>Ga0081539_10002348_pt1 | contig 27191 bp, 26 predicted proteins | sample TabmetS4T2R2_FD_71023 | JGI IMG/M metagenome (GOLD analysis project Ga0081539, IMG submission 71023) | Tabebuia heterophylla rhizosphere microbial communities from the University of Puerto Rico - S4T2R2 | ecosystem: Host-associated > Plants > Roots > Rhizosphere ...
TCGGCGCCCGCGACGAGGCCGCCGCCTCCGATGAACGTGATCAGCGAGACAATGCCCGCCGGCGCGAGCAGATCCCATAAACCCTTCTTGTAAATCCACTCTCGAAATACATTCTCTGCTTTATTATGCAGAAAGTTGAATCTCCGCCATTCAAGCGCGGTGATCTGCGTTCCCTCAGAAACTCGGAACGCGTTCCCGTACTGATCTTTGATCGCCCCTCCTTCCGCGTTCTCGGCCACAGAGACCATGTCGTCATTAACAACGCCGACCTTCCCGCCTTTCACGATGCAGGCAAGCATCTCATATTCGTCTCGACTGGTCGCCGGCCACACCCACGACTTGAACGTGGCGGCAATGAACGAGCGAAAGTAAAACTCCTGTAGAGGCTTGTAGTTGGGCCAGAGCCAGAACCGCCAATAGAGCCAGCCGGCGAGCAGGCTGGCGAGCGCGCACAGAAACAGGTAGTTCCGCGCTTTCAGCCCGAAAATGCGGTGCTGCCTGTGCCTTCCTTCAGCGAATATGTTGATGCCCATCTTTGATTCTCAACCGCTCGGCCAATGCCTATGGGGTAATACGTCGAAAGGGTCCGTTTTGGTTGTGTTCGGTGGATTCAATTGCTCTCTAATCTGGAAGTGGCGGATCTTGCGCCGGGCCGTTGGGAAATCGTGCAGATAGAAGGCATCAGCCACCACAGATTTCCGTCAGGGAGCAAACTGGTGGACAAAAATCAGGTGCAAGAAGAAAGGCCGGGGGAGCAGGCATCAAAAAGAGGTGGGCAGGGGTGAGTAAAAGGGTGAGCGCTTTAGGAAGCAGGTGGCCGCATTCCCCTTCCCGTCAGGGGTTCGTGTTATCTTGTGCTTCACGTGCGGAGCACGTCTTTGCGTTTTCCGCCTCTTGGAAGGAACGCGGGAGATGCTCATCACACGCATGAGCCTCGTTAAAATGATCGTCCTTCTCCTTCATTGCACGGACATAATTCACTACTCCAATCTCGAAAACGATTTCTTAGAATCACTCCGTCGATCATTTTTGACCTGACGGTGCTCCGTCAACGGTCCTTATCCGTCATTCCCGCGTTACTCTTCCGACTACGTTAGGTGATGCGTTTCGGCTCCGCCCTGGTACTTCACTGCATCAAAAACGTGATCGTATTCGCTCCTGAGCGTCCCAGATCGATGACGATCGTTGCGCGCCTACACCTCTCCGATGGCGATCGTCGTCCGCTCAATTCCGCGCCGATCGTTCCGCTCGTGACAACTTTTTAGCAGCTCATTCCCGCTCGAGTGTTTGGCTTCCGCACACCTCACTCAGGCCGGCCTTGCCTTCATTCCAGCCCCCACCAGAATCCGATCCACACCGGCAAGGCCAGCCGACGTTCACTATTTAATTCGAGTCTTGTCGCCGTTTGGATCTCAATGTCACAGCCTTCAGCTCTCCGGCAGTCAAGCTGGACTTGGCCCGGTCATGGAGTCTTGCCCACCCCATAATGGTACTTTGCCCACCTCATTTGCCCACCCTGCTCACCCTTGCTCACTCATCCTGCTCACCCCTTGCCCACTCATCCTGCTCACCTCTTGCCCACCCATTTCTGCCTTTGCTCACCCCTGCTCTCCTGTTTCCACTTTTATGCTCCCCGGCTCCTACACGCTGCTCCCCCGGTCGGAAGTGCTCCCCTCAAACTGCTCCCCTGCTGCCTCGAGCTGCTCCCCACGGCCGTCTGCTCCCCTGTTCCCCTCTGTCTGTCTTGTCTGTCTGACTTCTTTCTCCTCCATTACTCCTGATTGAATTAGCTGGGCTTATAGTCAGACAGACAAGACAGACAAGTCCCGTCGAAAAGATCTCCGCTCCAATTTCCGTCTCGCCACAATCACAGATCATTCAACAACAAAGACAGGTGAGACCGTCCGATCCTGTCTGCTCAAATTTTTCCTGTTTGTCTGATTGTCTTGCTCGGTGTCTCACCGTTATTGGTTGTGTGAGGGCGAGAGGGTGAAGATATATCTGTATCTCTTTGGAAACTTGGCTGACGATAATGATCAGGAGGTCGAGTAAAACATGCAGGGGCCGGTCTCAAATATAGTCCGCCGGCGGATAAAACCCCGCCTCAATCAGGACCTGCCTTAGCGAAACTCTGTCGGGATCGTTCACGCGCAGTAACCGGATCGTGGCCTCTCCAACGGCTGTAGCTCCGACGATCCGCGCGCCTGAGAAGCTGAAGTGATCGCGCCAAATCTGCTTTCGTGGATTGAAAAGAGGAATGAGCTCCCCGCTCGTTTGATCAATAGTCGCGAGATCAGAACCTTTGTTGTTGTTGCAAATCGCGCAGGCCAGCGCCAGATTTTCACTGCTCGTTTGCCCGCCATGTTTGAGCGCGATGACATGATCTACTTGATGTGACTCCGGCCGATCATCCTCGTGAACGAGGCAATATTCACATCTGCCCTGAGCCCTTTCAAACACCAATTGCCGGAGCGCGCTTGGAATATTTGGGCGAGTCATAAATTATCCTAGCAGCGGTTCCCCGCTCCGGGCGCGAGCCTTGAGAATTGAGACCCACTCACTGAGTTGTAGATAAGTGTCTAGCTCCGCTCTCTCTTCAGGGCTGAGGATTTCCTCACGATTCTTGTGTAGTAAATCTTCCAGCCGGTCCTGCGCCGGCGCTGAAATCTTGAAAGTGATAATCTGCTCTATCGCCGGACTACCGGCGAGGAACTCGGTGATCTCCCGGTAAATCGGCGATGGCTGCTGAAAGTCTTCATCGCCGGATTGCATCTTTGCCGTTTTCTTGGCGACCATCTCGCGCAACATCATCGACAAAGTAGGCGGGTCGAACTGCGCTGCCAGGTCGTCAGGAACCTCGATGGTGATCGTCGTCATCAGTCAATACCTCGCTTGCTGCAAAACTCTCAATCCTTGAAGTTTGATCGTACCATACCAGTGAATTGATCCCACAGTCCTGGCTTTGACCTTCAATATTGACGCGAGCCCTTCGTCTGGCTTGAGCAACGAAGTCCCAGCTCTGTCTTGCCGCTGATCGCGTCGCCGAGGCCTGCGCCGGCGGATCCGGCGCGCCGCTTCCCTGCCCCGCCCCACCGGAGTGATCGATCCATTTATGGAACGCTCGGCGCCGGATTTCAGTCGGTGATGGCGGTCTCCTCGCAGTAGTCGCGAGTCATCGAATTCCGGTGACTATCAAAGTATGATGCGAAGGCAGCGCAAGCTGTGGGGTTCTCTGTGACGCACCTGCGGGGCGGCTCGTGGATCAATCATCATGATAACGCGCGCGCCGTCTATCGTAACAACAATCATCCTGCCGATCGCAACAACAATATCGGGTTTCGGTTGGTTGTTGGTCGTCCCACTCCTCCATCCCTCTTCACGGGGCGTCCGTCCGTCATGGGCCGGCGCCGAGCCGTCCCCTTTGATCAGGGAGAGGCGGCTTCCAGTATTGCCGGCCGAGTACTGCTTTGCCGGCCGAGGCGAAGAGATAGAGAAGGCGCAGATGAGTCCCGTCCGCACGGGCGAAACACACCGTCGGGCGCATATCCAAAAACCTTGGAGCGGATGGCGTCGGTCATCCGCTCCCGGGTGGTTTCGCTCTCATCCAACCGCCCAGCAACCGTCCAATCTCCGCAACCATCACGCTCACATGCCGGTATTGCCCATCGTTGATCCAGCCCCAGGTATGCGTCAGCCGCAGATAGAGTCTCAGTTTGTTGAGACTGGCGTCGGCGGCCCGCAGGTGCTTTTGGCGGGTTGTCCCTCCCTGGCTGAGCGCGTCAAAGAGCGACTCCTGAAGGTCGAGCGCCGCGTTCATCAATCTCTGGGTCACGGTTTGGCGGTAGGCTTTCGGGAAACTTTCAGATTTAGGCAGCAACCACGCCAGCATATCGAAGGCGCGCGTCAGGATAATCATGTCGTCGGGCATTACGGACTCTTCTCTCTATTCGCGAGTGATCAACTGGTCGAATCTACTGTTGGTCTATCGCCTGGCCGCCAGGAGCAAGCGCGGCAAGCCATCCGCCGCCGGATTCGAGCATCAACTCGCCGACCGGCTCCTGCAATTACAACGTGAACTGGCCGACTTCAGCTATCGGCCCGGCGGCTACGTCAACTTCATGATCTACGATCCGAAGCAGCGCAGAATCAGCGCCGCGCCATTCGCTGATCGCGTCGTCCATCACGCCCTCTGCAACGTGATAGAGCCAATCTTTGAACGCCGGTTCATCCCCGACTCCTACGCGAACCGGATCGGCAAAGGGACTCACAAAGCCATCGACCGGTTGCAGTTCTTCGCCCGGCGTTACCGCTACGTCTTGCGCGTCGATATCGTCAAGCATTTTCCGTCCATCGATCACGCCGTCATGCGTGATCTGCTCTTTGAGACGATCACGGAGGACTCGATGCGATGGCTGATCGAGCGGATCATCCGCAGCGGTGAGGGCGTGTTGGCGGACGAGTATGAGATGGTCTACTTTCCCGGTGACGATCTCTTCGCTGTCGAACGCCCTCGCGGTCTGCCGATCGGCAACCTGACCAGCCAGTTCTGGAGCAACGTCTATCTGACGCCGCTCGACCACTTCATCACGCAGGACTTGCGATGCCAGGCCTATCTGCGCTATGTCGATGATTTTGCGCTTTTCAATGACAGCAAGCGCCGGCTCTATGAATGGAAGCGCGCCATCGTCGATTTCCTGTGCCGCCTGCGTTTGACCATCCACGAACCGCAAGCCCAGGTCATTCCCTGTACGCACGGCATTCCCTGGCTTGGCTTCGTCGTCTATCCCACCCATCGCCGCATCAAGGCCCGCAACGTCGTCAAATTCTCTCGCCGCTTGCGAGCGCGCTGGAATGAGTATTGCGCCGGAGCCATCTCCTTCGCCGAATTTGACGCTTCGGTTCAGGGCTGGATCAACCACGTCCGTTACGCCGACACCTGGGGCTTGCGGACTTACCTCCTGGGCAAAGGACTGGTCTACAAAAAGCCAAAGTCTTAAAAAAATTCATGCGCCTTCGGCGCAATAGAAGGCGGCTTGCGCTACGCGCCTGCGCTGACGCGCACCGCCGCCAACAGTGTTCAGAAAAAACTAACGAGAAGGGGGACGACCAACAACCAACCGAAACCCGAAATTGCCGCGGCGAACGGCAGGAAGAGAGTAGTTACGATAGACGGCGCGCGCGAAACCATGAAGAATGATCCACGAGCCGCCCCGCAGGACACGCCTCACGCTCGTGTTGTCGGCCTCTTCTCGACCATCATCGCTCTTGTACGGATAGGGAAACTTCTCCTGATCATAGATCGAGGTTGTCCAGGTATAAGCGTTGCCTGAGAGATCGAATGCCTCTTCCGGCGTCGTGTTGTCAAAGATCCCGACCGGCGTCGTCCGCCGGATGTGGCTCTCGAACGTGTTACTCCTTGTCACATCGAATTCATTTCCATATGGAAACATCCGTCCTTCGGTCCCTCTCGCCGCCGCCTCGAATTCGGCCTCACTCGGCAGGCGGTAGATCAGATCTCCGCCGACATTCGCCGTCAACCAGTTGCAATAGGCCCGCGCCTCAAACCAGGTGATACCAACTACCGGTTGTGATGGATTGTTGAACTGCGTGTCTTCCCAGTACTCAGGTTGATGATAGATTTTTCCGTCAGGATACCATTCAGCCAGTTGCTGCTCGAATCTTTCATCCGTCCAGTTGCGAATCGTAATCCAGTCTTCAGCCTGCTTCGACGTAATACGGTTTTGCGGCACCAGACCGCGAATAGACTCTTCTGTCCATCCCTGGAAGGTCTTTCTATTCTCTCGCCACACCTGTTTCGCTCCCTCCACAACGCCTTCCCCTCTCCGCCATGCTTGCGCTTCCATCGTATCCCACCATCGCTCGTCTTCGTAACCTCCGGCCTTCATAAACAGTTCGTATTCGGCATTGGTCACCGGGAACCGCCCGATCTCAAACGGCTCCAGTTCCACAGTGTGCGCGGGCTTTTCAAAGCCGTAATCGCTTTTATCATCGCCCATCGGATAGATTCCGCCGGAAATCTCCACCGTCGGCGGCAACAGGTATTCTCCGTACGGCCCATGGCGACGCTCGAATCGCGGGTCGCCGATTACTCCAAGCGCTTCCCCCGCAACGATCCGGGCGCGCAGGTCGGCGGTTTGATCTTGCGTTCGTTTGATCAGGGCTTGCCGGATCTCGTCTTTGAGCCGATCGAGCTTTTCGCTCTGTTCGATCTCCGGCGACGCCGCGCATCGCGCCGCCAACGGCAGGTTGTGCCGGATCAAGTCCCGGATAAACTTCACCGGGGCTCTCGCCATCGGCGCGGCAGTCAAGGTCGTCTCTTCCCACCCCGTCTGTTCCAGCGACGGCAGCGGATCGCCGCTCTCCAATTTGGCCAGCTTTTCCACCAATGAGGGGCTGACCTTCTCCACTTCCCATTCGACACGGACCAGTTCCGGCCGCGGATCCTTCGATAATCGCCGCGCCGCGAAATACTCCTGCAACAACTGGTGGAAGAAGAGAATTTCACGCTGCCCCGAATCCGCGTCCCGCACATTATCCAGTATATTCAGCGCCACACCGGCTTTCAGCACCTCTTTGGCGCATTCAGGAGCGAGCCGCTTGCAAGCATCGGCATAGAGGAGGCGGACCTGCTTGTTCTCTTTGGCCGGACGTTCCTCCTGCATGCCGAAGGCCAGACCGCTCAGCTCACCGATCAGCCTGCCCTGCTCCGGTAGATCGAATCTGCCTCCCCAATCTTCTTGCGCTACAGTTCTGTTATCTTCCTCATCCAGCAAGATCCCCGGTTCAAGCAGCGCATTGCTTTTCTCCTTCTCCCGGCTCAACGATTGCCGCACGAAACCGGTGAACAGACCGGCCCGCCCCTTCGGCAGTTCTCCCTTCATTCTCTTCACCACCCGGCACAACAGGGTGAGAAAGTACGGCGTTTGAAAGAGCTCCAGTTGCGGCGAATCCTTCAATTCCCGCCAGACACGCTCCTCGTGCTCGGGCGCGTGCGCGTGCAGAAACTCATGCACCTGATCGGGGCTCATCGGCTGGACTCTCACTTGCGGCACGCGCAATTCATAACTGCTCAGCATCGCGCTGTAATCCAGGCTCCGGCACGAAAAGAGAATGCGATTTCGTCGATCGGCGACCTCCCTCACGAATGACCGCCACATCCCGACCATTCGCTCATAGTCCTTCAAGTCTTGATGCGGCATTTCATTGAGCGCATCGAGCAACAGCAGCACGCGCCCCTCCCGGAGATAGTCTTCCAGCGGTGGAAGCTCCGGATAAAGCGCCGCCCATCTCCTGTTCAACCATTCACGCGGCTCCGGCGGATGACCGCTTTCGTTTTTGCGGTAACGGTTCAACTCGACGAAGAAGCTGACTTCAGAGACTCCGTCGCGCAAGCGGTCCACGCTGTGATCGAGTTGCAGTCTCCTCAACAACGTCGATTTGCCGCTACCGGGCGCGCCGAGCAGGACGAGCGCCGGATCTTCTCTCCTCTCCTTCAACACATCCCGCAGATCGTTGAATCGGAACTCATCAGCCGGGACTCCATGCCATCTCTGCGCCTCTTGTTCCCCTTTGTCTAGCAGCAAGGTCAGGTTGACGAATCGTTTATCGATGGAGTATCGCGGCGCTGACCATTCCGCGATGCGGCCCATACGGAACCTGGTCAGGGCGTCGCCGATGACATTCAACTGCGGGATGAGGCCCGGATCTTCAGCCGACATCCATTCGATCAGCAGTGAGACGGGAATCACGTAAGCTTCCCTCTCGTCCTGATCCGTTCCTACGATCATGCCGATCACTACGCCATCGCTCCAGACCGGCGCTCCGCTGAATCCTTGTTGAATGAAAGAACCGATCTCATCATCAGCCCGGAGAATCCGGCACCCTCCGGCGATGTCGCCCGCGATGCTCCCCGATGCGGGCTTGCCTTTATCGTACCCGGAGGGGAACCCGAAGGTCTCACAGGCTAACTTCTTCTTTCCATCCAGCCTGGCCAGTGGCGCCGCACCGCATCCCGGAGGCAGATCGCCGGTGATCTCCAGCACGGCGATGTCTTCGTTGCCGTCCGGTTGCCCGCGCTCTGTCGTCCTCACGCGCGACCAGTGAACGGCCCTGGCTTTGACTTCACAATCAGGTGCGGCCCGCGGGAGATCAAAGGTGATCTCTTCATCCGGTCTCTCGTGATGAGCGTGGGGAAGCCCCAATGCATCCGCCACCACGTGCGCGCAGGTGATCGCGTGGCGCGCGGAGATCAGGAACCCCGCGCCCACGATGGAGCCATCTTGATTGAAGATCCGGATCATTGATGAATTGAGCTGAGCGTTCATTTCGGGCCTTCGGAGAAAGACGAGACCGGCGTTACGCCTTCGCTGGCGGCGATTGGCGTTTCCATGTCAGTTTGAAGACGAAGTTCGCCTCGACGCCGGCCGACGCCACAATCACGCCCGAGTTCGCGTTGAGCTTCACGCTGAACTCCACACTTGCCTCATCCGGCGCATCGCCGATCTCACGCAAGGTCGAGGCAATCGCCATCGCCGCGGGCTTGATCTGCCGCAGGGCGTTCTCGAAGGTTTGCGTCGCTTCCTCGATGACCTTCTCACCACGACCGGCGCGGGCCGGCCCCGGGGGTTCCGGATCATCGACCTCGATCGTGATGTGAGTGCCGTCTTCGAGCGGATACTTGATCAATCGTTTCATGACATCTCCTCTGGATCTAAAAAATTTCATGCGCCTTCGGCGCAATAGAAAGCGGCTTGCGCTACGCGCCTGCGCTGACGCGCACCGCCGCCGACAGTGATCAGAAAAACCTAACGAGAAGGGGGACGACCAACAACCAACCGAAACCCGATATTGCTGCCGCGAACGGCAGGATGATCGTCGACACGAAAGGCGGCGCGCGCGTAAACATGATGACCGATCCACGAGCCGCCCCGCAGGACACGAGTATCATCAGTGCGCAAGTTCTCCCGGCGCGCATCCTGTTCAGGCTTGTTGTAATTGCTCAGGCACCATTCCCACACGTTGCCGCTCAGATCCATCACTCCGTAAGGCGATGCCCCATTCGGGAAGATGCCGACCGCGCTGGTCTGCCCCAGACCGGTCTTGCTGGTGTTGCCTTTCGCTGCGTCGAAATTCCCCTGATAAGGATAGATTCGCCCATCCGTGCCTCGCGCCGCCTTCTCCCATTCATATTCGGTCGGTAATCGCACCGCCCATCCTTCCACATCGTCAAGGTCAGAGCCGCCGCCGAGCCGCCACGACAACCATCGGCAGAAGGCTACCGCCTGATACCAGTTCACGGTTTCACGCGGATGGTTGGCGAATTTGAAAGACTGCTCATCTATCCGGCGCTCATCATCATCGGCAGCCAGGCCTTCAAACCATCGCGGATCAGCGTAGCCTTCAGGATCGTCGAGAAAGGTCTGAAACTGCGCATAAGTTACCGGGTAGCGGCTGAGATGAAATGTGGGCAACATGAGTGTTTGCGGTGGGCTATCACTTTCACCCTGATCGCCGTACTTGAACTCGCCGCCGGGGATCTCCACCCAATCGATGTCAGGCAAGGTCACGCTGCATCCATTCAAGGTGACTTGACTCACGCCCACTCCTTTGCGGTCGTCCCATCCGGTCAGTCCCAGCGCCCGCCCCACTGCGGCCCGCGCTTCCGGTTTCGGATTGCCTTTGAGATCGGTCAGACGGGCAATCCATCTTGACCGCAATCGTTCGCGGGTCGCGTCGGACAGCTTCGCCCCGCTGCGAACCACGCACTGCGCCGCCACCTCCGGGTTGGCCTCCGCTACCCACTCGATGACGTGGCTGCAATCATCGCTGTAGAGACCGGCGTAAAGGACCGCCGCCTCTTCCCAGTTGGTCCGCTCCCACCATCGATCCGGCGGCCAGATTTTGCTTGCCTTCAACCTCCCGGCTCCGACTTCAATCTCCATATGCCGGGCCACGAAGTATTCCTGTAACAGCTGGTGAGTGAATCGCACCTGCTCTCCCACATTCAGGATGCTCGCGCTCGCGGCACGATAGAGCAGATCGGCGCCGATGATGGCGATCACTTCATCCTTCGGCAGCACGGTCCAGGCATCATTACTATCACCTTCATTGCCCGGAGCGCGCCTCGTCTGCATCCGATAGGCAACTTTCGCCAATCCGGCGATCAACGGCTCGTGCTCCGGCTCCGGAATGCCCTCACGCTCCACGAGCAGCACGTCCACGAACGCCCGGAACAACTCGCCACGGTTCTCCGGCAATTTGCCTTCCTGATGATAGACGCGCGTCAACATCAGAAGCATGTATGGATTGCGCGCCAGCGCCATGAGGCTCGAAGGCTCTTCTCGATGCTTGAGCCAACCACTCCAATAGCCGTATTTGTTTTCGGTGTCCCAATCATCAGTCCATTTCAGGTGATCGGGCAGATGGTCCGCCACCCAGAATGTCTCTTCGTGTTCCGGGCCGACCCTGGCGATGAAGTCGGAGTGATAGTTGCGCGTGCGTTCGCCGGCCAGCTCCCAGAACAACCTCTCTCCCGGCTCTTCGCCCAGGTAGCGCCCGACGAAATCACGAATCCGCACCGGATCCAACGGCCTGATGGTGATGACATCCAAACAGAACTCGCTCTTTTCATAATCGAGTTCCCGGCAAGAGATGACGGCGAGCAGGTCCCGATGCCGCTCGATGAATCGCTTCACCTCCGGATACTTCGTTGCGCGCTGTCCGGTCGGCAACTCATTCAATCCGTCCAACAGCAACGCCGCCCGTTTCTCAGTCAGCAATCGATCAAGGTCCTTCCCCAGATCGCCTAGTTGAGCTGTCATCAGGGTCTCCAACGGCTCGGCCTTCGTCCATTCGCGCAGCTCGATCAAGAGCGGGAGCGGGGCTTTGTCATTCCGCTCCGCGTCCACGATCAGCTCCGCCACCAGTTTCAAGATGGTCGCTGTTTTTCCGCTTCCCGGATCGCCCAGCAGCGCCGCCCGCCGGATGCGGCGAATCTCCTTGACCGCATCCGGGAACCGGCGCGATTCCTGCAGCATCTCGCGCCCCTTGCCGATCGGCATCGGGCGTAATTCGAATTGCGCCTTCATCTCCACGCGGCGGGGCCTCTGTTGCGAGACGCCGCTCATTGATGTGTATCTGTCGGTCTTGAGGCCTTTCGTCTTCCGGTCTTCATTGAAACGTTCCGGAGGGACTTCCATCTCATCGCGTTCGTTCAAACGCGCTTTTAGCCGCTCCAGATATGAGATCTCCCGCTCTCGCCCGGAACCGCCACGCTGATCGAGAGCGGGGGGATTAACAGTCTGATTGACGATCGCCATTTGCGCGCTCAGCTCAGGCATCCCGGCCGAGATGACTTTGATGAGCAAGGAAGCGGGGATCAGATAGGCCGCCCGGTTCTCCTCATCCGCGCTGACGATCATTCCGATCACCGCCTGATCAACCCAGACCGGAGCCCCGCTGAATCCCTGCCGGGCGAAATAGCCTCCGTACTTCACGTCTTCGAGCAGCTGACAACCTCCGCCGATCCGGCCTCTGAGCACACCTGAGGTAGGCACTCCGTTATCGCAATTCTTCGGAAATCCGTAGGTCTCGCAGACCACTCCCGCTACTGCGTCCGGAACGGCGAGCGAAGCCGCGCTCGATCCCGGAGGCAAGCCGGTTGTCATCTCCAAGACGGCCAGATCCTCATCACCATCCGGTTGACCGGACTCCGACCTCATTGGAAGCCAGAAAACCGGTGTGGCTTTTACCTCACAGCCAATGGCAACCCGCGGAAAGTCGAACTCGATCTCTCCACCCGGCTGATCAGCATGGGTCCGGGCGAGGCCCAACGCGTCCGCTACCACGTGCGCGCAGGTGATCACATGGCGCGAGGAGATAAGAAACCCAGCGCCTACGACGGCGCGATTTTGATTGAAGATTCGAACAATCGATGATTCCGGCTGAGTGACCATAGCGGCTGTCAGGAATAGATCGCCCCTCTCTCAGGCCCTCGTCGGGCGATCCCGGCGTCTTCCGACCAGATTGAAGAGGAAAGGGCGTGGCTTCAGGAAAAACACTTACGACACGCGGGCGCACATATCGTATGCTCAGATATCTCCGCGCGCAAGCAAGCCAAAAACTAAGAAAGCGAAGATCACTTCCCTGCCCTCCGGGTTGCGGATACCGAATCAGAGCTGTCTCGGCCTTTTTATTAACGACATTCATCCAATGCCGCTTGAAGCAGTCTCATTCTATCGAGCGCCATTGCGATCTTTGCCGGGTCGCCATCCCTGCGAGCAGCGGTCTTTGCCGCGATCATCTCGACCGCTGAACGATAGCCGCGCCTGGTCAGCGTGCGCCATTCCTCCGGGACGAGGTGACAGGCATAGGGGTAATGCCGTTTGCCGTTCTCGTCGCGGTATCGGAGATGAATCCGCCGCCCGTTGTCGGTCACCCTGAGAGTGAATGCGCAAAGGCTATCGATCTCCTTCACGCCGCTTGAGATGGTGCCTGAATCCGACCCCTTCCCTTGTCGGACGATCAGCTTCACTTGCTTCTTTGTTTTCCGCGAGTTACGTCCCGCAGTGATGCTAGCATCACTTGATGACTTCGGCCGTTTTTGTCGGCCCGGCCCGGGCGGTATCGGCCCGGCTCGGGCCGGTTTCGGAGACCTGGTTTGGTCGCCCGCGGCGGGCCGTCGTGAGATGGCGCTTGTCGATCCAGGGGGCGGGGGAATTGGCCCGCCGGCGCCGGTCGTCGGTTCTATTTCTGGCGACATTCGCGCCGATGACGAAGCAGGGGAGAGGGATGGATCCAACTCCTGCTTGTCGTTTGCGGTCGTCGGCGCTATTCGTTTGGGAGTGATTGAGCCTGGCCATTCAAACTTAGATCCTGGCTCACATTGGAGTCCAGCGCCTCCAGCGAGAGTTGATTAGTGGCGAGCAGGCGCTGGGCCTCCGCTCTAATGACCGGATCGGAGATGCCCTTGATGAAGGTGTCCTCTTGCTCTCTCAGGGCAGTCATGCTCTTGACGGTATTGAGGCGTCTGGTCCGGATCACCATCATTTTCCTGAGCGCTTTTTCTTTCGCTTCTTCCAGGCGGGTCCTGCTTTCGAGCTTGACCATGTTCGCCTTCAATCGGGCATGATCTTTCTCGATCTGGATCTCGTGATTGACCTGGTCCTTGATAAATCTCTTCTCCCAGTGAAGAGAGGGAATAATGATCGACATGGCGGCGAGGACGCCGAAGATCAGAGGGAAGGCGACGCGATGCGCGTAAAACATCATCCAATTGTCAGCCTGAACGTCAGGCGCGTGTTGATAGTAGGCAATGGTGGCGTGACTCGCCGAGATGAGAATACAGACGATCCCGAAACTGATGAGCGCCCACCGGTGAGCGCCGAGCGTTCGGCTCCACCAGAGGACGCACAGGAAGGTTGTGGTTTCGAGCAGCACGGCCGCGCCGCAGGTCACGTAGCGCAACCAGCCGGTTGTGTTCTCCCAGAAGAACGTGACGTTGTAGACCATAAACAGGCCGAAGATGATGAACTTGAGCAATAGCCAATAGCCCTCCGCCGGCGCGAGCTTCGGCGCATTGGCATGCGGATCGACGGATGACGGTTTGCGCCAGATAAAGCCGAGACGGCCGCTATCCGGAGCGCTCGAATTGCCAAGGGGGATGATTTGAGTTTGATCTTGCGATGACATGGCTTCCTTCCTTCGCGTGTGCCGCTTTTGAGCAGAGAAGCGCCCGGGTCATTTGTTGTAAATGCCTGAGCGCTTCTCGTCCTGACATTGACGTCGAAACTCATCGAGATTCGTTCTTTGGCGAATCCTGTGCGGTCCGCTTCGCCTTCTCGGCTGTGGCCCGCCTGCGAGAGATGGCCGCATTGATGAGTTGCAGCGGTTGGTCCTCGACCTTGAGCTCTCCGGCAAGATAGAGGTGGTAGAGTCTGAGCGCGGTTTTGTGGGTCTCCGTGTACTTGTAGGCTATTCTGATGCCGTCCTCGATGGTGAAGAGTGCGCGGGCTGTGCCTTCCGGGCCGCTCTCAATGGCCCGCTTCAGCGTGAACAGCAGATGGGCTAGCGACTCGGCGGCATCCGGATTGTCGCAAAGGATCGGTTCCATCCAGGTCAACCAGATTTCGTCATCATCTAGTGCATAGGGATCGTGGCATTCCGTTGGTTCAGGATGAAGCGGCGCCGACGGCGCTTGTGCGGCTTTCTTGATAGTGGTGGGGCGTTTTCCTTTTGCCTTGACCATTTCTTCCTCCGTGAAATGGCGAGACGGGAAGGGAAGAGGCTATATTGAGATCAGCCCTTTCCGCGTGTCTATGTCTCGCGGTTTGTGGTTAGGCTTGATGAGGTGTGACCGCACTTCATCAGGCCGTTATGTTTAAAATGTCGTGTCAGTTAAAAATCTTTCTGTCATCTGGGCCATGGTGTTCAGACCGTTTGATCGCTTAACACCAATCGAATCGGTCGCATTGTGCGATCGCATAATCGCCCGTCTTACGCGTGGAAGACCGATGTCGATTGAAAAATGTTATCGTAGCTACGTAAAGAATTCAAGGCATTCCTTACGTAGCTACGTAAGGAATGCCTTTGCCTCTTTCAGAGACTCTGTGCGAAACTCTCTTTGTGATTTATACAGAGCAGTGCAAACTATGCCCGTCTATGGCAAAGAAGACAGACGCAGAGGACAAACCACTAACTGCTCAACAGTTTGCGGAGGCGATGGGCGTCCATTACCGCACCGTGCTTAATTGGCTGCACAGACAACTAATTCCTGGTGCCGTTGAGAAAGAAACGCCTTTCGGCGCGTACTGGGAGATTCCGCGAAGCGCATTGACAATGGAGAAGCCGAGACCCGGACCGAAACCGAAGAAGGCGCGGAAAGACGCAAAGAAGTAATGATGAGTGATAAAGATGTGAAATCAGGCTATGAGTATATCTTGAAGCAGGCAATGGCCCTGCCCCTATTAGATCGTCTACGCCTTATCAGTGCACTGGCCAATCAGCTGACGGGAGCCGAAATTCCAACGCAACAGACCGAGGCCGAGCGAATTGCCGCCATCGATGAAATCTGCGGTAAGTATCGTCACATTAACACCAGCGTCGATGATTTTCTCACGCGCAAGCGTGAGGAAATTGATCTTGAAGATACTCGTTGCCGGACATCCCGCCCTGAGGATCCGCGCTGATTGTATGCCCTAAATGCGAGCGTAATCATTGCTCCGCTTCGAAGGGCGCGAGTCTACTGTTGTGCTTAGCGTTATCGAGAGTACATCCAGGCCGCTCTATTATGGTTGGGTGAAAGCTTAACATGGATTAACGTTTAAACGTTTAAGCGTTAATGAGTTTAGGCGTCTAAATGCTATAAGGTAGGGAATAGGCAATCGATTTTTTTTCGTAATTTCGCGTTGCGCACTGATAAGCGATTGACGACATTGAAGAGAAAAAGATTCATTCGGACGCTAGACCTGACGCCTAATTGCTCGCCGACACCGCTTGCTCAGCAGGTAGATGGGTGGATCAGCGTCTTAATCGAAACACAGAACATCTTGACCGCGACATACTCCGGATTGAGGATTTAACGATCCGAGCCGATGCGCTGGTAGAATCGTAAGCTGACTGATGGGCAGATCGATCCGCAAATTGCCGCTCGGGTACGAGCCATGAACGCCTCAATGAATTATTCGGTCGAAATGGGGCTGGCGGATCATAAGTTTTGCTGATGGGCTGAGTAGCGCTTGAACGTTTGCACGCTAAAACAGTTACGCGTTATAGTGCGTTAGCGTTGGGGGCTCTTATTTAATTGTTCACTATGGAGGCGCAAGAGGGCAGTCAACATGCTAGATTCTTTGTGAGAACGATTCATTGGGTTGTGGGGAAATCATCGTGAATAGAATTGATATTGTGACTGAGCAGGCTTATCGTTCGGATTGACGCCTTAGCCAAAAAACAATTAAACTGTTGCGCAGTTTTAGCGTGTAAACGTTCAAGCGCTCGGCATGTGCATTAACGTGTGAACGTTCAAACGTCTACACTCTTCATTATCAAGGATAGGAACTCTATTTAGACTTGATCATCGGAATTTGCAGTCACAAAGGCGGGGTAGGGAAGACCACGACGGCTATTCATTTAGCTGCAATTCTTCAAAAACGAGCCCCTTGTCTCCTGATCGATGGGGATGCGAATAGATCTGCAATTGCCTGGGCAAAGCGAGGCGAACTGCCTTTTAAGGTTGTGGACGAAAAGGCGGCGGCTAAATATTCGCGTGATTACTCGAACATCGTTATCGATACTGAGGCGCATCCATCGAAAAACGAGCTCGCTGCAATGGTCGAAGCCTGTGATCACCTGATTGTAATTACAGAGCCTGAGATAATGAGTTTAGATGTATTACCGGAGATGTTGACGGATTTGGCTAAATTGGGAAGCAATAAACACCGAGTTTTACTTTGTCAGGTCTCTCCGCTGAGCAACGCTTTTGAAGCCCGTGCAGTTATTGAACAGTTAAGCGTTCAAATGTGTAAACGTCATATACGATCGTATGCCGCGTTCCGCCGAGCAGCGCTCGAAGGCGTGACAGTGGATCGGGTCCGAGACGAGCATGCAGAAGACGGATGGCACGATTACGTGGCTGCCGCCAAAGAAATATTATGAAGAGATCTAAGCTTAGCGAAGCTTTACAAAAAGCGCGCGGAAAAGATGTGCCGACACCTAAACCCTCAATACCCACCCGAAAAGATCAGGAGGATGGATCAACGAAGCGCTTTCATACTTCTGTGTATCTCGATAAACAGTTTTATGGTGAGGTCAAAATAGCTCTTATTCGAGAGGGGCAGGACAGAGACTTTAACGAATTGGTCAATGATCTCCTCCGTGATTGGCTTGAGCGTTCTAACGTTTAGACGTTTAACCTTCTTCACGTCTTAATCTCTTAGAAGTGAAAAACAAGAAGGGCTTTATGGTAAACAAGAAAAACATAACACTCTCGGCCGCGCCGGCGCGAATTGCCAAGATTGAAGATGCCCGGCAGAGCAAAAAGACACCCGCAAAAGAATCGAGCAAGGTGAAGAAACTGGATGAATACCGCCAGACCAGTCCTGCGCAGCTCGATATGTTCCAGCTCTTGCTGCCCGATGAGCAGCGATTCTCCAATACTATCGAGCTCTATGATTTCATACCGAAATATGTGTGGGGAAAGGTCGAACGCGTCAACGGCAAATTTCTTGATTCGCTAAAGCGTGAGTTTGAATGCAGAGGTCGTCGGTATAAGGTGACGATCACCCCTGCCAGTATTGAGCGCAAGCAAGGTGATGAACGCTATCATTATCCATCAATGCGTGAGGAACTCGTGGAGGATGCTCTGCGCAAATTCGCGAGTGAAGGGCAGGGGCTTTTCCTCGATGACCAGGCAGGCGTAACGTTTAGCCTTTATCAGTTGCAACGGGAACTTGCTCGCAACGGTCACAGCTACAGCAAAGATGAATTGAAGGACGCGTTAATGATTTGCGCAAAGACTCATCTCGTCGTGACATCTGAAGACGGTAGTGCTGTCTTGGTCTCAAGCCTCTTCGAGACACTCGGATTGCAAACTCGAGAGGATTGGCGGGGGCAAGGGCAAAAAACTAAAGCCTTTGTTCGTTTCAATTCTTTAGTGACGCAAGGTATTAGAAATAAGACTTTTCGCCTGTTCAATTATGAAACGAGTATGACGTACAAAAGCGTGATTGCCCGCCAACTTCACAAGCGTATGGCGCACCACTTCACACAGGCCAGTCTAATAAATCACTACACGATTATGCTGACTACGATGATCAGAGATTTTGGCATAACGTCCTATGGTTGGATTTCTCAGAATCTGCGCAATGTGCAGAAGGCGTTAGATGAGATGAAGGAAAAACAAGTAGTGCTCTCCTATGAAGTGCATAAAACACTCGACGTCAATCAACGCAATAAGCTGATTGATGCTCGGATTGTGATTACACCACATCCGAAATTCACCAACGAAGTCATGCACGCCAACCGAAAGCAGAAAGCCATCGGCGAATCATTGCCATCTACGAATAGATAGCCATCGATTCAGATGTCTCACGGACTCAAACCTACCCATCTGTCATTGTTGTTAATAGATTTATCGGTAGGTCTGAATCCGTAAATCGGTGGGTTTGAGTCCGTGAGACATCTGAATCGGTAGGTTTGAATCCGAGAGCCTACATTTTCCACAGGGTAATCGGTAGGTTTGAATCCGTAATCGGTAGGTTTGAATCCGCGGAGCCTCCAAAATAGGTAGGTTCGAATCCGCAAACCTCCAAAATAGGTAGGTCTGAATCCGTAGATGGCTCAATAAGTAGGTTTGAGTCCGTAACCAGCACGGCAAGTAATTCTAAATAGGTCATTTATAAAATCTTCGCCGCGCTTAATCTTTTTAACCATGTATTTAACCAATTAATATAGGGACGGGTGAAATCAAGAGTCCGATAACGGGAGTAACAGCATTAACAGGAGGCGAGCCTTTCCCACTTATATTATCAGACGCATGAAAAACAGCGCGAAAAGATCCAAAGAAGGGAATCGGCACGGGCTCCGCTCCGCTCCGCCCACTTTTCCATAAGGGAAGCCCCGCTAACACTCGGGGAGTACCTGATCAACTCTGCGGGAATACCCTCACCACCATTACCCACCCCCAAACACACAACCTCAAACACAAATAACTCCTCTTCACCTCTTGTTGCATCCTTGCTCTCACCGGCTCGCCGTCAAGTCCTCGCTCCGCTTCGGCCTGCGGTGACCGCTCGCCGCTGCTTCGCATCATAGCAACTAAGAGGTGAATGCAGTCGTGTGCGCGCTTTGCTACTTCACCACAGAGCAGAGAAGAACAAGCCAGATGCTACCTTGATCTCTTAGCGGCCATCTTCGCCGCAGCAGTCACCGCAGGCCGAAGCGGAGCGGAGAACCGCGCAGAAGTTGACGGCACGGCAAAGCGGCAAGAATAAGCTAAGAGGATCAAGGCACAGAGCGCAGTCGGCTTGGTCCAAGTTGGGGTGTGACCGCAAGGCCAACGAGAGGCAAGTCAATCAGGTTCTGCCAGCAAAACTGCAACTTCGGGAACTCAGCTTAGCAGAACTCCACGGACGTCTGCACTGACCTAAAATCCCGACCGCGATGAACGAATTGAACATGCCGTTTTAGGAAAAGTCATCTTCACAAAGATGGGGCCAAAGCTTTACTCTATAGGAAATTCTTTTAGAAATAATATTTAGGGACGCTTAAATTTAGGCTAGCATATTCCGACAAAACAAGTATGCAAAAAAAATATTCCGTGATTTCTACATTCTCAGGTGCCATGGGCCTCGATACCGGCCTTGAGGGGACACAGAGATTTCGCATTTTGGCATGCATCGAGAAGGAACCCGCTTTTTGTGACACAATTAGGGCAAATCGCAACGCCGGAAGACTTCAAAAAGGACTAAAGGTTTTTGAGAGTGATATATCCGCGCTCGATCCAAACGAAGTGCTCGAAACCGCAGGACTAAAGCCCGGGGAACTAGATTTACTCGTTGGCGGACCACCATGCCAGTCCTTCAGCACAGCAGGAAAGCGAGGGACAGTCCAAGATCCCAGGGGGACATTACTCTGGCAGTTTCTCCACTACGTCGAGGTGATGAAGCCACGATTCTTTCTAATGGAGAATGTACGCGGCCTCTTGTCTGCCGCGCTCCGCCATAGACCACTCGCACAACGACCCGACAAGGGAGGCCCTCCGCTTGATCCAGACGAAGAACCCGGCTCCGTGGTCCGCTTATTCGCCGAAGACCTTCAAAAACTTCCTGGGGCTGCATATCATATGGATTGTTTCGAGGTGAATGCTGTCAATTACGGAGCGCCACAATTGCGCGAAAGAGCGCTGTTCATCGGAAACCGCTATAACGCGGAAGTAAGTTTCCCTGGCCCAACCCATGGCCCTCAAGAAGACAGAGAGAGACAAGCCTCATTCTTAGAAGAACAGACCCTCTCGCCGTGGCGCACTCTGCGAGATGCCATCGGCGACCTCGTAGAGGCGAATCCCCTAGTAATGGATTTTAGTCCGCGGAAAAAAAAATATCTTAGCCTAGTCCAACCAGGGTCCAATTGGCGCAGCTTGCCAATCGAACTACAAAAAGAATCGATGGGACAGGCCTGGTACGCAAAAGGAGGACGATCGGGTTGGTGGCGGCGGCTCAGCTTCGATCTTCCGTGCCCCACATTAGTGACGATGCCGAACCACGCGGGCACAGCGCTTTGTCATCCAGTTGAAGTGCGCGCCCTGACCCTCAAGGAATATGCACTCATTCAGGAGTTTCCAAAGGATTGGGAATTTTGTGGCACACCGGCACAGCAGTATGCACAGGTTGGAAATGCAGTGCCAGTCAGACTAGGGCGCATCGCCGGCGAATGTATCGCAAGGGAATTAGACGCTCTTGAAGCCCGCAAATGGAAATCTTACTCGAAAGCCCCGAGCGACTATCGCATCATTTATATTCAGTCGCATGTCCGAACCCGCCAGTGGTTCAAAGACGGAGAGACATTCGTTTGGGACGATGGAGACACCACTGGATATGCAACATATGGTGCCCCAAAAACTAAGCGAAAGACGAGTACCCTCTAAAATATTTTCATGCCTAGTAGAAAGAACCAAAACCCTCTCTTCGATTTATTGAGGACACCAAGGCACCAATTTCAGCCTGAGGAAATAGTTTCTCTATTCAAACAGGTGAGTGAGCATCGAGTAGATGCGCTCTCAGCAAACCTTTCAACCTATATCAGCACCAATCTCCCCGCTGCGATTGATCGCCGAAGCGGGCTCGCAGAATACCGCACAAACCCATATGTACTTTTGACTTCTGCAAACATAATGCAGCTCACCGATCCCGCTCGGTTCGCGGATTTTCTATTCAACAACAAACTCTATGCCGGGCTGGAGACTTCGTTCGGAAAGTCAATAGAGGCCGCTTTCGTCGGTCCATATCCAATTAACGCCGAACTCGGAATGTCCTGGAAAGACGCACCTGAAAAATATGCGGAGTTTGCAGCTTTGGAGGGGCTTAGCCGCGAGCAACGGGCTAAAGCACGCACGCGGTCAGTGTGGCGAGAAATCGATAAGTCCTGCGTGATAGGTAATCGCCGATACCTAATCTCGATTAAGAGTGGCCCCAATTGCATCAACGATACGCAGGTGCAGGCGATGACGACCGCAATTATCCAACACCACAGGGGGTGGCTCCGGCAGACAGGCGAAACCTACCCCAGAGTCAATGAACTCGATGTCATTATCGGGATCACATACGGTACTGATCGCACAACCAACAACAAAGAGAACCAGATCCTTGTAAAACTTCTTGAGCACGGATTTGAGCAAGAAGACAATTCCGAGAGACCTGGAGTCCTCATCGACCGAGAGACTCACTCAGTGAGGGTCTATCGCAAGATCGGAAAAGACTTCTGGTCATTCATTGGGAACCCCTCGGCACCGCAGGACGCGCCGTTCGTATTTTTGGAGGTGCTTTTAGCATTGGCAAGAGCACTTTCTCAAGGAATGAGCTCTGCCGACTTAGAATCGCGTATCAACGCAAAGATATTGGCGCTCTCTCAAGCGCTAGCGCACCTTATGTTCCCAAGGGCCAGTCTGCCAGATTGGGTTCGCGAAGAGTTTTCTGAAGATCAACTATTTTGGTTCGCAACAGCAATGAGCGCCTTTTACGATGAGGGAATTTAAGCAATGGAAAAAGCCCTGAGAAAGCATTTACCAGGAGGAGAATTCCGAGACGTTACCCCCCAGCGCTCCAAGGCTATGGGTGCGATAAAAGGGCAGAACAACAAGACGACGGAGAGGCGCTTAAGATTGGCACTCGTGCGAAGCGGTATCTCAGGATGGAGAATCAATCCACGCGGAATTAAAGGAAGGCCAGACTTTATTTTTCCGGAATGCAAAGTCGTGATTTTTGTTGATGGTTGCTTTTGGCATGGGTGCGCTGCACCCGATAAAGACATCGTAGGCACATTTGGCGGATCAGCGTTGGAACCTATCTCTGCTACTTAATGTCGTTGATGACACGAGAAGTTAGGCCGTCTTGACCAACTCCGGTCCGAAATACAGCCTCAATTGCTGGGCGGTCGATTGTTTCTGCTCCGATCTTTGAAAACTCTGAGTGGCCAAATCCACTGGAGATCGAATCCACAACGGATCAAACAACGAGATCTGTCTCGACTGGAAAGGGTGGATGTGATGGAGAGACTGCGAGATGGTAGCCGGACGGAGAGACTTCTCTCTCCACTGACACTGATACTCGACCAGCAATTGTGACTGGTGTTCAGCGCGAAGTTTGCCCTCCCAGTACGAGAGCTGAACGGGAGTGCGCGGCAATCCTTCCTCGACGTAAATTTTCCAGCGCCCGATTTTGACAAAGCCGCGAGCATCGGTCATCCGCTGGCAGTATCGTTGTCCAAAGGCTCGCTCCAGATCGGCGGGCTCGACACGTTTGCCTTTGGCGCCAGCGAGAACAGCTAACGGCGAGTGCTTCCCATCCTGACGGCGGTGATGCGCCCAGTGGGGGAGTCGATTATGATCGCGGATCAGTTCGCGATGAAATTCAACTGCCTCCTCAATGCTGCGGCATCGCTCCCAATAGTATTCGCCGAGCCGAGCCTGAATTCCGAATTGGCTTTCGATCAGATTCTGCCAGGGAGTAGGGTAGACGCCGTCACACCCCGTGGGTGCAGGCGTGCGTCCCCCTCCAAACCGGACTGGACATTTTCACGTCATCCGGCTTTCCACTTTTGAATAGATTGACTGCTTCCAAGACGGCAATACTCCACTGGTCAACTGACGATGGCATTCGACACATAAGACCATAGTCTTGCGGTTTCTTGCGATCATCTGTTTTTCCCATTTCGTCTTGCCGGGTTTGATGTCCGCAAGTTTTCTCACGTGGTGCACCTCAAAATATCCGGTATCAATCCCACAGTATTCACATCTTTCGGCATTGAGTCTGTCTAGCAGTTCAGTGCGACCAAATGTGAAGATTGGGGTGGTGGGCTTGATATCAACCTCTGCGCCCCCCACCGGTTTCAATTGAAGATGTTTCAGTTTGAAAACTTGAATTCTCTTAGTCTCATTTCCGACCTTGTATTCGAGGACGTGTTCGCCGTTCTTTTTGAGTTTGCTCACGATAGCCTTCAGGCTCTTTTGATGTTTATCTGCGAGTGTCTTAAACAAACTGTAATGCGCCAGGTAAAACAGGCGGCTCAGTTTGCCTTTCACATTGCAGGCCAGGCTATAGTAATTAGCAAATCCGCGTAGTTCGGCGTTGTACGTGCTGACGATCTCAACATCACTGGAGTTTAGCAGACCAGGGCGATGAGTGCTTTTGAGCAGATCATAATTCCCGTACTGCTTGGCCTGACAAAAGGCTTTGACCTTTTCCTCGGGGACGTAGAGATTGATTCTCTCCGCAATGGATCTCTTAGTCGTATGCCGTCCACGAGTGAACGTTTTGACAATTCGACTCCCGGAGTAAACTCTTACATCATATCCGAGGAAACGGGTTCCTTCCTTTGCGTGTCTGATACCTGTTTTACTCTCTGATACTTCTAAATGCAGGTGTTCTCGCAGAAAGGTCTTAACCTGTTCAAGAATCTCACCGGCTTCTTGTTTGGAACCAATAATGCCGACGAGAAGATCATCGGCGTAACGTTGGTACCAGAGTCTCCGATAAGATTGATCATAGAGATTCACGCTCGGAATTGCTTTCCGCTTTTTGTCGATCTCCCTAATTCGATTTCGCAATTCAAGAATTGACTGCTTATTGCTTTCTTCGTCTTTCTTGAGTTGGTCGATCTTTTGCCTGAGATATCTAATTTGGTTTGAATGTCTGGTATATTCCAGATTGATTGCTCGGTGTTTTCCTCGATCAAATTTGCGTTTCATTTCTTCCATGAACTTGTCCAGTTCGTGAAGATAACAATTCGCAAGGATCGGCGAGCAGATCGCGCCTTGAGGTACACCGCTGTATGTCCTCTGAAATTTCCAGTCGTCCATCAAACCAGCACGGAGAAGGTTCTTGATCAGGTTAATGAATTTACTATCGTCGATTTTCTTCTCCAAGAGGGATAACAAAACTTTGTGATCCAGATTGTTGAAGAAACTTTGGATATCAAAATCGATCAACCATTTCACCCCACTCCAGTACTGAATCTGACTGAGGGCAGTATGGCAAGAGCGGTTCGGTCGGAACCCATGAGAGTATTCGGAGAACACCGGTTCATAGATTCTTTCTAAAATGATCCTGACTACTTCCTCTACCAATTTATCGTCTCCGGACGGGATTCCCAGTGGTCTGAGTTTTCCGTTAGCTTTTGGAATGTAGACCCTCCGGACAGGTTTGGGTTTATAGAGCCCCTCTTTCAGGAGTTTGATCAAATTCAGCACCCGATCTTCAGAAAACCCGTCCATCGTAGTGTCATCTATCCCTTTGGTGACGGCACCTTTATTGGCATAGATATTGGCTGCAAATTCCGGCGATGGTGAACGCTAAATCTGGCTGATGGTGAACGCTGGGCAGCGCTGGTAATGAAGTTTTACTTTAGGTGTTCACGATGAGTCAACCTTTGCGCTTCTTGCGTAGAGACTCCCCCTTGAGTTCGAGGCGATGAGCGTTAGCCAGCAGGCGGTCGAGCAAAGCGTCGGCCACGGTCGGATCGTTGACATTGAGATAGTCGTGCCAGGAACTGATCGGCAATTGACTGGTGATGATCGTCGAGTGGAGGCCGTGGCGATCCTCGATGATCTCCAGCAAGTCGTGCCGCTCGTTCTGTGGCAGAGGTTTGAGACCGAAGTCATCAAGGATCAAAAGGTCGAATCGCGCCACCTGTCGCAAGAGTTTGCTGTAGGAGCCATCGCCACGAGCGATGCGCAGATCATCGAGCAAACGGCCAGTGCGTGCATAGCGCACGCTCAAGCCCTGACGACAGGCTGCCTGTCCAAGGGCACAGGCGAGCCAACTCTTGCCAGTGCCGGTGGGGCCAGTGATGTGCAGATTATGGCGTGAGCGAATCCAGTCGCAGGTGATGAACGAAACGAGTTCTGAACGAACCAAACCGCGTGGAGTTTGGTAATCGAGATCTTCGACGCAGGCCTGCTGTTTGAAAGAAGCAGCGCGCAGCAGGCGTTGCAAGCGGCGATTGTCACGATGGGTATGTTCGCGGTCGACGAGGAGGGCGAAGCGCTCTTCAAACGAGAGTTGCTGTGTGGAAGGCTGTTCGAGTTGTTGCGCGAAGGCGTCAGCCATCCCGGTCAGCCTGAGCGCGCGAAGACGTTGCAAGGTTTGTTGATTGAGCATGTCAATTCTCCTGTCATGAAAGTGTTGATCCTGATGCAGGCCACGCCAGAGAGTCGTCCGTGCGGTGTCGACATCTGGTGGCGGGCCTGCAGAGAGTCATCGGTAGTAAGCCGCGCCGCGAATGTTCTCGTGAACGAGCGGTTCGACGGCTGTTTCAGTGTCGGTTTCCGGCAAAGGTTGTGAATCGAGCCCACGTTCGAGGATCGAGCGGACGCTCGCCTGTCGGAGTGTTCCCAGCACCAAGGCACGTTGACAGGCTGCTTCCAGGCGTTGTGGGGTGTACTTCTTGGCTAACGAGAGCAGTCCGAGGCAGGAGCGATAAGCAAGCTCCGGATGCTTTCGTGACTCGAGCAGACCGCGCGTGAAGTCACGAGTGTGGGGGCCAATCTCGACCGCCCACTGGAGGAAGCGCCCCGGACTCCATTCGTAATGAGCACGATGATGTGAGGGCATGTGTTCGGGGATGGTGGTGAAGGCGCCCAGCCGATCCGAACGCGGGTGTGAGGTGACGGGGCGATTTTGATGGAAGAACTCGACGGTGGTGGCGGTGAGGCGGACATCGAGTTGGGATTTTCGGAGTTGGTGCGGAACGCTGTAATAGTGGCCTTCCACTTCGACGTGGTAGTCGATATGAACGCGTCCGTAGCGCCACTCGGCGAACTGGTAAGGAGTGGCTGGCAGCGGCAGCAGCGCGGGCAGATCGAGTGATTCATATTGCGAACGGCGTGAGCCGGGCAGTTTACGGAAGGGCTTTTGATTGAGGTGTGTCAGCAATTCACCGATACGCTGATTGAGATCCGTGAGCGAGAAGAAGGTGTGATGGCGGAGCCGGGCCAGAATCCATCTTTCGACCAAGCGCACTGAATTTTCAACCTTCGCTTTATCACGCGGCTTTTTGGGACGGGTCGGCAAGGCTGTCGTGCCGTAATGAGCAAGCATCTCCTCATAGCTGCGATTGGTCACCGGTTCGTAGCGATCAGCGCGAGTCACTCCGCTCTTAAGATTATCGATGATGACTAATTGTGTCACGCCCGCAAAAAACTCGAAGGCGCGAACGTGAGAGCCGATCCAATCATGGAGTTGTTGTGTGAGGGTGGCTTCGGCGTAGGCGTAATTGGAAGCGCCCAGAACAGCCACGAAGATTTGCGCCGGAATGATCTCTCCGGTGATCGGATTGACGATGGGCACGGTCTGACCGGCGTAGTCGACGAGCATCTTCTCGCCGGCGCGATGAATCTGCCGCATCGAGAGTCTGAGCCGGTCTCGCCACTGCTGGTAGTGGAAGAAGAATTGCGCGCGTTGGTAGTGGTTGTCGGGATTGGCTTCGACATACTCTTCCCACAGGAGCTGTTTGGTCACGCCTTTCCGCTTCAGCTCCTGATGAATCGTCGCGAAGTCGATCGGGGCATATTGAGTTTGCGGTAGAGGAGCGCTCGGCGGAAAGATTCGTCGCCGCAGTTGGCCTTCACTGAGGTCTTCCGGCAATGGCCAGGTGATCCCGGTAGCCTCAGCGGCCTTCAGGTACTTGTTGACGACACCGAGCGAAAGACGGAGCGCCCCGGCGATCTGACGTTGTGAGAGACCGGCTTCATATTTGAGCCGGAGAAGGTCTTTGAGTTTGCGCATAGAGATTGGTAGCGCCGACAATCGAATCTCCTTTTTGATGATGATTGAAAAAGGAGGCATCGCTCAAATCGTGAAATTCGCACTGTGAAAATGCCATGACAGTTTCGGCGAACACACTTCTACTAGCACGACTTCATCACCGAAACCGTTATCCGCTTCACTTCTGACTATCGACTC
>Ga0081539_10002349_pt1 | contig 27185 bp, 24 predicted proteins | sample TabmetS4T2R2_FD_71023 | JGI IMG/M metagenome (GOLD analysis project Ga0081539, IMG submission 71023) | Tabebuia heterophylla rhizosphere microbial communities from the University of Puerto Rico - S4T2R2 | ecosystem: Host-associated > Plants > Roots > Rhizosphere ...
CGTGGTATTTCCGAAACTACACTCGCGTCGGATATTACGGGCGGCTGGCAGCAACGTCTGAGCCGATCATCATCGCCAACGCGAACCAGAAGGACGAGATCGAAACGAACTACGGGCAGTTTTACCAGCAGGTGACTGGTCCGCAGCCGGGCGGGACGTTTGAGCTTCGTCCCGGGGTGCATCTGCTGCTTTATTCAAGGCGCAGTAGCGCGCCGCAGAGTGTCCGGCCTTAACGTAAACTGTCCTGCTTAACTTTGCTCCTCACTTAAATTAAGTCACGATCACTTTAAGTTGTGGTTGACATTCTAAGCGGCTCCCACTTATAGTGGCTTCCCCGTAATGTTCAAACTTGAACGCCTCGAAATCACCGGGTTCAAATCCTTCGCCGACTACACCGAAATAATCTTTACCGGAGACGGAATCACCGCGATTGTTGGCCCGAACGGCTGCGGCAAGAGCAACGTCGCCGACGCGATTGCATGGGTCCTCGGTGAGCAGCGGGTGAAGCACCTGCGCGGCGGTGAGATGAAAGACGTCATCTTCCAGGGCGCGCGCAATCGACCTCCAAGTGGCATGGCCGAAGTAGTCATGCACATGATTCGCGACGAGGTCGACGAGGTCGAGCCTGATATCGAAGACATCGACTCAACACTCGAGCGCATTGACGATCGACTCGTCAACATCGACGAGATCATTCCGCAGGAACAAGAACAAGTAGCGGAGGCAGCGCCGGTCGAGGCGGCACCAGTTGAAGGTGAAACTCCGGCTGCTGACACACCTGCTTCAGAGTCTCCGGCTCCCACACAAAAGATCACACACAAGCGACACTGGCGCCGTCGCAATCTCGCACTCGAGTTTGCACCCGGTGAAGCAGTGTCAGTTACACGAAGACTCTACCGCTCCGGCGAGAGTGAATACCTGCTGAACGGAAAGATCTGCCGCCTGCGCGATATCCAGGATCTCTTTTCGGGAACAGGTTTGGCCGGCGGTCACTACGCTATCATCGAGCAGGGCCGCATCGGACAGATTCTCTCCGCGAAGCCGATGGACCGCCGCACCATCATCGAAGAGGCCGCAGGCATCACGAAGTTTCGCGTGCGACAACGAGCGACGGAAGCTCGCCTCGAATCAGCACGTTCGAACCTGTCTCGCATCTCCGACATCGTTGCCGAGATCGATCGACAAGTAAACAGTCTCAGACGCCAAGCGGCGAAGGCTCGTCGTTATGGTGTGTTGCGTGAGGAGTTGCGCGAGTTGTTGCGACACGTCTACGTCGCCGAGGATCGCAAACTCGCCGTTGTGCTCGAAGAGACAAAATCGAAGCTCGCAGAGATCGGTGAGATCGAGCTCGGTATCGCTGATGACCTGAGCAAACGAGAAGAAGCGGCGCGCGCTGCTACTCACGAAGCACGAAGTCTCGAAGACGAATTGACGACCGCCCGAGCCGCAGCTGCCGAGGCCGTGTTGCGACGCGATCGACAGGCGCGCGAGTGTGTCTACCAGAAAGAGCAGCTAAGTGAGATCGAGAAGCGCAAAAGTGAAGTCACGGCCGAGATCGAGGCTTTGACGTCGCGGCTCGTACTGATCGAAGCCGAGTGCCGTCGCTTGCAACAGGAAGACGCGCGGCTGCGCGAAGAGTTTGACCAGAGTGCGCTCGTGTTGCGCACGGCGGAAGAGTCGTACGCTGAGAAATTATCAGCCGCAAACGCTGCGGAGATCGAGATCGAAAGCTCACGTGCCGAGCTGCTTTCACAAACTGCGATCGCTGAACGGGTGCGCGAGATTGCAAGGCAGCTTGAGACAACACTCGAACGTTTGTCGCAGCAGGCCGAGAGCCTCGCGCGTGAGGGCGATCGCGCTGCGAGCCAGCACGCTGAGCGAAAGATTGAAGCTGAGAAGTATGCACGCGAGCTCGGCGATGCGCGTGCGCGTGTCGCGAAGCTGCAAGCCGAACGCGAAATGGCGGTCGATGCTGTTGTTCGCGGTCACGAAGCGGTCAGCGACACTGAAGCTGAGCTGACGCGCGTGCGCGATGAGCATTCGCGTGCGAGTCACCGGCTTGAGAGTTTGAAGGAGCTGGACCAGCGGCGCGCCTACTATTCACCGGCCGTGCAGCTCATCTTTGCGCCGACTGAAACACCACGCGATTTTCATTTCATCGGCACGCTCGCTGACGCATTGAATGTCGATGCGAAGTGGGAACGTGCTGTCGAAGGTGTGCTCGGATCGTCTTTGCAGTCGATCGTCGTGCCGACGCCGGATGATGCGGTTCGTGCGGCGCAGTGGCTGCGGGAGAACAACGGTGGTCGCGCCAGTTTCCTCGTCGCGGGTTTACATGGCGGCAGTGAGGAAGTCGAAGAAGAGGTCGACACGCTCACGGCGCTGACGTGCCGTCTCGAAGAGCGTCCGGTGCTGGGGCTCTTGCTAGCAGCCCCTGCGGAAGCTGTTCGCGAAGACCTGCGTATCTCCGATCTGCTGGGTGCGCCGCAGCAACTGGTTACAGTTCTCAAACGCACGCTTCCGCAAAAGATGAATGCGCGTATCGCCGCGAACCTCGAAGATGCGATGGTCAAGTCAATCGCGACTGGCGAGATGTACGTGACATTGAACGGCGACTGGATCGCGAGTGGACAATTCGTTAACGCCGGCGACGCACGCGATCTCGAAGAAGGCGCGGGACTGCTGGCTTTCAAACGTGAGCTGCGAGAGTTGGAAACACGTGCCGAAACACTCGCGCGAGAAGTTGACGCGGCCGGCACGTCAGCGAAGGACGCGCGCGCGCGCATGGGCGAGCTTGAAGACGCGGTCGTGCTGCTAAATGAAGCAATCGGTCGCGAAGAACGCGAGGCGATGGCGCACGAGCACACTGCGACAAGCCTCGCGCAGGAAGTTGAACGAGCCGAGCGTCACATGCGCGTCGTCGGACAGGATTCCGCGCGCGTCGACGAAGAGCGACTCGAAATCGAAAACCGCCGCACCCAAGCTCTCCTGGAAGCCGAAGCTGCCGAAGCCGCACGCGAAGCCGCCGCTGACAAAGTCATCAAAGCCTCTGCCGCGTTAACTGATCTCAGAAGGGAAGCCGAGATCGAGAGCGAGTCGCTCGCACATCAACGTGCCGCCGCGGCTGCTGCCTCGGAACGCCGCCGCGCCACGACTGCTGAGTTGCGTCGCATCGAAGGCGAGCTCGCTGACTTCGCCGCGCGTGTCCAGCGACATCGAATGGAGCTCGCAGAGATGGGTGGACGTAGCGATGAGTTACAACTCTCGATCACCGATCTCGAGCTCGCCGCGAGCTCAGTCGAAAGCGATCGCGCTCGTGAAGAAGAACAGATCTCGGATCTCTCGCACAGGTTGCAGGAAGCACGCCGGCAGGCAGACGAGTTCTCCGCAGAGTTGTCTGAGCTGAATCGACGCGCGGCTGAAGTGCGTGATTCGCGCGGCGCTTTGGAAGTGCAACGTGCCGAAGCGCAGGCGCGACAGACTTTCGTTCATGAAAACTGCCAGACCGAGTTGGGCCAGTCGCTGGAGGATCTCGCGCGCGAGCTCACGTTCCCGGAAGAATTCGATCTCGAAGCGAGTCACACGCGCGTCGAAGAGCTGCGCACGAGGCTCGAAAGCTTTGGCGGTGTAAACATGATGGCGCTCGAAGAGCTCGCCGAAGCTGAACAGCGCTTGTTGTTCCTGACCGTCCAGCGCCAGGACATCATCGAAGGAATCTCTGCGACTGAAGAAGCCCTCAGAGAGATCAAGCGCCGGTCGCGTGAGCGTTTCCGTCACGCTTTCGAGCAGATCAACAAGAACTTCAGCTCGTTGTTCCAGGAGTTGTTTGGCGGCGGCCGCGGTGAGATGAGCCTGATCGATGCTGACGATGTGCTCGAATCCGGTATCGACGTGGTGGCCCAACCGCCGGGTAAGCGTTTACAGAACGTGTTGCTGTTGTCAGGTGGTGAGAAGGCGATGGCGGCGCTTGCGCTCGTGCTCGGCATCTTCCATTACCGCCCGGCGCCGTTCTGTTTATTGGATGAGGTCGACGCGCCACTTGACGAAGCGAACGTGGGACGCTTTACTGATAAGGTCGTCCAGATGTCTGCCAACACGCAGTTCATCGTGATCACGCACAATAAGCGGACGATGGAGATGGCGCGCGCGCTTTATGGCGTGACCATGGAGGAGGCAGGTGTCTCGAAGCTCGTATCGGTAAAGTTTGAGTGAATAAAAGAAAATCATTGCTGCAAGGGCTCCCCGCCGCGCTGCTTTGCTTAAGCGCGGCGATTTCCATTTACGGTCAGAATGCTGGAGGGAAGCATAATTCGCGGCCGCAGCAGGTCACCCCTGCGCCGACTGCGAACGTCGCGGGTAACACGGATGCTGTTAAATACTCGTATGAGTTTTCGCAGCCGAAGTTTTACGTCAAGCATATCGTGATTGAACACGATGCGAATGGGCGTGGCACCGTCACGTTCGAGCGCTTGAACGAAGACACGCCGGTGACTGAGCCGCTTGAGCTATCGGTCGACGCGCTTGCACGTATCACTGGGGCGTGGCAGGCGTTGCGGTTTCTCGAGTCAGATACAAACTACCAGGCAGACAAACAGTTTCCTCATCTCGGCACGATGAAGATCGGGATGGAGCGTGGCGAGCGCAAGCGTGTGGCGGAGTTTAATTGGACCAACAATCGCGACGCGGAGACGATCGTGAACGAGTATCGGAAGGCGGCGGACCAGGCGATACTTGTGTTTGATATCGGGATTGCGCGTGAGAACCAGCCGCTGAATGCGCCGAAGTTGATGGAAGCGATGGAGTCGCTGTTGAAACGAGATGCGTTGTCTGATCCGCGGCAGTTGCTCAAGCTCCTGCAGGACCTCAGCACGGACGAGCACGTGCCGCTCATCGCCCGCAACCACGCTTTGCGATTGATAAAGAAAATCGAAAAATAATGGGCGGAGGCTGAATACAACTGTAAGGGTGGCCCTCCGTGGCCACCCGTGGCAGGATTCCACGCACGGGTGGCCACGGAGGGCCACCCCTACAAATGATTCCACGAGACGCATATATTATTGAGGTTTGGGAGCGGACGGGGAAGGATGTTGTCCGCGGTTCCGACCTCACAGAGATTCAGGAGGCGCTTGAACAACGTTTCGGATCTGAGTTGAGCCCGGCGTCAATCGCACGAGTTCTCGCGGATCATGGTGCGCGCCTCGGGCATCCCGAAATCCTGCAAGCCGACAAAGCCTGGCGCGAACGTCAACACTTCTTCACACCCGATGACCTCGCGTTTGACACGATCGACTCCGCATTTGCCTTTATCGAAAAGCTCGGCCAATCTCACGACCAACGCCAATCAATCGTACACATCAAAACCGAGCTCGAATCGCTCGCCACATCACCCGCAGCCCCGGCAAACAAGCGCGCCATCGCCGGCGAAGCCGCCCAGTGGCTGACAGTTTGGCTGCAAAATCCTTCGATCTTCGCGGACTGGCTCGCGCTGCGCCGCTCCACCGCCGAATTCCAGCAGCTTTTTGGAACTTTCCCGCCTTCCGACGCGAATACCCAATGACCAACGGGTTGTAATCGGCGCATGAACCTGAAAAGCGAGCTCAACGATAGCGAATTACTGCGGTTGATGCTGGCCGGAGACGAGGAAGCCTTAGCGCTTCTCTATCGTCGCCGCCAGGGCGGGATCTATCGTTTCGCGCTGCAAATGAGCGGGTCGAAGTCGATCGCTGAGGACGTGACGCAGGAGGTTTTCCTGTTCCTGATGCGCGAGGGTCATGTTTTTGACCCGGCGAAGGGCGCGTTGAGCGCTTTCCTGTTGGGCGTCGCGCGTAATCACGTGCTTCGCCGTCTGCGCGTCGAACATCTGCTCGCGCCGCTCGGCGACGATTCAGATGACGAAGCTGTGTTTTCGCAGCCGAGCACGGAGATGTGTCCACTTGAAGATCTGACGAGGGCGGAAACAATCGAGTCGGTGCGCAAGGCGGTGTTGAGTTTGCCGGGGAAGTACCGCGAAGTAGTTGTGCTGTGTGAGCTGCAGGACGTAAGTTACGGCGAGACGGCAGAGATTTTGGGTTGCGCGATTGGTACGGTGCGTTCGCGTTTGCACCGTGCACGGGCGCTGTTGCTCGCAAAGTTAAGACCGGCGGACAACGTTGAGGAGACGGGTTCAGCGACGGTGAAGTCAGCGAGGTGTTTCGCATGAACAGTGAACGAGATGAAGAGATGTTGACGCGCGGTTTGCAGTCGCTCGCGGCAGAGATGGAATCGCTGGAAGCGCCGCCTGCGGTCGAGACGAAGTTGCTGAAAGCGTTTCGCGCGCGCCAGGTGGTTGTTCCGATCGCGACAAGACGCCGCTCGAGTTCTCGTTACTGGCTGGCAGCAATCGCAGCGATGTTGTTGATAGCGATCAGCATTGTGGCGTTTCGCTGGGGCAACCAGCCTGCTGATGATCGTCGTGAAGCTGTGAGACGAGAAGAGCCGCAGCCAAAACCGACAGTCAACGATAAGTCCAACGAGCAACTGGTGAAGGATGTTGAGAAAGATGCAGTCGTCGATTCATCACCGCATCGTTCGAAGCCAAGGCGAGTGCGTCCGGTGCGGCCTGACAGCGCGCAGGTTGCTAACCATGCGACGAAAGAGATCGCGACTGACTTCATCCCGCTGAGTTACATGAATGCTGCAAGTCTTCAGGATGGCGGGCAGATCGTGCGCGTGCACTTGCCGCGTTCAGCCCTCGCGAACTTTGGTCTGCCGGTCAACATGGATCGATACAACGAGAAAGTTAAAGCTGACGTTTTAGTCGGGGTCGATGGTATGGCCCGCGCGATACGTTTTGTTCAATAGATTACCCGGCGCTACCTCGCTCGGCTCTGTTATGTCGGATGGTGGCTATAGAACCGAGCGCCGTAGCAGCCAGTGAACAGTACAGACCGAGCGCGGTAGCGCCGGGTGATGCGAAAGGAAGAGATGATGAAAAGAATATCGGGACTTCTATTTGGCGCGGCGCTGTTGTCGCTCGCAATCGCAAGCATCGCGGTTGCGCAACAACCAGAGGAAGGCATTGTTATCAAGCAACATCGAATAGTTCAGGGGCCGGAAGGCGCGCCGCCGCCGCCTGATGCGAATGTCATATTTTTTGCGACAGAGAGTTTTGGCGGCAAGGTCGTGAAGGGGGCTCCGTATTCAGCGGAAGCCGTGACTGAAACGATCCAGACTCTCGGCGATGGCAATCGCATTATCAATCGCAACACGAGCGTGCTCTATCGCGACAGCGAAGGTCGCACGCGTCGCGAGCAGAGTTTGAAAGGGCTCGGCATTTTCGGCACCGGTGATGAAGCGTTGCAGACGATCTTCATTAACGATCCGGTGGCTGGTGTCACGTATTCACTCGACTCCCGCTCGCACACCGCGCACAAGAGCGTGCCGTTCAAGTTTGAGCTCAGCGGCAAGAAGGGCGAGCAGTTTGAGTTCAGGGTCGCGCAGGGAGCCGGCGCGGCAAGTGGAAACGTGATCATGACTGCGCCAGTCCCCGCGCCGCCAGGCGCACGTGGCACGCAGCCGCCGGTCGATCAGTTCACCTTGCGGACAGAAGCCGGAGTTGGTGAGACGTTTGTCTTCAGATCCAAGCCCAACAACGCGAATGAAGTGAAGCAAGACCTCGGCAAACAGAATATCGAAGGCGTTGAAGCCGAAGGCACGCGCACGAGCGTGACGATTCCGGCAGGTGAGATTGGTAACGAGCGTCCGATCGAGATCGTGAGTGAGCGCTGGTATTCACCTGAGTTGCAGCTCGTGGTGATGACGCGTCACAGCGATCCGCGCACAGGCGAGACGACGTATAAGTTGACGAACATCAACCGCGCCGAACCGGCGAAGTCGTTGTTCGAAGTGCCGTCGGATTATACGATCAAGGAAGGTCCGAGCGTCGGTCCAAGAATCGCGCCGTTGCCGCTCCCGCGCAAGAAGTTACAAAATCCGAAGTAACCAAAATTGAGCCACGGATAAACGCGGATGAACGCGATCTGCGTTTATCCGCGTGAATCTGCGGCTAATTATTCCTCTTCTTCGCCGCCCTTGATGCGTCCTTCGGCGCGTGATTGTTCGACGATCTTCGTCGCTAATTGTCCGGGAACCGGATCGTAATGAGAGAACTGCATGTGGAACGAGCCGCGCGCGGCGGTGATTGAGTTCAGTGTCGACTGGTAATTCAACATCTCTGCCATCGGCACCTGTGCTTTGATCACTTGTTGCTTGCCACTCGTCTCCATTCCCTGTACGCGTCCGCGGCGTGAGTTCAAGTCGCCCATGATGTCGCCCGCGTACTCCTGCGGCGCGGCGATCTCAACGTCCATCACCGGCTCAAGCAACGACGGCTTAACTTTCTCCATCGCCGCACGGAACGCCTTACGACCTGCCGCGCGGAACGAGTGCTCGTCGGAGTCGACCGGGTGGAACGAACCGTCAACCAACTGCACCTTGAAGTCGACGAGCGGATAGCCCGCGATCGCACCAGACTTCGCCGCCTCGATGATTCCTTTTTCAATCGCCGGCCGGAACTGTTGCGGTACGGAGCCACCAAAAATCTTGTCTTCGAAAACAAATCCACCACCACGCGGCAGCGGCTCAAACACGCACTTGCAATCGCCAAACTGCCCGCGACCGCCAGTCTGCTTCTTGTGCCGTCCCTGCACTTCCGCGCGCTGCGTGATCGTCTCCTTGTAAGGGACCTTCGGCGGATGCAGCGTCACTTCAACGCTGTAACGCTTCTTCAACTTCTCGACTACCGTCTCGACGTGCAACTGTCCTGACCCGGAAAGCAGAAACTCTTTCGTCTGTGCATCGCGACTAAAGTGCAGCGCCGGATCCTCTTCGAGAATCTTGTGCAACGCGACGCTGATCTTCTCTTCGTCCTGGCGCGACTTCGGCTCGATCGCGAACGCGATCGCAGCTTCGGGATACTCAACCGCGTCGTAAACGATCGGCGACTGCTTGTCGCAAAGCGTATCGCCGGTCTGCGTCTCTTTCAACTTGACGCACGCGATGATGTCGCCGGCGTGAGCTTCGTTGACCTTCTCGAGTTGCTTGCCCTGCAACGCGTGCAGCGCACCGAGACGTTCGCTGAGTCCACGCGTCGCGTTGAACGCGTTCGCGTCAGTTTGCAAATGACCACTGATGATCTTGAAGACGTTGATACGACCAGCAAACGGATCGGCAATAGTTCGGAAGCAATAGGCTGACAATGGCTCGCTATCGCTGTACTTGCGTCCGATGCGCTCAGCGTCCGGACCCGCATCGACCGGCTTGCCCCATTCAGCTTCATGGTGCGCCGGATCAGGAGCGTAGTCGACGAGACCGTTAAGCAACGCGCGCAGACCAACCTGCGTCATGCTCGAAACGGCGAACACGGGACACAGTTTGCTTTGTGCGATCGCGTTGTTGATGTTCGGCAGAATGTCTTCTTCGTCGAGTGTGCCCTGTTCGAAATACTTCTCCATCAACTGATCGTTCGACTCCGCGACGAGCTCCACTAAACGCTCGCGCGTCTTCTCGACGATGTCACGACCCTCGGAAGGAATATCGATCTCCTTGGCCTGACCGTCGGCGCCGAGCTCATAAGCTTTCATGTGGACCACGTCGACGACGCCGCGAAAGTCTTTCTCTTTTCCAATCGGTAGCGTGAAAGGAATGATGGCTCTGCTGAAGGTCTTCTGTGCACTCTCGAGCGCGGAACCGAAGTCGGCGTGTTCCTTATCGAGTTTGGTGATCACCATAACTCGTGGAACGAGGAACTCGTTGGCGTAGGCCCAGGTCTTTTCAGTCTGCACTTCAACGCCCTTGACACCGTCAACGACGACGATGGCGCAGTCAGCGACGCGCAGCGCCGGGCGCGAATGAGCAACGAAGGCGGCGTAGCCCGGAGTGTCTATAAAATTAAGTTTTGTATCGCGATGTTCGAGATGGGCGAGTGCGGTATTTAATGTAATTTTGCGGGCGATGGAATCTTCTTCGTAATCGGTAACGGTTGTCCCTTCATCTACCTTTCCCCAGCGCGGTGTGGCTCCGGCGACGTAGAGAAGCGAGCTGACGAGCTGCGTCTTCCCTGCGTCGCCATGTCCAATGACAGACAGATTTCTGATCGCTTCGGTCGGATAGACTTTCATAAGTTTGATTCCTTTCAGGCATGGAGATTTGGCGAAGAAGCATACTCATCCGTGACCGTCAAAGGCAAGTGAGCCACCTCTGCGTTAACTCTGCGCTCCTCTGCGCCTCTGCGGTTGAAATGGCATGGAAAACGACTTCACCGCAGAGGCGCAGAGGAGCGCAGAGTTAACGCAGAGGTGGCTCATCAGGCATGTGACTTATCTGTTCTCCAGCCATCTTTTGGCCCGCGAGGTGCATCTGAAAACGTTTGGGAATAGGAGATTGTGAAAGTCATGTATTACAGGAAGTTTCTTGCTTGGGGTGTGGCTGTTTTGCTTGCGATTTCGGCACTCGGAGTGGCCTCAACCAAAGCGAAAGTCAAAGACGAAGAAAAGAGAAGTCTACAGGGAATTGAGCCTTTGAACCTGGCAGTCCTGATCCAGGACGACCTCGTACCAGAGGTGGGCAACGAGCTTGGTGTAACACGCAATTTCATTCGCTCGCTGCCCGATGGATCGCGCGTGATGGTTGGTTACATCACCACCGGTACGTTGCAGGTGCGGCAGCCGTTTACAACCGATCTAGAGAAGGCCGCGAAGTCGTTGCGCATACCAATCGCAGCGAGCGGCAGCTCGGCTTTCAATCCTTATGTCGAGGTGTTGGAAGCGTTGAAGAAGTTTGATAGTACCTGGACCAACGCGAACGCCGTGTTGTTGATTTCGGATGGATTGGACACGTCGCGTGGGTTTGATTCCACAGCGGCGGGTCATACGGTCGATATCGATCGCGCGATTAACGATGCGAACAAGCGGCATGTTTCGATCTTCAGTTTCTACGCACCGTCAGTGGGTCTGACAAGCCGCAGTCGTTTAGCGGCGAGTTATGGTCAGAGCTCATTGAATCGCGTGAGCAATGAGACTGGAGGCCGGGCGTTCTTCCAGGGTTCGACAGGCTTTGTGACGTTTGATTCTTACTTCGCGCGTCTGAGCGAGACGCTGAATCGACAGTACGCCCGCGCGCGATAAGGGCTAGGTTTTTAGGTTGGGAAATAGGTCCTATAAGTCCTATAGGGCCTATTTTTCTTTTTGTGGTAATCTTACCGCGTCCCCGGACACCTGCCGGCGGCGTTCTGTCCAGATTCGACCTACTCAAAAGCCAAGCAGTGCGCGAATATTGTCTCATCGTCGAAGGCGCGTATCTCTCCGAGTCTGAAGCCGAACACGCTCTGCGCGATCCCTTCATCGAAGATTGGGTTGAACAGACTGGCCGCTTCCGTATTCACAACATGGATGAGATCATTATCTATCCTGGTGTGACACTCGGCTCGCTCGGCGTCGTGATGCTCGACGACCGCGTCTTCGAGATTGCGAGCACCGATCCTGATCATCCGTTGACCGAGCACAAGGCCAAGGGAGTCGCGGACGCGTTGCGACGCCAGGACATGTTCGACGACATAAAAACTGAGCCACGCGGTGAGTGAAGAATCTTTTCTTGGCGGACGTGTTCTGGTAGTGATTGGAGATATCACTCGCCAGGACGTAACCGCTATCGTCAACGCTGCGAATTCCACTCTGCTTGGCGGCGGTGGCGTCGATGGCGCGATTCACCGTGCGGGCGGCCCCGAGATCCTCAAAGAGTGTCAGGAGATCAGAAACACTGTCTATCCTGACGGTTTACCGACCGGTCAGGCAGTGATCACCACGGGCGGCAACCTGCCCGCGAAGTATGTGATTCACACTGTGGGACCGATCTATGGCCAGGAGGCGGAACGCGAAGCCGAACTCCTCGCCGCTTGTTATCAAAACTCCCTACTACTCGCACGGCAGCACGACGTCTCGTCCATCGCATTTCCCTCCATTTCGACTGGGGCTTACGGTTATCCAAAGCCTAAGGCCGCGAAAATCGCCTCCGCCACGATCAAGCATTTTCTGACCGCGGATCAGCAAATCGAACAAGTCCGCCTCGTCTTCTTCCAGGTACGGGACGCGCGCGTGTTTCGCGAGTACCACGAATTTTAGTAGACTCTTCCACTTCGCTGCCGCCCATACTTGGATCGGGTCAGTACCACCTGCGATAGCGGGTGGGTGCGCAGCGACTTGAGTCGTTGCAACGGCTACGCACCCACCCGCTATCGCAGGTGGTACTGACCCGATCCAACATTGAGCCTCGAACATGATGATGATTGATACCACTGAAACGGAACAACGTGTGGCGCGCAAAAATGAGCTGCCCGCGCCACTAATCCCACTCGAACGTCTGGCATGGAATTACTGGTGGAGTTGGGCTGCCGATGGCGAGAGTGTCTTCCGCGATCTCGACTCCGAAATCTGGGAGGAGTGCGAGCACAATCCACGACAACTCCTCGCGAAAACGTCTTCTTTCCGACTAGCCGAAGCCGCGACCGATCCGCTTTATCTGGAACGTGTGCAGCGCCTCGACGAGAGTTTTCAAACGTACCTGACATCGCCGCCACGCCTACAACAAGACGCGATCACGACAGAGCATCCGGTTGCTTACTTCTGTGCGGAATTTGGCGTTCACACTTCGCTGCCGCTTTACTCGGGCGGTCTCGGCATACTCGCGGGGGATCATCTCAAGTCAGCCAGCGATCTCGGCCTACCGCTCGTCGCTGTCGGTCTGCTTTATCGTTACGGTTACTTTCGACAACGACTACGCAATGACGGCTGGCAGGAAGAGCACTACGGCGAAACGTTCCCCAACGATCTGCCTATACATCTCATCAAGAACGACGACGGCACACCGCTGCGTATCGAGGTTTCAATCCGTGCGCGCAACGTGTTGGCCCAGGTGTGGCGCGCCGATGTCGGACGCGTCGCGCTTTATCTTCTCGATACAAACATTCCTGAAAACGTTGAGACTGATCGCTGGGTCACCGGACATCTTTACGGCGGCGATCGCGAAACGCGCATCGTGCAGGAGATGTTGCTGGGCATTGGTGGCGTGCATCTGTTGCGAAAGCTTGGTGTGTCGCCGCATGTCTTTCATCTGAACGAAGGCCACTCGGCTTTTCTGACGCTCGAGCTCGCGCGCGAGATCGTCCAGGCAGAACAACAACCGTTCGGCGCCGCGATTGAGAGAGTGAAGCAGCAATGTGTTTTCACAACGCACACGCCGGTTGCTGCCGGCAACGATGAGTTCGATGCGGCGCTCGTACTTCGCGCCTTTGGACCAGGCTACTTCAAAGAGCTTGGACTGACTGAGGATGAGTTTCTGGCGCTCGGCCGCGTCGATCAAACGAATAAATCCGAGCGTTACGGGTTGACGCCGCTTGCGATTCGCATGTGTCGCTCGACGAATGGCGTGAGTCGCAAGCACGGAGAAGTTTCACGCGCGCTCTGGCAGAAGTTGTTTACCGGCAAGACAGTCGAAGAAGTTCCGATCACTTACATCACCAACGGCGTTCATGCGCCGACGTGGATGTCGCCGCCGTTGCGTTACATCGTCGAGAACCATATCGGACACGACTGGGACGCAAAGGTGAGAGACCAGAACGCCTGGGCCGAAGCAGTCGCGCGTATTCCTGATGAAGAGCTCTGGAATGCTCACCTGCGTCTGAAGGAACGGCTCGTTGCGTTCATTCGTCATCGCTCGACGCAGACACGAATCGCCGCGGGTGAACGTGCCGATTACATCGAAGCTGCGAGCACGATGTTTGATCCGGCGGCGTTGACGATCGGTTTCGCGCGTCGTGTTGCTGGTTACAAACGCTGGAACTTGTTGCTGACAGATCAGCAACGTCTGTTGCGACTAATCAACAACGAAGAGCGTCCGGTGCAGTTTGTGTTTGCGGGCAAGGCGCACCCGCAAGACGAGGGATCGAAGCTCGTTCTTCAACAGCTCGCCCACTGGAAATACGATCCGGCCGTGCGACAGCGTGCCGTGTTTCTCGAAGACTACGATCAAGAGATCGCGCGGCAGCTCGTCCAATCAGTAGATGTTTGGATGAACGTGCCGCGACGCCCGCAGGAAGCTTCGGGGACGAGTGGTGAGAAAGTCGCGATCAATGGCGGGCTGAATCTATCGATACTCGACGGCTGGTGGCTCGAAGCCTACGACGGCACGAATGGTTTTGCGATCGGCAATGGCAATGACGTCGCAGACGTCGCGAAGATTGATGCGCTCGATGCTGAGTCGGTTTATCGTACGCTGGAGCTGGAAGTCGTGCCGCTCTTTTACAACCGTGATGACAAAGGAATTCCACGCCACTGGATTGCGATGATGAAGCGTGCAATCCAGACGCTCGCGCCGCAGTACAACAGCGATCGGATGGTCGAAGAGTACGCGCGGAAGATCTACCCCTAACCACAATTTGTGCGTTTTGTGCCTTTTGTGGCGTAGACTAAGTCCGGATGAAATACTGCACTGCCTGCAAAGCGAAATACGAAGACAGCGTAACCTTCTGCTCGATTGATGGCGAGGTCCTCGAGGCCGATCCGGTTGCCATCGTCAACACCGTGCTCGACGGGCAGTACCAGATGGAAGCGCTGCTGGGCAAAGGCGGAATGGGCGCGGTCTATCGCGCCCGGCACATCCTGCTCGGCGACCGCGTCGCCATCAAAGTTCTTCCTCCAGAAGTCAGAACCAATGCCGAGTGGCTCCGACGCTTTCGACGTGAGGGCCAGGCAGCGCGTCGTTTTCGTCATCCCAATGCAGTTACTGTCTACGATCTGCGCACGGCCGCTGACGGCACGATCTACATGGTGATGGAGTACGTTGAGGGGCACACTCTCGATGTTGCCATCAAGACACGTGGACGATTCTCCGCCGCTGAAGCGTTGGACATTCTCACTCCGATCATGAGCGTGCTCGACACGGCGCACGCGATGGGCGTCGTGCATCGCGATCTCAAACCTGAGAACATCATGATCGGGAAGCCCGACGAAAGCGGCCAGCCAGTTGTGAAGCTCCTCGATCTCGGCATCGCGAAGATGCGTGAGATTGCCGGTGGTGATAACGGCGGCAACACGGCGCTGACGATGGCCGGTCAGGTGCTCGGCACTCCTTATTACATGTCGCCCGAACAGTGGGGTGAGATCCCGCGTGACGGGAGCAGCGAGATCGATGGACGTGCTGATATTTACAGTCTCGGACTAGTCTTCTACGAGATGATCGCGGGCCGTCGTTGCTTTGCTGGGAATACGTTACAAGAGTTGCGACGCGAGCACGTGCAGACAAGGGCGCGTCCGCTCGTCGAAGCGGTGCCTGATGTGCCGCGCGGTTTCAGTGAGGCGATCGAGCGTGCGACAGCAAAGGACCGTGGCGATCGACAACCGACTGCCGGCACGCTCGCGAGCGAGCTGCGTGCTGGTCTCTCAACGCCGACTGGTGCAGCGGTTCACGCGCCACCACCAGTGCTCACCGACACTATCGTTGAAGGTAAACGGAACACGAATGCTGACGTAAACGCGCCGACTATACTCACCGTCGATGGCGCTCCGACCTCACCTCCAGCCGGACGAGCAGTGAGCACGCATGATGCGACTGTCTACGAGCCGGGAACTGTTTACGAACCGGCAAAGCCGCCGCCAAATCCGAGTGTTGGGGCTACTGTCGCCGAGTCGGCAATGGCTGAGAGCGTTGCCACCGTGCCGCACGTGAGAAAACCAGCGCCTCCTCCCGTTGCGGTTGCGACACCAGCACCTTCGAAAAGCAAAGTTGGACTCGTGATCGGCGTCGTAGTTGTGTTTGTGATCCTGTTGGTGGCTGGTGTTGGGGGGTTCCTGGTTTGGAAGATGAAATCCAACAGCACGGCGACAAACACAACCAACACGAACACGACGAACGAGACGGCTAGTGCTCCGGTTGAAGTCAGTCGCTACTGGATTGAGCTCGAGCCAGAAGGTAAACCGAAAACGCAGATCGCGGCATTGGTTCCGGTAGCTTCCGGGCAGGACTTCAAGTTTCATTTTACTTTCAATGAAGACGGCTATGTTTACATCGTTGGTCCTGGTAATAAGAACCAGCCGACGGCTTTTCTGACGAGCAAACCTTCTGCCGGAACCGGATTGAAAAACAACAAAGTCAGCAAGGGCGTCGAGTTCAGTTTTCCGAAAGATGATGAGGAAAACGTGCACAGCCTGACGCTCGACACGAAACCCGGCACAGAAAACTACACGATCATATTTGCCAGGTCGCCGCTGTCGTCACCTTCATTTTTGAGCGAGCCTGTCACTTTCGATCCTTTGTCTGCCGCGCAGCAGGCGGAGCTGAAAGCCTTCGTTTCGCAGCACCAGGCGAAACCACCTGTAACCGAGCTCGATGAATCAAACGCGAAGGCCCCTTTCATTAAAGTGAAAGCCGCGCCCGACCAAGCCAGCAATCCTATTGTTTTCGACATCCATATTCAGCACAATTAGCTCGTGCGGGCCGTGCGGGCACCAGGCAACGATAAGGAGATTCATAATGCGATTGAGTGTGATGGTTTTCGGACTCGTTTGTGTTTGCGCGCTCGTGATTGGAAGCGCCGCGCCGCTCGTTCAGGACGATGACGACGTTCGTGGCGCGTTCCTGACGTCGCGACCCAAGAATAAGCCGCCGAGCACCAGCACTACTCCGAAGACAAGCCGGAGGAAACCGATTGATACTGGTGGGTCGAGCGGTGGCACAAGCTCAGGCTCTGGCTCGGGCAATTCGGGTTCGAAGGGCTCGGGTAACACCGGGGCGGGAAGTAAGGGCTCGGGTAGCACCGGATCGGGACATTCCAGCAAACCTGATAAAACTCCGAAGAAGCCTGAACCGTCGCCTGCACCAGTGACTCCTGTTAATGCGCGTCGCATGGGTCTTGGCGTGACGTTGTTCATGCGCGACTCGAACGGTTTGGCAGTGCGTGTCGATCCAGATCACGTGTTCCGCAAGGGCGATCGCGTTCGCGTGCTGCTGGAAACCAATACGGATGGATACCTGTACATCTTCAACACCACTGACGACGGTCCAGCCACGATGATCTATCCTGACGCCGAGCTCGACGAGGCTGGTAACTATCTCCAGGCACATGTTCCGTTCGAAATTCCTTCGAGCCTGTCGGCCGATGAGCGATTGCGCTGGTTTGCGTTTGACCAGGTCGCGGGCACTGAGCGTTTGTTCTTCGTTTTTACGCGTGAACCATTAAGCGGTATTCCTATCGATGATGAGTTGATCAATCTGTGTAAAGAATCGAAGGAGCGTTGTTCGAGACCGAGCAGTGAGGTGTGGGCGGCAGTCCAGAAGGAAATGCAGAACCCGCTCAAGACTGACAAGTCGCAACAATTCGGTGGTGCACAGACGTCAGGTGAGCAGCAGGCGACTGCGCGTGGGTTGGGACTATCAAAGGAAGATCCACCGCCGTCGCTGGTGATGATGGCTTCGTCCGCGCGCTCGACACTCGTCGCGACATTGGACCTGATTCATAAGTGAGCCACAAAAAGGCACAAAAAGCACAAAATCATTTTTTGTTTTCGAAAGGGAGTGACATGAGTTTTGGCAAGACGTTAGTTAGTCTTTTGTTGGCTGTGGCGCTGCTGGTTACGCCGATCGCGGCATCTGCGCAGCAAACCGACTCGGCCGGATCAGCTTTGCGTGAAGGGCGACGGTTGCTGAAGCGCGGGCAGGCAGATAAGGCACTCATTCAATTACGCAATGCGCTCAACCAGTACACCGCGTCGAAGAACAACAGCGGCATGGCTGCTGCCCACAACGAGCTTGGCAACCTTTACATGCGACAAGGGCAGTACCAGATCGCGCTCGACCACTATCAAAAAGCCTTCGATGGGTTTTTCGCAGGCGATCCGAAACAGGATGCTGTCGCGTCGGGTGTTGCCTCGGCCGCAGCGCCTGCGGCTGTAACGACTGCGGCATCGGCTGCTGCCAGCATCGCGGACGACAAGTACAACGCGAACCTCATGCTCGCAAAGATCGGCGAGGTGAATTTCCGTCTCGGCAAGACCGCGGATTCGCGGGCGGCTTACAGCCGGATGGTTGTCAAAAAGCCTGAAGGCGCGGCGCAGAAGGTCGGCAGACGATTCGGCGGCCTGGGCGCGATCACGGGTGCGATTTCTACCGGGAAGGTTGAAGTGTCTGCACCGACGAGTGCTCTGACGGTCGCGCTCGAAGCGAAGAAGGAGCTCGAAGAGTATCGGACGTCGATCGTGTATTCGAGCTACGAGCTGGGAATGGGCCGCCTCGCATACGCCGACAACGATCTGGAACAAGCGAGACAGCATTTCAGTAACGCGCTTGAAGCATCAGGCAGCTCGCTTGCAGGAATTGCAAAACTCGGACAGGTGCGACGCTTTCGCGCCGCTGCCCGTACGAGTCTCGGCGACGTCATGTTACGGCAAGGGAAGTTCAAAGACGCCACCAGGTTTTACAACGACGCCAAGAAAGGCGCGCAGGAAGATAAGCGTCTGGATCTGATGTGGCCCGCACAACGTGGTCTCGGAAAGAGTCTCTGGCTCCAGGCGTCGCAGGAAAAGGATCAGAAAAAGGGATTGCAGTTGCGCGAGCAGGCAGTCGCCAACTACCGCGAATCACTCGGCACGATCGAGACGTTGCGACAGGGAAGTCTGCGTGCTGACGAGTCGCGCACGACCTTTCTAGCTTCAATCAAAGACGTTTTTGACGAAGCTGCGGCAGCGAATGCAGCGCTCGCGTTGTTGACGAGTCCGACACCTGACGCACTCAGCGGCAAGGCTCTCGAGTATGCGAGCGAAGCATTTCGCATCAACGAGCAATCTCGCGCCCGTTCGCTACTCGACATGCTGAGCGAAACTGACGCCGCGATCACCGAAGGCGTTCCGGCGGAGTTGCTGAAACGTAAACAGGAGAACCTCGATCGCCAGCAGGACATCGCCGACATCCTCACCGGAGTCAACATCTCCACGGAGGAGATCAAGAAGAAACCGGCTGAGCTCGATGCCGAGCTCGAAAAGCTCCAGGCGGACTTTGAAGAGATCGAGAACCAGATCCGCACCGCGAGTCCACGCTATGCGACGCTGACGGCAAACAAGCCATTGACCTTAGCGGAAGTTCAGCAAAACGTGCTCGACGATCAGACGGTGCTGGTCGAGTACGCTTTGCAACCCGATGACTCGTATCTCTTCGCCGTCAGTAAAAGCGCGGTGAACCTCTTCAAGCTGCCGCCACGCGCCAACGTAGAGAAGCTGGCGATGGATCTGCGTGCGCAGTTGATCCCGTCGAAGCTTCAGCGCCGGATCGTCGGCATCGACGTAGCTGAAGCGAACCGCGGCCTCGGCATCGCCACCACTGCGCCCGCAGATGTCGCACCGTTCATAGCGGCAGCGAATGGGCTCTATAAAGCCGTGCTTCAACCTGCAGCAGCAATGATCGGCGAGAAGCGCGTGATGGTAGTTGCGGATGGTGCGCTCAACTACATTCCCTTCGAAGTGTTGCTCAAGACTCCCGACGGCGGTGACTTCTCGTCGCTCGGATATCTCGTCAAGACAAACGAGGTCGTCTACGCGCCCTCAGCTTCAGTGGTTGGTGCGATCAAGCAACAGCGTACGAAGAACGCGAGCAAGGCGATGCTGATCATCGCTGATCCGGTCTTCAACTCGAACGACGCACGCGCGCAGAAGCGTACCGCAGCGCCGGCGACTGACGCTGAAGTCCGCGGCCTCGGCATTCAGAGCGCGCTGGCAGACGTCAGCGGCTCCACTCCACCCGCGCCGCCGGCGCAGATGGAAGGACTACCGCTCGCACGACTCAACGGCACGCGCACCGAAGCCGACCAGATCTCCAAGCTCGCCAAAGCCTCAGGTGGCCAGGCAGACGTCTGGCTCGACCTTGAGGCAAACGAAGACAATCTCGGCACGCGTGATGTCACGAAGTACCGCATCATTCACGTTGCGACGCACGGGCTGTTGAACGCGGAGCGCCCACAGTTCACCGGCGTGGTCCTGTCGCTCATAGGCAACAAGACACACGACGGCTTTGTGCGTACCGATGAAGTCTTCAATCTGCGCCTTGGCTCGCCTCTCGTGATGCTTTCGGCCTGCGAGACAGGCCTTGGGCGGGAGAAGCGTGGCGAAGGCGTTATGGGTCTTACACGCGCGTTTATGTACGCCGGTGCGCCGACGGTTGGCGTCAGTCTCTGGTCGGTTGCAGACAAGTCCACCGCCGACCTGATGACAGACTTTTACAAACGGCTTTTAAGCACAGGCGAAGGCACCACCTCCTCGAGCGCGCTCCGGGGCGCGCAGTTAGCAATGATCTCCGGCAAGCGATACAGCGCGCCGTTTTATTGGGCGCCGTTCGTCCTCGTCGGCGATTGGAATTGATTCCACGCACGGGTGGCCACAGAGGGCCACCCCTACAGTTGTTGCTCCTCTAGCGCCTCCCGCGGAGGTTGTTTGATTGAATACATTTGTTGCTCATCTAGCGCCTCCCGCGGAGGTTGTTTGATTGGCTACAACTGTAGGGGCGGCCCTCCGTGGCCGCCCGTGCGTTGTCCTCTTTCTTTTCTTCAGCTTGTAAAGACCACCTAACCCACTCGCCAACAACAACACACTCATCGGCTCCGGAACCTCCGCGGTGTCAATACTCGTCCCCTCCACGACGATGTTGTCGATCCGGTTATTCCCCGTCGACGACGTTGCCCCATTGAACACGATCCGGAACGCCGCGTTCGGGTTGTTATTCAATCCCACAATCGCCGCCAGACTGAACACAATCGGCACCGTCCCAAACGCTGTCGCCGGTGTGAACGGCGCTCCGAAATCGATAAACGAGATACCGTCGAGACTGTACTGAAACTGGTTGCTATTGAACCCGGTACTGGTCCCCTGCGTCGCAAGACTCACGGTGATATTCGAAAATCCGACCGTGCTGACGTTGAACGTAAGGTTCCGTCCATTGTTCGCGTTACCAGTTCCACCTTGTAGCGAAAGCGCCTGCCCCGCAGGATCACCCTGTCGCGCGTTGTTCGTCGTTCCCGCGGCAAACAGAACATTGACGGCGTTGATGTTGGTCGTGAGCGTCCCACTCCCGTGGTCCACATTGAGATTTGAGTCATTGAAGTTCCAAACTGCCAGCTCGTCAGCCTTCGCCGCCTGAGAAGCAGCCAGGAAGATCAACACTGCGCAGATGAGGTTGAAAGGGATTCGTCTCGTGAGACGACGAAAATCCAGCGTAATAAACATACACGTTCTCCTTTTGCTGAGGTTTCGGACACACTGGTCCATCCGGAGAAAGCAGGAGAATCTTGTTCAGAAACTCGTGAGGCTCGTCGGTAAGTTAGGGGGCCAAGCTTGAGGACAGCCGAGCTTTCTCGTTAAGTGCCACGACAATAAGCCGATTCTGTTTGCTCGTCAATAGGTAATTCTGCCATTCTTATATCGGCAGCACGAAAATCACAGAGGAACTTAGCAAGCCATGGGAAACCGCTTTTTCAGAATCGACGACCACAAGACACTCGAAAATCTTTTGACAGACTCGACGAAGAAGCCCGTCATCGTCTTCAAACACAGCAATGCATGCTCGATCAGCGCGCGCGCGTATCGCGAGATGGAAAAGGTCGATGACGTGAACATACTCGAGGTGCAGTCAGCGCGTGACGTCTCGCACGAGCTCGCGAACCGCACCGGCGTTCGTCACGAAACTCCGCAGGTCATTATCCTGCGTGACGGTAAAGCGGTCTGGAATGCGTCACACTTTGACGTGACAGCGGCCGAAGTGAAGAGAGCAATCGAATCGAACAGTTAGTCTCCGGCAAATGGAACGACGCGGTCCGGCAATTGAGCCGAGAGAAATCAAGCACGACGACGATTTCACCGTTAGCATCGTCTGGGGTGACGAGCGGCGTTGTACCTATCGAGCGGCCGAGTTGAGACGTGCTTGTCCCTGTGCGCAATGCGTCAACGAATGGACGGGAGAACGCGTGTTGAAGCCCGACAGTATTTCTGAGAAGATTGAAATCCGCGACCTCAGCATCGTCGGGCGTTACGCCCTCAACTTTCGCTGGAGCGACGGTCACGAAACGGGAATTTACAGTTTTCGATACTTACGTGAGCTGTGTGAGAGTCAGGAATCATGAACGAACGCGATTTCTTTAACGAGAAGGAAGAAGTGAAAAAGGCAACGTATAGCTGTCCTCACTGCCGCGAGCGCGCCGAATACGATGTTCGCTGGTTGAAGCGCACGAAGAAGCCGCAGCCGCCGCGTGGTATGAACGAGCAGGATCGCGCGCGTTTTCAAAAATCGCGCGACTACCTCGTGAGGATTGACGATATGCTGGCGTGCCGAAATGCTCGTTGTCGCCGTCGTTTTGAAATCCCGAGCTCGCAGTCGGTAGTGTTTATTTGAGCCGCGGACGAACGCGGATTCACGCGGATCGAACAAAAAGCCGACACTCGTCGGATTCAAATTCCAAGTAAACAGATTGAAGTTTCAAAAACGCCCGGAAAATAGTGGCGTGTGCGTTGCAGTGTGGCGTTTTTGCATGATTGACACTCAACAATTCGCAGGCGCGAGCAAATCAAACACTTCTTTCCTGACTCCATTCGAGCGTCGACTCGCCCCACGCGTGCTCCCGCGCATCCCGTCCTGGTTGGAGACGTACCACCTGACGATGCTGACGGTCGTTTGGTCGTCGCTGATTTTGCTTTTTTCTTACTGGGCCGCGCGCGACCTGCGCTGGCTCTGGGGAGTGTCGGCGATGATTGCGATGCAATACGTCACCGACCATTACGACGGGAAACTCGGGAAGTATCGAGGCACGGGCCTCGTCAAGTGGGGATATTACATGGATCACCTGCTCGACTACTTCTTCCTCTGTTCGGTCATTATCGGTTACGCGTTCATTCTTCCTGAACGATCGCGCTTGCAGGTGCTGATCCTCCTCGCGATCTGTTCCGGTTATGAGGTCAGTACGTTTCTGGCGTTTTCGACTACCGACCGTTTCAAAATCAGTTACCTGAAGTTCGGCCCGACTGAATTTCGCCTCGCGCTCATCATCATCAACGCCCTGCTGGTGCAATATGGGACACGCCAGATGATAAACGGCCTCAAGTACGTGAACATCGGCGGCGCAATCGGCCTTGTCCTAATGGTTTACCGCTCACACAAAATCATCTGGGCACTCGACATGGAAGCCAAAACCGCGTCGCTCGTATCGAAATCGGAGCCGCTGTCTGAGTAATTTGATTTCGTGTGTACGGTTTGCGATCGTCAATACACCGAATAAGTCGTCGTGAAAAATATTTTCGCGGGAAGTGGCCCTTTTTTCTTGTATCGCGCGCGTTAGCTGATGTGGCCTCTTCTTTGCAGGCGTAAACGCGACCGACCAGCGTTCTAGCTCTTATAAAATTCAGGAACTGTGTGGCGAGAAATTCGTTGGATACATATAGATTCATACGAAACTCGAAATTAGCAATGTCTGAGAAGAAAACAATCAAAATCGTTAAGAAGGGCGAGAAACCCCGTCCGATCGTTAAGGCAAAAGCAGCTTCCGCACGTGAAACGGCGCGCGACATGGTGGAGACCGTGACCAACTGGGTTACGGAGTTTCAGCAAAGACGCCGCACCGAGACGACGAATGCGTTGAGAATGCTTTCCAAGACGCCGCGGGGTAGCGAAGCCTAAATCAAATTTCACTGAACGCCGGAAGAGGAAACACGGCGCGAGACGGCACCTGCCATCTCGCGCCGGTTTTCTTTTATGCCGAGTAGGCAAAGGCTTACGTACTCTTCCGTTGACAGTCGATTTACGCTGGCGCTAGCATCGCGAGTGTTCCGAACAATTGAGTGGAGGCTGAGTTATGGCTAGAAGGAGTTCTCCACGGAAGGGGAAACGACAGCAGGCGCGTCCGCTGTTCGATAGCATTCGCAAGCTTGGCGCGCCTCCCGGTCATCCGATATCGCGCGCCAAACCGGATGCGGTCGCGCGCCCCGCAGGCCGTAAAGCCAAACACAAGCGACGCCCTGAATCGACAGAAGACGATGCCTAACACAAACGACCACGCCATCGCCGAAGCCTTCATCGCCCAAGCCTCCCAGTTTTTGGTAGGTGACTACTTACCAAAGATCGAGCGCTGTCTGGAAAAGCTGAACGACGAGCAGATCTGGTGGCGCGCGAACGAGGACTCTAATAGCATCGGCAACCTGATTCTGCACCTCTGCGGCAACGTGCGTCAGTGGATTGTTTGCGGTCTCGGCTCCGCGACTGACAACCGCAATCGTGACTCAGAGTTTGAACAGCGCGACGTGATCGCTCGCGAAGAGCTCGTATCGCTGCTCCGCTCCACACTCTCCGACTTCCAAACAACACTTCAATCGGTCGATCCCTCAACCCTTCTGGAGTATCGCAAAATCCAGGGCAACGACGTCGACATCCTCGAAGCCATCTTCCACGTGACGGAACACTTCTCGATGCACACCGGGCAGATTATTTTACTTACTAAGCTACTGACCGCGACTGATCTTCATTTCTATGATTTTGAAGGGGATGTGGCGACGCAGCGCTGGCGTTCTCAACCGTCCGGTTCGTCTTAAGCGCCTCGGAAGTGGTCAATAAAGTTAAAGAACGTGTTGCCAACGTTTCGACCTATTCGAAAACGTCAAATGCCAACCAGAACCCTGCCAAAAGCGGCTTAATTGCTGAGTAATTTTGAGCGTTTTTGGCACATCAGATCATGAGTGGCTATGAATATAACCACCTAGCCAAAGCCGCGTTTGAGGTGAGAGATTTTGCCGCGAATTACATGTGTACAAAGGCTTATAGTTGATTGGTCAGATCGCTGGGACCGCAATGCCAGGGATCGTATACTGCCGACAAGAGTGAGGTTTCTATTGCTGCTATCTAAAATCACCGTTCAGTCCTCAGAGGCTCTGTGAATCATCAAAAATATGAAAGCCAATGACACCGCAGTAAACGATCAAGTGTGGGGACTTGACCTGAGTATCTATGGCACCTGTCAAGCTATTTATGAAGGCAAGGGAATACTTACGCTTAGCACGGGTGACCGCCTTGATTGCGAATTTCAAGCTGGCCAGCTTGCCACCGGTGAAGTGACGCTACTATGCGCTTCTGACTCGTACTCGTTTCTGCCCATTGAGGATGCGGTCAAATCATTTAACGGTTTAACCTCTGACGGATATGAACTCACCTCAGAGGGAAGAATTATCGCGACGAACTATCTACCTGATATGACGCGGCCTGGCAGTTTTGCCGCCTTCGAGCTGGAAAAGTTATCACTGAAAACTGCCGACCCTGGCCCAGTTCACAGTGTTCGCTTTGGAATTACTAACTTTAGGTTTGTGCCTACTACTGCCACGCAGGAAAACAATCGTTACCTCTCTGTCCTACCGCTGCGACTAAGAGACAAGAACGATTTAAAAGATTTGTATCTAGCGCGAATAGAGAACTACGACAAATTAGTTCAACGTATCCAAACTCTGAAAGGCATAGGGGTGACGTGTGAAGTCGTTGCATATATTCAGAATGAAGATTCAATTGGGCCGCTGGAAGAAGTAGTCGATAACCTATGTCGCGTCTTATCCGTTGCAAGAGGTACAAAGATTCAATGGATCTACTGCGCTTATTACAGCGATAGTGGCGCACTTCTCAGTCGAACACATTTTGAGCATGTAACAAAATCATATTGCCCAATGGCAATTATAGATTTCGACTACGAGGGCCGGATAGAAACCCGTGAGTTTATAGAAGGCGCTTACCCTTTGTTCGTTAACCGTCGCGATCCCTATAAACTCGATAGAGGAACTATTGATGCATATCTGGATGCAAAGGCAGAACATGATTATCTCGAAATGAGAGCGGCAAAACTCGCCGTCGCATTGGAACGCTTGAAAGCAGTGTTTGTCGCCCAAGCAGGTTCCGCGAGAGAGTATGTCATCGATGAAGCCTCATTTCGTGGTCTTAAACCGAAGCTGAAAAATGTTATAGGTGAGGTTCTCAAGAATGCTAGTGTAGATTCATCAGCGCGGGATGAAGTGTATAAAAAATTAGGCGATCTAAATCGCCGATCATTCGCTGATCTCTTAGTCGAATTTTTGAATGACATACAGCTTACCCTGTCTCAAGAAGATCTTGCCTTATTTATTCAGTGCCGCAACAAGCTAGTTCACACAGGAGAATTTTACTGCGAAGCAGCTTCGGCGGCAGAAAGAGCGAAATGTAAGCCACTGGCGACACCCGCTGATGAGTACTATTTTATGGTGAATCTCTTAGATCGGATTTTCCTGCGATTGCTAGGCTACAGCGGCAATTATGTAGATTACAGGACGCTCAAGAGTGGCAAGCTGTTAAAGAGCAAAGTCTAAGGACGAGCTAACCGTAATTGAATGGGGAAAAGGCTATTTTGTACGAAGCCACTGTTTTAGCATGCCCTCGATCATTTCGTTGCCGTGCGACAACTGCATTGGAGTTGGCGGCGGTTGAGTGTTTTCTTTGCCGTGTCGCGCATCGTCCCCTGCGGCTGTCACGCTATTCGCTGTTCGTTTGAATAGATCGATTCTCTTAGATGTGGCCCAACCATTCTTGATAATTTGGGTCTTCCCGCCAACGTCAGCCTCGATGATTTCATAAATAATGTACAGGTTCGACCAACTGTGCTCACGAGATCCGTAGATACGCAAAGCCTTTTCAACTTCCGAATCTTTCCGAGCGATCTCAAGGAAACTTTCCAGTGCGTCCTTCTGCGTTGCTGATTTTTGTACACCGTCGGGTCCAATAACTGTCAAATTGCCGCTCATTCGTGACCGGCTACTAATAGCCGTAGGAAATATAAACTGTGTCCGCGTACCATTATCTTCATTGCGGGCAACACCGATAACTTCCACATTCCCCCAATTTTGTATTTCAAGTTGGGCAATACCATTGATGATTCTCAAGGTGTCTCTTGCATGATTAAGTACATCTCGCGCGTCAATGAAAGAGTTGAAACCAGATCCTGTCCTCGGGGGTCACCCAAAAGCGGCCATACGTGGTCACCTCAAAACCGGCCAATGAGAAGTAGTCGCCAGGGACGTTGACGTCGCTGTGAGGCAAGGTAGCCTCCGGCGCCATGAGCAACGTAT
>Ga0081539_10002350_pt1 | contig 27182 bp, 20 predicted proteins | sample TabmetS4T2R2_FD_71023 | JGI IMG/M metagenome (GOLD analysis project Ga0081539, IMG submission 71023) | Tabebuia heterophylla rhizosphere microbial communities from the University of Puerto Rico - S4T2R2 | ecosystem: Host-associated > Plants > Roots > Rhizosphere ...
AAACATCGCCTCATCGCCAGGATGTACCATCACATCCCTTAACTCCGGAATACCCCCAAACATCCAAGACACCCAACCGCGGTATTGACCGATCCACCCCGGACATCAAGCAAAAGACTCTATAGCGCCCTAACCGTTCTAGATCGCGAACATGGTGCCGCGTTACTCGGCGCGGCGGCTACTGCCCGCGATCGGGGGCCGCCGGGCTCGGTCGGCGCGGGCGTGGCGGCTTTGGACATTGTGGACGAAACGGCGGCGTCGGGCGGCGCGTAAGGGGGGCTTGGGGCGCGGAGGTGGCAGCGGGGGGCGGGGGTTTCGGCGAGCCCCTGGCGAGCCGCCGGCCACCGCGGTCTCCGGCGGGAGCGGCGGTCAGCCACTGACGCGGACCCGGGAAACACGTTTGGAGGGGTCACGAGATGAGGCGTTCGGCTTCCTCGGCTGGCACGGGCTCGGAGAAGAGGTGGCCTTGGCCGTAGGCGCAGCCGAGGCGGAGCAGGTGGTCGCGCTGCTCCTCGGTCTCCACGCTCTCCGCGATCAGCTGGAGGCCCAGGTTGCTGCCCATCAGCACGATCGTGTGCACGAGCGCGCTGCTCTTCGCGTCGACGCCCAGGCGGGCCACAAACGAGCGGTCGATCTTCAGGGCGTCGATCGGCAGGCGGTGTAGCGCCTCCAGCGACGAGTACCCCGTGCCGAAGTCGTCGATGTGCAGCTCGCAGCCGAGGTTGTGCAGGTCTTCGAGCATCTTGCGGGCGAGCCCGACGTTGTTCATGATCACGCCCTCGGTGATCTCGAACGCCAGGCAGCGCGGGTGCAGGCGGGACACGCGCAGCGCCTCCGCCACGTCGTCGACGAGCCCGCCCTGCCAGAACTGGCGGTTGGAGACGTTCACGCTGATCCGCAGGTCTTCGCGGCCGGGCGTGCGCTGCCACGCGGCCAGCTGCCGGCACGACTCGGCGATCACCCAGCGGCCGATCGGGATCACGAGGCCGGTCTCCTCGGCCACGGCGAGGAAGTGTTCGGGCAGCACGAGCCCGCGGGTGGGGTGCCGCCAGCGGATCAGCGCCTCGAACGCGCGGGTGCGTCCGCCGACGAGCTGCGCGATCGGCTGGTAGTGCACCTCCAGCTCGCCGCGCTCGATGGCCCGGCGCAGCTCCGTCTCGATCTGCAGGCGCACGACGGCCTTGGCGTGCATGGCCACGTCGAAGAGCGCGTGTGAGCCCTTCCGCTGCGACTTGGACCAGTACATCGCGATGTCCGCGTCGCGCACGAGGTCTTCCGGGTCCGCGTACCGGGGGCTGCCGAGCGTGATGCCGATCGAGGCGGTCACCACGACCTCCTGCCCCTGCAGGCGGAAGCGCGGTGCCAGCGCGGCGTGCAGGCGTTCGGCGACCTGCGTCGGGGTGTACGGGTCGGCGACCCCGTCGAGCAGGATCAGGAACTCGTCGCCGCCGAACCGGGCCGCGGTGTCCCGCTCGCGCAGGCTGTGCGAGATCCGGTTGGCCACCTGGATCAGCAGCGCGTCGCCGGCCGCGTGGCCAAGGCTGTCGTTGACCACCTTGAAGCCGTCGAGGTCGACGAAGAGCACGGCGAACTCCTGGTCGTCGCGCATCGCCTCGCGGAGGCGTTCCAGGAACAGGGAGCGGTTGGGCAGTCCGGTGAGGTGGTCGTACTGGGCGGCCACCCGCAGCCGCTCCTCCTGCTCGCGGAGCGTGGCGAGCACCTGCTGGTAGTCGAGGGCGACGGTGAGGAGCGCGGCCCAGTGGTTGATCGGCTCGCGACCGGTGCCGGTGCGGGTCTCCACCGCGTCGACGACCGCGAGCAGGCCCCAGTCGCTGCCGTCGACCTTGACCGGCACCACGAACGTGACCGCGTCTCCGTCCTGCCGCGCCACCTCGAGCAGGTCGGGCGGCGGAAACTCGCTCACCGGCGTAACGAGCGGCTGGGCGGCGCTCGGCTTGTCGCGCATGTACACGCCGACGAGGTCGAGCGGCGGGTCGGCGCGGGAGCGGTCGGTCCAGAGCCCGAGGCAGCCGGCCCGCGCGTTGGTGCGCCCGAGCCAGCCGAGCCGGCGCGGGTCTTCCTCGTGCGCGCGGAGCAGGTCCATGCTCACGACATACTGCTTGCTGAGGATGCCCTGCAGATGCGTGCGCTCCCGGAAGTGCGCCCGCCCCTCGGCCTCCATCCGGGCCAGCGGTGGGAGGGTGGGCGGCTCGGCGGTGGCGTCCCGCCGGCAGCCGCACGACTCGCGGACGACGAGCGAGGTGCTCACGTACCGCCGGCCGCGCGGCACCGCCTCCCCGCGTATCCGGCGCACGAGCAGGTCGGCCGCGGTACGCCCGATGGTGTCGACCGGGTGGTTGACGGTGGTGAGGCGGGGCAGGCTGTACTGCGCGCCGCGCACGTCGTCGAAGCCGACCACGGCGATGTCTTCCGGCACCCGGTAGCCGGCGGCGGTCAGCCCTTGTATGAGGCCGATCGCGTTGGCGTCGGTGCCGGTGATGACCGCGGTGGCCGGCATGCCCGCGCCGATCACCACCCGGGCGGCCTCCTCGCCGCTGGACATCTGGTTGTCCTCGATCACGAAGAGCAGGCCCGGGTCGGGCTCGATGCCGTGCGTGCGGAGTGCCTCGCGGTACGCCTCGTACCGCTGGCGGACGTCCTTCGCGCCGAGATAGCCGGCGAACGCGATCCGCTGGTGGCCGTGCCCGACGAGATGGGCCACCGCTTCGCGGATGCCGGTGCCGTTGTCCGGCACCACCACCGGGCAGTCGAGCTCCGGCACCTCGTGGCTGACGATCACGATCGGCTTGCCGGACTCCTGGACCGCCGCGAGGTAGCCCGGGTGTACCGCGTTGATGATCACGATGAACCCGGACACGCGCCGCCACGCCACCGGGTACGCGAGGTCGGAGGGCTCCACCTCGGTCTGGTCGGTGCCGGCGTCGAGCGTCTGCACCGCGACGACGCTCGCGCCCTCGACCGCGGCGGAGCGCGCGATGCCGCGCAGCAGCCCGCCGAAGTACCAGCCGCCGAGGAAGGGCGTCAGCACGCCCAGGGTCAGATCTCCCGACACCTGCGAGGCTACGCCGATCTTGCGGCCTACGTCCGGCAATCGGGAATGACCACGGGGCCCGGGCGTTTCGCCCGGACCCCGCGGCTTTTTCATTTCTTCCCTGCTACCTGGTACTCACTGTCGCCTTACAGGGCCGGGTAGGCGTTCTGCATCAGCTGCGAGAACTGAGCCGCGAACCAGGCACCCGAGATCGGAGCGCCGGAGAGCGCGCCGCTCATGTTGTTGCCGTTACGGGCATTGCCGCCGTAGTTCGGGTCGCACATCTGGTCGAAGCCCTTGCCCTCGTTGTTCGGGATCAGGGTGCTCGAACCGTCCGACTCACCCGGGGGCTTGACCCAGACGTAGGCGTCGATGCCAGCCGGGCCGGGGTTGGCCCGCGGGCGCTCGCCGAGGCCTGCTCCGCTCTGGTTGCACCAGTTGCCCTTGTGGATACGGCGGTCGATGCGCGAACCGTTGATCTGCTCGTCCAGCGTGCCGGTGGTACGCGGGCCGGTCGGGCGGGCGGCGCCACCCCAGCCGTTGCGGGACGTGTCGATGATCATGCCGATGTTCGACGAGAAGCCGGCCTGGATGAGCCGCGAGCGGAACGCCTGGGCGAAGGTCAGCTCGTCGTTGTACCGGTTCCAGTCGATCCACTTGGACTGGCGGTTCTGCTCGGTCACCGTGATGTACGGCTCCGACAGGGCCGAGTAGTTGGCCGTGTTGGTGATGAAGCCGGTCACGTTGGCGATGTTGCTGCCCTGGGCGCGGGCGGCGGTGGCGAGGATCTCGGCGGTCGGACCGAAGTTGTCGTCCCAGCCGATCCAGCCGTGGTGCGCGGCGTCGATGTAGTTGTACACGTTCGGGATCGCGCCGAGCTTGGCCAGCGCGTACCCGACGCCGTTCACGTAGTTGCCGTTGGCCTTCATCGTGTTGCACTGAGCCGTCTCGGTCGGCCGCCCGGACACGTTCGTGATCAGGTTCGGCAGCGAGTCGATCTCGATGATGTTGATGATCCGCAGGCTCCGGAACCGCGCGTCGTTCTGGTACGCGGCGATCGGGTCGATGTACTGCGTCTTGTAGCGGTCGATCTCGGTCGGGCCGAGCTCACCGTTGGACGCCAGCGCGGCACAGTCGCGGCCGGGCAGGTTGTAGATCACGAACTGGATGTACGACGCGCCCTGCTGGATGGCCGCGAGCAGGTGGTCCTCGACGCCCATCGGGCCGTTCGACGTGCTGCCGCTCGTGCCCTCGATCGCGGCGATGCGGTCGATCCACACCGCGGTCGGGTTGTTGGAGACCCGGCTACCGCCGGAGACGCTCTCCGCCTTGGCCTTCCACTCCGGGTTGACGTAGCCACGGCCGCCCGCGTACGGGTTGTCGGCGCGCGAGCCGGGCGGGCCCGTCGTCGGGTTCGTGGTCGGCGGGGTGGTCGTCGGGTTCGTGGTCGGGTTGCCCGTCGGGCCACCCGTCGTCGGGTTGGTCGTCACCGGCGAGCCGGTGCAGAGGGTGCCGTTGACCCTGAACGAGGTCGGCGCGGAGTTGGTGCCGCTCCAGTTGCCGATGAAGCCGAGGCTGAGCGAGCCACCGTTGGCCACGCTGCCGTTCCACGTCTCGTTGGCCACGGTCACGTTGCTGCCGCTCTGCGACCAGCGGCCGCCCCAGCCCTGCTGCACGGTCTGCCCGTTGGCGAACGAGAACGTCAGGCTCCACGAGGTCCAGGCGTCGCCGACGTTGCGCACGGCGACATCGCCCTGGAACCCTGGGGTCCACTGGTTGGTAACCCTGTAAGTCACACTGCAACCCGCGGCGGCGCTGGCTGGCAAAGCCTGGATCACCGAGAGGCCGCCCAAGCCAAGCACAGCGACCGCGCCAATGGCGAGGCGCTGTTTCCGGGTACGACTCGAGACGAGTCTCATTCCTGTTACTCCTACTTCGTCGCGCGGCACCAGAGCGGGTGGCTCTGGCGTGGCGGGCCGCGGGCGTTGCGGACGCGCGCGCCGCAGGCACGCCTAACAATTAGCTCGCCGGCCCGGAAGGCAAGCTGGAGATGGTGAGATCCCGCCCAGCCTGAAGGCTGGGGGCAGTGGTCCCGCCGTGCGGAACGGCTGGTGACCGGCCCGCGTGCCCTGGCGAAGCTCACTCGCATCGGCTCCCCCGAATGCGTAGAGCGAGTCTTGCATGGGAGGGCTCCCATGCACAAGAAGCTCCGCAAGAAAGCGATTCCTACAGGGTTTCCGGCAACAAGACAGATCGGACGCATCGGCGCGACTCGATGCATCGTGAACCCGAGATGCACTGTGACCGCGAGCGGGCGCGGCGCGAGGGCTGGAGAGACAGCCTCGCGCCGCGACGAATGGGCTACAGGGCCTTGCGGCCGCGGGTGGAGACGAACTGGTACGACAGCGACGCGAACGCCGGGTCGCGCGACAGCTGGCGGAACGCGCGCAGCTGGTCGAGCGAGATGCCCGCCGCCAGCAACCGGGGCTCCAGGGTGCGGGAGTTGAGGTCGTGCAGGGCGGCGCCGGACGAGCCGCCGGTCCAGCTCTGCGAGTGGGTGATGGTGTCGATGTCGGTGAGGCCGGCGAGCGACATCTCCGTGTGTACGTCCTGTGCCCACGCGAGGTCGGCGCCGCGGTCGCGCAGGCAACCCAGGATCGCCTCCATGACCTGCCCGAAGAGCTTGGCCGCGTCGTCGGTCGGCGCGGTCAGCACGCGCAGCGGCGCCGTGCAGTCGAACTCCTCGACCACCAGCCAGCCGCCGGGCGCCAGGGCGTTGACGAGCTCGGCCAGCACCTTGCGGCGCTCGGGCAGGTGAAGCAGGAGCAGGCGGGCGTGGATCAGGTCGTACGGGCCGCCCGCCGGGGCCGGCTCGGTGCGGGCGTCGTGGCGCACGACGGTGAGGTTGCCGCCAGAGGCCATGTGTGACGGGTCGATGTCGGAGGCGACCACCTGGCCCTCGGGACCGACGGCGCTGGCCATCAGCCGGGCGACCGAGCCGCCGCCGGCGCCGACCTCCCAGCATGTCGCACCCGCGCGCATGAGTGGGCGGAGGCGGGCGCCGGTCAGCGGGTCGAGGAATGCCTCCAGCGTGGCCAGTTGGGCGTCGGCCTCGGGTGCGTGGTTGTCGAACGAGTAGCCGGTGGGCACGATCGGTCAGCTCCCTTGCGGTAGTGGCTGGTCGATGCTGAGCATCGATTGGACGGTCGTGGGGTCCGCGCGTACCCGCGCGGTTGGCGCGTCGAAGATCACGCGCCCGTAATCCAGGACTGCGATCCGGTCCGCCACCTCGATCGCGTGGTCGAGCCGCTGCTCCACGAGCAGCAGGCCCAGTCCGGCCTTGGCCAGGCCGGTGACCAGGCCGCGTACGCGCGCGGCCAGGTCGAGCGCGAGCCCCTCGGAGGGCTCGTCGAGCAACAGCACCCGGGGTTGGGTGAGCAGAGCGCGCGCGATAGCGAGCATCTGCTGCTCGCCGCCGGAGAGCTGGTCGCCGCGATGGTCGAGCCGCTCGCCCAGGCGGGGCAGCAGCTCCAGCACGCCCCTGATGGTCCACATCGGACCTTCCTGGTGGCGGGCGGCCAGCTTCAGGTGTTCGGCGACGGTGAGGCTGGGGAAGACCCGCCGTCCCTGCGGGACGATGCCGACCCCGGCCCGCGCCACCTGATGCGCGGGCCGGCCCGCCAGGTCCGCGCCGCAGATCTCCACCACGCCGGAGTACGGGCGCAGCAGGCCGGCGATCGCGTGTACGAGCGTGGTCTTGCCGGCGCCGTTGCGGCCCACGAGCGCCTGCACCGTGCCCGCCTCGACGGAGAGCCCCACGCCGTGCAGCACCCGACCGCCGTGGTAACCGGCGTACAGCTCGTCGACGCGCAGCGCGCAGGTCATCACGCCACCGCCCCGCTGTACGCCTGCCGCACCGCGTGCGACACCCGGATCTCGTCCGGCGTACCGGTGACCACGTACTGGCCGTCGCGCAGCACGGTGACCACGTCGGCGAGCGCGTACACGAGGTCGAGCCGGTGCTCCACCAGCAGCACGGTCACGCCGTCCGGCAGGTCGCGGAGCACCGTGCCGAGCCGTTCGAACTCCACAGCGGACAGTCCCGCCGCCGGCTCGTCGAGCAGGAGCAGCCTCGGCTCGCCGGCCAGCGCCATGGCGATCTCCAGCTGCCGGCGCTGGCCGTGCGAGAGGCGTTCGGCCTGTACGCCCGCGTGGCCGGCGAGCCCGAGCCGGTCGAGCAGCTCGATCGCCGGGCGGCGGGAACGCTTGACCCCGCCGCGCCGCCGGGCCGCCGCCACGGCCACGTTGTCCAATGTGGTCAGTGAGGGCCACACCGCCGGGCGCTGGTGGATCCGGCCGATCCCGAGCCGCGCCCGCCGCGCCGGCCCGTACCCGGTGATGTCCCGCCCGTCGAAGCGGATCCGCCCGCCGCTGGGCCGGATCGCGCCGGCGACCAGGTCGAGCAGTGTCGTCTTGCCGGCGCCGTTCGGCCCGATGACCGCGCGCCGCTCGCCCGGTACGAGGCGCAGGTCGAGCCGGTCCACCGCGACAAGCGAGCCGTACCGCCGGGTCAGTGCCTCCGTTACGAGGATGTCCGCCATAGAACCCCCTTCGCCGCACGGTCCCGCCGACCGATACGGCGCCAGTCGAATCCCGCCACCCCGCGTGGCAGGAGGTAGGCCGTCAGCACGAACACGACGCCGAGGAGCAGCGGCGCGTGTCCGGGCAGCAGGCCGGAGAGCCAGTCGCGGGCGGCGAAGACGAGCGCCGTGCCCGCGACCGCGCCGAGCATCGACCCGGCGCCACCGATCACCACCCCCAGCAGGAGCAGGGCGGCTGTGTCGAAGCTGAAGTCGGCCGGCGAGACGTACTGCTGGGTGGTGACCAGAAGCGCCCCGCCCGCGCCGGCGATGCCGCCCGCCGCCACGTACGCCCCGGTCAGGTACGCCGTCACCGGATGGCCGCTGGCCCGCATCCGCGCCTCGTCGTCGCGGCTGGCCCGCAGGAGCAGCCCGGCCGGCGAGCGGAGTGCGAGCAGCACCAACGCGACGATCACCCCGACGACCGCGAGGGCGTATAGATAGCGGCCCCGGTCGGTGTCGAGCGCCGGCGCCGCGACGAGGCCGTCGGTGCCGCCGGTCACCGACTTCCAGCGGCCGGCCACGGTGATCGCCAGCTCGCCGATCGCCAGCGTGATCATGAGTACGTAGACGCCCCGCGCGTACACCACGAGCGGAGCGGCGACGAGCGCGAAGGCCGCGCCTATGCCGATCGCCGCCACAAGACGCGCGGGCCCGTCGACATGGGCGGCCGCGTACGCCCCGGCGGCGAACGGGGCCGTCTGCCCGAGCGTGGGCAGCCCGGTCACGCCGGTCAGCAGCGCCACGCTCAGCCCGACGAGGCCGAGCACGAGCAGCCGGGAGAGCGTGGCCGTCGTGTAGTCGTCGACGAACCACGGCACCGCCGCGGCGAGGGCGGCGGCGACCGCGAGGACGAGGACAGGCCGCTTCACGCCGCCTCGTCGCTCCGCGACGAGCCGCCGCTGCCGCAAGCTGCCGAGCCCAATGGTTCGCTCGCTCTGCTCGCTCACGCGGTACTCCATCGTCTGAGGAGGCCACGCGCGCGGGCGGCGAGGATCAGTGCCATGGCCGCGTACAAGAGGAAAGGAGCGGTCGTCGGCAGCAGGGCGACCCCGATGGTCTGGATCTCGCCGACGGCGAGGGCCGCGAGCAGCGTGCCCCCGACGGAGTTGAGGCCGCCGAGCACGACCACCACAAGAGATAGAAGGAGTACGGTCGCGGCCGTCGAAGGCCCGGGCCCGATGATCGGGGCGCCGAGCACGCCGGCCAGCCCGGCGAGCGCGCCCGATACCGCCAGCACGCCCACCCGCACGCGGGTGGGGTCGACGCCCAGGCACGCCACCATCTGCGGGTCGTCGACCGCGGCCCGCACAAGCATGCCGGCGCGGGTGCGGGTCACGGCCAGGTAGAGGCCCACCGCGATCACCAGGGCGACCACGATGAAGACCAGCCGGTACGCGGCGTAGGGGTGCCCGGCCAGGTCGATCGGGCGGTCGAGCGCCGCCGGCACGCGCACCGGCAGGTCCTCCGGGCCGAACGCGCTGACCAGCAGGCTCCCGCCGGCCAGCGCGAGCCCGAAGGTCAGCAGCGCCTGGGTGAGGTGGTCGCCCCGCTTCACCGGTGTGAGCAGGCCGGCCAGCGCCGTGCCCGCGGCGGTGGAGGCGACCACCCCGGCGACCAGCGCCAGCGGCACCGCGGCCCAGCCTCCGTCGGCCAGCCATGCCGCCATGTAGGCGCCGATCGCGTACAGGGTGCCGTGGGCCAGGTTGAGGATCCCGGCGACGCCGAAGCTCAACACCAGCCCCGCGGCTACCACGAAGAGCAGCAGACCGTACGCGACGCCGTCGAGCGCCGGAATCAGGTACGGATCCACTGTGGACTCACTCGCCCACGGTCGCCAGGTCACCGACGACGGTGTTGGACAGCGCGCGGCCGTCCGGGCGGACCTGCCGCAGGTACCACTTCTGCACCGGCGAGTGGGTCTTCTTGGAGAACTGCCAGGCGCCGCGCGGGCTGTCGATCTGGCCCAGCCCCGCGATCGCGGTGTTGATGCTCTCCGCGGTCGGGTTGGCGCCCGCCGCTCCGATCGCCTTGTCCAGCACCGCGGCCGCGTCGAACGAGGCCATCGCGTACGTGGTCGGCGGGCCGTCGTGGTCGGATTTCCACGCGGCGACGAACTCGCGGTTTTGCGCGTTGTCGAGGTCGGGCGAGTAGTTGAGCACGGAGAACACGTTGCGGGCCGCGTCGCCCTGCGCGTTGAGCACGCCGCCCTCGGTCAGGAAGCCGGCCGCGTACAGGGGCAGGTCCTTGATCTCGGACTGGGCGTACTGCTTGACGAAGTCGATCGCCGCCCCGCCCGCGTAGAACGTGTAGACCGCCGAGGCGCCGGAGGCCTTGATCTGCGCGAAGTAGGGGGTGAAGTTCTTCGTCGCCGGGAACGGCGTGAACCGCGTCTTGCCGTCCGCGTTGGCCAGCTCGCCGCCGGACTTCTTGTAGGCGTCGGTGAAGCCCTGCAGCTGGTCCCAGCCGCCCTGGTAGTCCGGGCCGATCGCGTAGACCTTGCCCTTGACGTTGTCCTTCACGTACTGGGCGATGGCCGCGCCGGTCTCCTGGGACAGGTACGAGGTGTGCCAGGTGTGGCTGATGTCGTCGATCTTCGGCCGCGCGTTCGCGCCGATGAACGGGATCTTCGCCTGGGCCAGCACCGGCTGGATCGCCGCGGCGGAGCCACCGCCGACGACGCCGGTGAGGGCGACGACCTTGTCCTGCTTGACGAGCTTGGTGGCGGCGGGCACCGCGGTCGGCGCGCCGTCGCCCTCGTCCGCGACGACGAGCTCGACCGGGTGGCCACCCAGCTTGCCGCCGTGCATGTTGAGGTAGAGCTGGAAACCGTCACGCATGTCCGTGCCGATCGCCTGGTACGTGCCGGACAGCGACGCGAGCAGGCCGATCTTGAGTGTGCCGTTCGCGCCGGCGCTCTCGTTGCCGCATGCTGTCGCGCCGGTCGCCGCCAGGCCGAGGGCAATCAGCGCGGCGGTCATCTTGTGGGTACGCATCGAGGTGTACTCCGGGGGTCGGTTCAGCGGGAGTGGGAAAGGGCCGAGCGGGCCGCCGGGGTGAGGGCGTCGCCGATGCGGTTGGCGAGCTCCGTCATCTCGTACGACACCTTCCCGACGTCACAGTTGGGCGTGGCCAGCACGAGCAGCGACGCGCCGTCGTTGAAGGCCATGGAGAACATGAAGCCGCCTTCGAGCTGGGTGACGTTGGAGATCACCGCGCCCGCGTCGAAGAAGGCGGCGGCGCCGCGCAGGAGGCTCACGAGGCCGCTGCCGGTGGCCGCGAGCTGGTCGGCCCGGTCCGGCGGCAGTGCGCGCGTGGCCGCCACCATGAGCCCGTCGGCCGAGATGGCGATGGCGTGGCTGACGTCCGGCGCGCGCTCGGCGAAGCTGTCCAGCATCCAGCCGAGGTCTTGGCGGTTGGTCACGAAGGCTCTCCTGTCGCGTCGTTGTTGGTGGCGTTGGCCAGGGGACGGCGGCCCGCGACACCGCGGGCGTACGCGGACATGGCGGACGCGACCTGCGCGGGGTCGCGCTGCTCGGACCGGCCCTGGTCGCTGGTGGGTGGCACCGCGCCGGGAATCAGGTGCGCCTGCGGCTTGCGGATCGGCAGGCCCGTGCGGGTGGTGCCGGCCACCTGCGGGGTCTCGAGCTGGGATGCGGCGCGCCAACCCTCGTCACCGGGGGTGCTCCAGTTGGCCACCGCCGGCGGGACCGGGGACTCGGCGGCGGGCGCGGGCATCGGCGGGGTGACCGGCGCGGAGCTCTGCTCCAGCCTGACCGCGTGGTCGTGATCCGCCCGGAACCAGCTGTTGACCTGCTCGAAGATGATCAACTCCTGGGTCTGGTCGATCTCCCGAACGGGAGCGCGGCCCTGGATCGGGAGCGGGTCCGCCGCCGGCGGTGGTGGCGACGGCGGGAGCGCGGGCGGCCTGGGCGGGACTGCGGCCTTTCCGTGGATTCCACCGTTGGCGCCCTGCTGCGGGGGCCCGCCGTTGGTCATTCCCGAGATCGGGCCGGCGTGCGGGGTACGCGGCAGCGGGATCTGCATGCCTGCCGGCGCCGGGCTGACCGGGATCGGGCCGTCCATGTGGATGCCCGCCTCCAGCGGGCTCCCGAAGAGCGGCGAGTGGCCGGCGCTCGGCAGCTCCTGGTCTTCGGGGACCGGGCGGATCAGCTTGCCGGGCAACGCGACCTCGGCGATCGTGCCGAGCCGCGGACCTGGGCGCAGCTCCACCTTCGCGCCGAGGCGGATGGCGAGCTGCCCGACCACGACGAGACCCATGGCCCGCACGGCGGCGACGTCGATCGCCGGCGGGCGGGAGAGCACGTGGTTGAGCTGGGCGAGCCGCTCCTTGGGCAGGCCCACGCCCTCGTCGCTGATCTGTACGATGACCCGGTCGCCGAGGCTCCGGGCGGTCACCCAGGTCTCGCTCTCCGGCGGGGCGTACGTCGTCGCGTTGTCCATCAGCTCGGCGAGCAGGTGCACGACCTCGTCGACCGCGTCCCGGGAGACCGCGACGTCGTTGTCGACCACGCCGAGGCGTACCCGCTCGTAGTGCTCGATCTGGGAGAGCGCGGCCTGCAGCATCTTCGACAGCGGCACGTCGTCCTGGCGCATGCGGCCGACGCCGACGCCACCGAGCACCAGGAGGCTGGCGTTGATCCGCGCCATCCGGGTGGCCAGGTTGTCCAATGTGTACAGCCGCTGCAGCCGCTCGGGGTCGGTCTCGTCCTGTTCGACGAGGTCGACCTGGGCCAGCACCGAGTCCACCAGTCGCTGCTCGCGGCGGCTGAGGTGGATGAAGATCTTCGCGGTGTTGGCCCGCATGACGGCCTGCTCGGCGGCGGTGCGGACGGCCGCCCGGTGCACGGCGGTGAACGCCTCGCCCACCTCGCCGATCTCGTCGCCGCTGCCTCGTTCCATGCTTGTGGTCACCTGCGCGGCGAGCATCTCGGGGTGCACGGACGCGTCGGGCCGGCGCAGCTCCTCGACCATCGCGGGCAGCTCGTCGAACGCGACCGAGTTCGCCTCGTCGCGCAGCCGTCGCAGGCGGTGCGTGATCTGGCGGGCGACCGCCCACGTGACGAGCACGGTGAGCGCGAGCGCCACGGCCATCGCGGCCGCTTCGAGGATCGCGTTGCGCCGCTCGTCGACCCGAGCCGCGTCGATCTCGTCGAAGACGGCGCTGTCGACGCGCTGCTGCACCTCGAACAGGCGGCGGGCCCACGACTGGGTCGCGGCGATCCAGTCGGCGGTGGGCACCCGAAGCTTGCTGCCCGGCTCCGCCCGGGAGACCTGGTCCTGCAGTCGCTGCAGGCCGACGATCTCCTGGCCGCTTCCGGCCTGCTCCCACCAGACCCGCCACTCGGGGCTGGCGAGGCTGAGGAAGGCGAGGCTGTTTTCGGTGAAGCCGGTACGCGAGGCGGTGATGTCCTGCTGCATCGCCGGCGTCAGCTGCCCGGCGGCCAGGGCGCGCATGACCGCGACCTGCTGCTGCCCCACGGCCTCGCCGGCCTTGGAGAGCGCCGACGACGCGCGGATCTGGTCGGCGATCTCCGCCGACTCGACGCCCTGCGCGGTCGCCTCCCGATAGGACAGCAGGTCCGCGATGATGATGCGGTAGCTGAAGGTCATCGCGGAGACCGAGGCGTTGGCCGCGGTGCGCACCTGCGCCCGCAGCGGTCCAAGGTCGTCGATGGATCCGTCGATCCGTCGCAGGACGGTCGCGGTGCTCGACGGCACGGACGGCACGAGGGCGCGCTGCCGCTGGTAGCCGGCGACCGCCTTGTCCGTCTCCGCCGTCTGCTTCGCGTACGCGTCCTCCTGGCGGGTGCCCCCGGTGGCCAGAAGATCGGCCGCGGAGACCCGCTCACGCTGCAACTGATAAGCCAGGGCGCCCGCGTCGGCGCCGAGGCGCGCGAGGACACCGAGGTCACTGGCCCGCTCGGCTTGCTGGACGCTGCCCGCTAGCGCCAGGCCGGCGAAGCCGACGACGGCGACAAGCGGTGCGGCGACGATGATGCGCATGCGAGAGGCGATCTTCCAGCCCCGCTGCCGAGGGCCCGGTCGGGCCGCATGGGCATTCTTCCCGGACGCCAAGATTTCACTCCCACGGGTGGTCGGCACAGTTCCATGTGCACGTTGCATCTAGCAATTCCCATCCGATCGCACACGTGGTGCGACAAACAGGGTTGCCCGAGGTACGAAAAAACTGGTACCTGCATCTGTACCGCCCGGAGAGGATCAACCACGCTGAGTAGCGACCCAGGGCACGGCCCTTGTGTTGATCAGGGAGTTGGTGGGCGTGTCCGCCGGTGTGTCACGTCACCAACTCCCTGATCAACGCCGTGTCACAGGCGCGGGAGCAGGCGCGGACGGGTCAGCGGCGACGAGAGCGGCTCAAGGCGCGGTCGATGACCGTGCGGAGGTCGTCGATCTCTACGACGACCTCGGTGGGGCCGAGCATCGCGCCGTTGTCGACGATCATCGCGACGATGTCGTCGGCGGGCGTGCGGGGGCGAGGGGCGGGGCGCTCGCGCGGGCCGCGGCGGCCGTCGGCGGCGATCTGCTCGCGGGCGACGTCGGGCCAGAGCGCGGCGAGCAGCCCGCCGGTGTCGAGCACCTCGTCGCAGCGCACGGCGAACTCGCGGCTGCCGTAGCGGCGGCCCGACTCGACCGCGGCGACGGTCTCCCGGCTGAAGCGGACGCGGTCGGCGAGCGCGCGCTGGGTCAACCCGCTACGGGTGCGCCATCGCCGCAGCTCCCGCCGGAACCGGCGGCTGGCCATGGGATCATGGGCAGCATCGGATGGCGCACGGTCCATGTGCTCACCTTCGAGTCAACCCGGCCTATCGGAAAACCCGCCGCTCCCATTCTGACGGGCAGGCCGAGCCCTGGAAAGGCACTCCAAATGATCGACTCGGATAGTAATCGTCGATCAAGCCGCCCGCGTACTTGTGTCGTCCAGTTGGGCGAAGGCGTCGACCACGACCGGCAATGAGTTGTGCGCCCGGAAGCCCACATTTGGCTTGAACGAACTGAGGTGCTCGGGCGCGAGCCGCAGGCCCGGGACGGCGGCGGTCAGCTGGGTGAGCGCCACCTGGGCCTCCAGCCGGGCCAGCGCGGCACCGATGCAGAAATGCGGTCCGTAACCGAACGACAGGTGGTCGCGAACGTCGGCGCGGTGCGGGTCGAAGACGTCCGGGTGGGCGAACGTCGACGAGTCGCGGTTGGCGGCGCCGAGCAGCAGCAGGCAGCGGGAGCCCGCCGGGATCGTGGACTCGCCGATGGCGACGTCACGCGTGGTGACCCGCAGCCAGCCGTCGATCGCGGGGCCGAAGCGCAGCGTCTCTTCGACGAACGCCTGCACGCCAGCGGGGTTTTCCACCAGCCGCTCCCACCGGGTGGGCACCGAGAGCGCGTTGTCGAGGCTGTGCGCGATCAGGCCGGACGTGGTCTCGTGCCCCGCCACCAGCAGGTTGAACGCGAAGCTGGCGACCTCGTTTTCGGTCAGCACCTCGTCGTCGCCGCCGCGGTAGCGCAGCGCCCGGCTGATGAAGTCTTCGCCCGAGTCGCCGTCTTGGATACGCATGGTGACGAGCTTCTGGCAGTAGCGCCAGAAGTCGAGCAGGCCCTGCGCCAGGCGCACCTGCTCGGCCGGCTCGGGCTGCCCCCAGACCAGCGCGATCTGCCCGTCGGACCAGCTCTTGATCGCCGGTACGTCCTCGGGTGGCACCCCGAGGAGGTCGACGATGACGAGCAGCGGCAGCTCGGCCGCGAACTCGGGTACGAGATCGACGACGGTGTCCCGCCGGGCGACAAGGCGGGACACCAGCTCGTCGACGCGCCGGCGCACGATCGCGCCGTAGTGCTCGTTGACGCGCGCGGCGGTGTTGGGGAACGTCGCTCGCAGCGCGCGGCGAGTGCGCGTATGCGTCGGCGCGTCGGCCGCCGCGGTGGTCGGCGGCGCGTCGATCTCCATGACGATCGCCAGCGCCTCCGGACACATGTCATAAATGGGCATTAGGGTCAAGGCGTTACTGAATGCCTCGCTGTCGCCCAGCGCGTTGCGTACGTCTGCGTGTTTGGTGATCAGCCACAGGCCGAGATCTTCGGCGTAATGCACCCGCTCGGGGCCGTCGAGCAGATCCCGCCAAATAGCGGCCGGGTCGGTGAGATACGTGCCAGAGAATGGCCTGAGCTCCATGCCTGCCTCCTCGGGACTTCTACCGTGCGATACGGCGGAGGCGTTAGTCAATAGCCATTCCTGATACGCAATTAGGGGTTCACGCGGTCTCAATAGATGCAAGTTGCGAATTGCACGTGAGGCTGGTTATTTGCAGTCCCACGAACACTAAGGAACGAACACTTCGCCCGTTTTGACCACTCGCAGCCAGCGGGTGCCGTACCGGTCGAGGCGCAGCGACACCCGCCCGCCCTCGATCGGCGTGGCGCCGTCGGCGAGCAGGTCGACGAGCCGGTCGCCGGGCTCGAGGTCGTCCAGCCGCAGCGCCACCTCCACCGGCTCGTCCGCGAAGTTGTGCAGCGCGACCACCGTGCCGCCGTCCTGGTCGGCGCGGTGGGCCAGCACCTGCTCCGCGTCGTGCTCCAGCACCTCGTACCGGCCCCAGGCCAGCTCGGGGCACTGCCGGTAGCGGCGGATCAGCAGCTTCATCCACGACAGCAGCGAGTCCGGGTCGCGCAGCTGGGAAACCACGTTCACCTTCGCCGGGCCGAATTCGCCTCGCACCATCGGCGCGGAAAGGCGCGAGGGGTCGGCCGTGGAGAAGCCGCCATTGTCGTCGTCGGACCACTGCATCGGGGTACGCACGGCGTTGCGTCCCTCCGCGCTCAGCTCCTCGGCCATGCCGATCTCCTCGCCGTAGAAGAGCACCGGCGTGCCGGGCAGCGAGAAGAGGAGGCTGTAGACGAGGCGGATGCGGTCCATGTCGCCGTCCAACATGGACGGTAGGCGGCGGCGCAGGCCCCGGTCGTAGAGCTGCATCCGCTTCTCCGGGCCGAACGCGTCGAAGACCTCCTGCCGTTCCTCCTCGCTCAGCTTGTCGAGCGTCAGCTCGTCGTGGTTGCGGACGAACGTCGCCCAGTGCGTGTCCTTCGGCTGCTCCGGCCGCTCGCGCAGCGCCTCGGCGAGCGGGGCGGCCTTTCTCCGGGCCAGCGACAGGTAGAGCCGCTGCATGCCGATGAAGTCGAAGCACATCGTGAGCTCGTCGCCGTCTTCGTCGCCGAAGAAGCGCATCGTGTCCGGGTACGGCAGGTTGACCTCGCCGAGCAGGGCCGCCTCACCGTTGCGCCGGGTGAGGAACGCCCGCAGGTCGCGCAGGTACGAGTGCGGGTCGGGCAGTTCGTCCGCGTCCAGCGCGCCGTCGGTCTCCAGCAGGAACGGCACCGCGTCCACCCGGAAGCCGGACAGTCCCAAGTGGAGCCAGTAGCCGAGCACCCGGGCGATCTCGTCGCGCACGGAGGGGTTGGCGACGTTGAGGTCCGGCTGGTGCTTGTAGAACCGGTGCAGGTAGTACTGTCCGGCCTCCTCGTCGTACTCCCAGAGGCTCTTCTCCTGGTCCGGGAAGACGACGCCCTTGGGGCCGTCGGCGGGCGGCTCGTCGCGCCATACGTACCAGTCGCGGTGCGGCGACTCACGGCTCGACCGCGCGCTCTTGAACCACGGGTGCTGGTCGGACGTGTGGTTGACGACGAGGTCGGCGATCACCCGGATGCCCCGGTCGCGGGCGACCCGGAGAAACTCCACCAGCTCGCCGTTGGTGCCGAGGCGCGGGTCGACGCCGTAGAAGTCGGTGATGTCGTAGCCGTCGTCGCGGTCCGGCGTCGGGTAGAAGGGCATGAGCCAGATGCACGTCACGCCCATCTCGTCGAGGTAGCCGACGCGCTGCGCGAGTCCGCTGAAGTCACCGCACCCGTCGCCGTCGCCGTCGAAGAAGGTCTCGACGTCGAGGCAGTAGATGACCGCGTTCTTCCACCACAGGTCGGCGGCGTGGCTCATCCTCACGAGGCACCTCCACGCAGCTGCGGCAGCACCTTCCCGCCGAACACCTCCAGGAACTCGTCCTGCTCCCGCCCCACGTGGTGCACCATGATCTCGTCGAAGCCGAGGTCCGCGTACTCCTGGAGCCAGGCCGCGTGCCGCGCCGGGTCCGCGGAGATCCGTACGACGTCGTGCATGGCCTCCGGCGGCACGTGCTTGGCCGCCTCCTCGAAGTGCTCGACCAGCTCCAGGTCCCAGCAGACCGGCGGGGCGAAGACGTTGGTACGCCACTGGTCGTGCGCGATCCGCAACGCCTCGTCCTCGTCGGCGGCGTAGCTGACGTGCACCTGGAGGCGTAACCGCCCCCGCCCGCCGGCCTCGCGGTAGGCGTCGACCATGCGGCGCAGGTGCTCGTGCGGCGCGCCCACCGTGATGAGCCCGTCGGCCCACTCCGCGCACCACCGCGCGGTATCCACGCTGACCGCGGCGCCGACCAGCGCGGGCGTCTCGGTGGGCCGGGTCCACAGCCGCGCCCGGTCGACCGTGACGAGACCGTCGTGGGTCACCTCGGCGCCGGCCAGCAGCGCCCGGATCACGTCGACGCACTCGCGCAGGCGGGCGTTGCGGACCTCCTTGCGCGGCCATGCCTCGCCGGTGATGTGCTCGTTGCTGTACTCGCCCGTGCCGAGGGCGGCCCAGAAGCGGCCCGGGTACATCGACGCCAGCGTGCCGATGGCCTGGGCGATGATCGCCGGGTGGTAGCGCTGGCCGGGCGCGGTCACGACACCGAAGGGCAGCCGCGTGGCCTGGAGCGCGGCGCCCAGCCACGACCAGGCGAAGCCGGACTCACCCTGGCGCTCGCTCCACGGCGAGAAGTGGTCGGAGGACATCGCCGCGTCGAAGCCGGCCCGCTCGGCCCGAACCGCCGCGGCGAGCAGGCTGCCGGGGTCGATCTGCTCGTGTGAGGCGTGGAAGCCGTAGAGGGTCATGGAACACAACGTGCCCCTCTGCGCGCCGTCTTACACCGGTCGTTCACGAGTGGCGGCTAAGGTCGGGTGGTCCGTACCGAAAGCCGGGAGTGAGCGATGCCTGACACAGTCCGCCTCAACGAGCTACCCGAATGGGCCGCGCTGGCCAAGCACCGCGCGGAGCTGGGCGGGACGCACCTGCGGGAGCTGTTCGGGGCCGACCCGGGACGCGCCGACCGGCTCACCGTGCGGGTCGGCGACCTCTACCTCGACTACTCGAAGCACCTGGTCACCGACGAGTCGCTGGGGCTGCTGCGCGACCTCGCGGCGGCACGCGACGTGGCCGGGCTGCGCGACGCGATGTTCCGGGGCGAGAAGATCAACGTCACCGAGCGTCGCGCCGTGCTGCACACCGCGCTGCGCGCGCCGCGTGACGCGGTGATCGAGGTCGACGGGGAAGACATCGTGCCGGCGGTGCACGCCGTGCTGGACAAGATGGCGAGCTTCGCCGACGCGGTGCGCTCCGGCGCGTGGACCGGCGCGACCGGCAAGCGCATACGCACGGTGGTCAACATCGGCATCGGCGGCTCCGACCTCGGGCCGGCGATGGCCTACGAGGCGCTCCGCCCGTACACGGCCCGGTCGCTCGACTTCCGCTTCGTGTCCAATGTCGACGGTGCCGACCTGCACGAGGCGACGCGCGACCTCGACCCGGCCGAGACGCTCTTCATCGTGGCGTCGAAGACGTTCACCACGATCGAGACCATCACCAACGCCACCTCCGCCCGCGAGTGGCTCGTCGACGGGCTGGGCGGCGACGAGAGCGCGGTCGCCAAGCACTTCGTGGCGCTGTCGACCAACGCGAAAGAGGTGGCCGCGTTCGGCATCGACACGGCGAACATGTTCGAGTTCTGGGACTGGGTGGGCGGCCGCTACTCGTACGACTCGGCGATCGGCCTCTCCCTGATGATCGCGATCGGGCCGGAGCGCTTCCGCGAGATGCTCGACGGCTTCCACCTCGTCGACGAGCACTTCCGCACCGCGCCCCCGGAGGCCAACGCGCCGATGGTGCTCGGCCTCCTCGGCGTCTGGTACGGCGCTTTCTTCGACGCCCAGTCGCACGCGGTGCTGCCGTACAGCCACTACATGTCCAAGTTCGCGGCGTACCTCCAGCAGCTCGACATGGAGTCCAACGGCAAGTACGTCGACCGCCAGGGCCAGCCCGTGGCGTGGCAGACCGGCCCGGTGGTGTGGGGCACGCCCGGCACCAACGGCCAGCACGCGTACTACCAGCTGCTGCACCAGGGCACGAAGATGATCCCGGCAGACCTGATCGGCTTCGCCCGCCCCGTCGCCGAGCTCGGCCCGCGGCTGGCCGCGCAGCACGACCTGCTGATGGCCAACCTCTTCGCGCAGGGGCAGGCGCTCGCGTTCGGCAAGACCGCCGAGGAGGTGCGCGCCGAAGGAGTGGCGGAGGAGCAGGTGCCACACCGCACGTTCCCCGGCAACCACCCGACGACCACGATCCTCGCCACCGAGCTGTCACCGTCGGTGCTCGGGCAGCTCGTCGCCCTGTACGAGCACAAGGTCTTCGTGCAGGGTGCGATCTGGGACATCGACTCGTTCGACCAGTGGGGTGTCGAGCTGGGCAAGGTGCTCGCCAAGCGGGTCGAGCCGGCCCTCACCGAGGGCACCTCGGTGCCCGGGCTCGACGCGTCGACGGCGGAGCTTGTCGCGAAGTACCGCGAGCTACGCGGCCGGTAGCCCGAAGACCTGGCGACGCTGGGCCATTTGGCCCAATCAGGTTGGCTGGTATTGGCGCTTCAGTGAGCCAATCGCCGGCCTTACGTTGATCTCATGTCTCGGTTCGTCCCGCCTACCGGCCCGCCCCGCGTCCTGGCGCTCGCCCAGCTCGCCAACTCCATCGGCGACGGCGCGTTCTACGCGTGCTCGGCGCTCTTCTTCACGCGCGTGGTCGGGCTTTCCGCGACCCAGGTCGGCGTCGCGCTCACCCTTGCCTGGGCTACCGGCATGCTGGCCGGCGTGCCGCTGGGCTACGTCGCCGACCGCTTCGGCCCGCGGCGCACCGCCGTGGTGCTCGCCGTCACCACCGCGGGCACGCTGACCAGCTTCCTCGCGGTCCGTTCGCTCCTGCCCTTCCTGCTCGTCGCCTGCCTGTACGCGTGCTGCCAGGGCGGCCTCACCTCGGCCCGCGGGGCCCTGCTCGCCGGCCTTGTCGACGCCGGCGAGCGCACGCGCGTGCGGGCACACCTGCAGTCGACGCTCAACGCCGGTCTCGCCGTCGGCGCCGGGCTGGGCGGCCTGGCCCTGACGTTCGACAGCCGGGGCGCCTACCTGGCGGTCTTCGCGATGGACGCCGCGAGCTTCCTCGCCGCCGCGCTCGTGCTGCGGCGGCTCCCCGAGGTGCCGCCCGCCCCGGCCGCACCCGACGCCGGGCCGCGGCTGGCCGTGCTGCGTGACCGGCCGTACGCGGTGATCACGCTGCTCAACGCGGTCATGTACCTCAACATGCCGCTGCTCAGCCTCGGCCTTCCACTGTGGATAGTGGAGCGCACCGACGCGCCCAAGCCGATGGCCGCCGGCCTCCTGATCGTCAACATGCTGAGCGTGGCGCTCTTCCAGGTGCGGGTCGCCCACCGGGTGACGAGCCTGCGCTCGGCCGCCCGGATCACCGGCCGGGCCGGCTGGGTGCTGCTCGCGGCCTGCGGCGTCTACGCCCTTTCCGCCGACCGCGTCGGCGCGGTGGCGACGGTCGCGGTGCTGCTCACCGCCGCGGCGGTGCAGGTGCTGGGCGAGATGATGCACGGCGCGGCCGCCTGGGAGCTCGGCTTCGGGCTGGCGCCGGCCGGCAAGCAGGGGCAGTACCAGGGCTTCTTCGGCATGGGACCGCAGATCGCCCGCATGCTCGGCCCGGTCGTGATGACTACGCTGCTGATCGGCTGGGGTACCCCGGGCTGGCTCGTGCTGGGCTGCCTCTTCCTCGCCGCCGGCCTCGGGATGGCGCCGGCCTTGCGCTGGGCCGAGCGCGGTCAGGTGCGCGCCGCGGCGGCGTCGACCCCGGCACTTGTGGCCGCCTAGGGCGTGTTTCATGAGGGTCGGTCGAGCCGAGGCGGGCCCGCCGCAGGCCGGGCATGCCCTTATGAAAAACGCCCTGGTGTCACGGCGTCGCGAAAGCGACGCCTGACCAGACGCGGAGGGCGAGGCCGCGGGAGCAGCGGTCTGGACCACGGCGGACATCGCGGTAGCCCAAATCTCGTTTTGAATGGGCTCGACGGGCGTGGCGCGACTCAGCCCTCCGGTGCCGGCGATGCCCCGCACATGGCCTCGCCGGCACCGGAGGAGTCTCACACCCTAGAAGTTGAACTGGTCGATGTTGGAGGAGTCGAAGACGGTCGGCGGGCCGAGCACGATGACGCCCTCGGCGCCGATGGTGTACTCGCCGAGCTTGCCGGCGGTGAACTTCTCGCCTTCCTTGCCCGTGATCATCCCGGACGCGAGGGCTGCGCCCGCGTAGGCGGCCAGGTAGCCCAGGTCGGCCGGGCTCCACAGGGCGAAGTTCTTGACCGTGCCGTCCTTGACGAACTCGCGCATCTGGTTTGGCGTGCCGAGCCCGGTCAACGCCACCTTGCCCTTGTACTGCGACCCGGACAGGTAGCGGGCGGCCGCCGCGACACCGACCGTGGTGGGCGAGATGATGCCCTTCAGGTCGGGGTAGGAGGACAGCAGGCCCTGCGTCTCCTGGAACGACTTCTGGTCCTCGTCGTTGCCGTAGACCGTGGTGACCAGCTCGATCTTGGAGTACTCGGGCTTCTTCAGCTCGGTCTTCATCAGCTCGATCCAGGCGTTCTGGTTGGTCGCGTTCGCCGTGGCGGAGAGGATCGCGATCTTCCCAGCCCCGCCGATCTGGTCCGAGATCAGCTTGACCTGGTTTTCCGCGATGCCCTGCGCGGTGACCTGGTTGACGAACAGGTCGCGGCAGTCCTTGTTGGTGTCGGAGTCGAACGTGACCACCTTCGCGCCACCCTGCCGGGCCTGGTTGACCGCGCCACAGATCGCGTTCGGGTCGTTGGCCGAGATGGCGATGACGTCCGAGCCCTGCTGGGTCAGCGTGTTGATGTAGGAGACCTGCGAAGACGCCGAGGCCTCCGACGGGCCGACCTCCTTGTACTCCCCCTTGAACTCCTCGACCGCGGCCTTGCCGCCGCCGTCGGAGACGGTGAAGTACGGGTTGTTGACCTGCTTGGGCAGGAAGGCGACGCTCAGCCCTTCCTTGATCTTCCCGGACGCACCCGCACTGGCGTTGCCGCCGGCGGCCGGGGTGTCGCCCTCGTCGTCGCTGGCACAGGCCACCGCGCTCAGCATCAACGCCGACAGCGCGACGGCGGAAGCCCCTAGGCGCATGCGTCGGGTCCGCATACCTCTCATGGCTTTTCCTTCCTCGACAGAACAGAAAACAGGGCTCGGCCCTAACCGCCTGCGGCGGGTGAAATGGCGGGTCGGCGGCGGCGCAGGCGAGCGCGGATCATGCTGGCCGCGTTGGGGCCGACGACGGAGACGATCAGCAGGGCGCCGGTGACGATGGTGAGGGTGTCGGCCGGCACGTCGGCCAGTTGAAGCGCGTTGCGCAGGGTGATGAGCAGCAGCACGCCGGCCATGACGCCGACCAGCGTGCCGCGCCCGCCGAAGATGGAGACCCCGCCGAGCAGTACGGCGGCGACGACGGACAGTTCGAGGCCGGCACCGTTGTCGGCGCGGGCGGAGGCGTAGCGCATGGTCCAGAAGAACCCGGCCAGCGCGGCGACCGTGGCGGTGAGCACGAAGAGCCAGAACTTCGTCCTGGCGACCGAGATGCCGGAGAACGTGGCCGCCTGGTCGTTGTTGCCCATCGCGAACAGCGCCCGCCCGATCGGCGTCGCGTGCAGCACCACGCCGAACACGACCGCGAGGCCGAGTACCACGAGGGCGACCCACGGCACGGTGGTGCCCGGCAAGGCTTCGATCATGTTGCCGGTCCACGAGAACGGGAAGTCCGCGACCGCCTTGTCGCCGAGCACCACGTAGGCCAGCCCGCGGTAGAGCGCGAGGGTGCCGATGGTGACGGCCAGCGAGGGCAGGCCGAAGCCGGTGACGAACAGCCCGTTGACCGCCCCGCACACCGCCCCGAGCACCAGGATGATCGGCAGGATCACCGGGAGCGGTACGCCGGAGGCCCATAGCTGGCCCATCACCGCGCTGGAAAGGCCGAGGACGCTGGCCACGGACAGGTCGATCTCGCCAGTGATGATCACGTACGTCATCGGCAGTGCGATCAACGCGATCGGGATGACGTCGAGCAGGAGGAAGCCCCAGAACCGGGAGCTGGCGAACCCCTCCACCGTGGCCGACGAGACGATCACCACGATCGCGAGTACGACGATCACCAGGACGTCCCAGGAGCCAAGTCGCCTAAGCACCGCGGGCCCTCCTTCCACGCAGCCGTTGCGCTATCCGCGCGGTCAGGGCCCGGTCCAGACCGATCGCGGCCAGGATGAGCGCGCCGACGACGGCCTGCTGCCAGAACGGGTCGATCCGCAGCACCGGCAAAGCGCTGCCGATCGTGGACAGCAGCAGGGCGCCGAGCGCCGCGCCGTAGACGGAGCCGCTTCCCCCGAAGATCGCCACGCCGCCGACCACCACCGCGGCCACGACGTTGAGCTCGATGCCGTTGCCGGCCGCGGCGTCGAGGGTGCCGAACCGGGCCGCGTAGAGCACGCCGGCCAGCCCGGCCAGGCCGCCGGAGACCGCCATCGCGGTGAACACGCGCCACCCGACCGGGATCCCGGACAGGCGGGCCGCGGCCGGGTCGGAGCCGATCGCGTACATCTCCCGGCCGGAGCGGTAGGAGCGCAGGTAGAACCCGGCGACCACCAGCACCCCGATCGCGAACAGCGCGAGGACGGGCACACCGAGCAGGGTCTGCGTGCCCATCCGCTTGAACCCGGCCGGCATGTCGGCGGCGTTGATCTGCTGCCCCGCCGCCCACGAGTAGTCGATGCCCCGAAAGACGTACAAGGTGCCGAGGGTGACCACCAGCGCCGGCACTCTCGCCAGGGCGATCAGAGCGCCGTTGACCACGCCGCACAACAGGCCGAGGCCGACCCCGGCGAGGAAGGCCAGGACGATCGGCGCGTCTGGCATCGCCAGAAACAACTTGCCCGTCGCGAACGCGGACAGGCCCAGCACCGAGCCGACGGAGAGGTCGACGTTGCGGGTGATGACGACGATCGCCTGCCCCACCGCCAGCACGACGAGGATGGTGGCACCGAGCATCAGGTCTTTGCGGGACTGCGCGTTGAGGAAGCGGTGGTTGTAGATCGTGGTCACCGCGATCAGCAGCACCAGGGCGAGGGCGATGCCAAGCTCGCGGACGACGAACAGCCGGCGGGCGCCGCGCACGTCTCCACGGGCTCTGGTGGGCGGCGGGGCCGCCTGTTTCGTGGCGGTCACGCGGCATCACCGTTTTGGCCGGTGGCGGCGAGCATCACCGACTCCTCGTCAGCCCGGTCGCGGGCGATCTGCTCCACCAGCCGGCCCTCGTGCATGACCAGCACCCGGTCGGCCATGCCAAGCACCTCGGGAAGCTCGCTGGAGACCATCAACACCGCCACACCGTCCGCGGCGAGCTGGGACATCAGCCTGTGCACCTCCGCCTTCGTGCCCACGTCGATGCCCCGGGTCGGCTCGTCGACGATCAGCACCTTCGGCTCGGTCGACAGCCACTTGGCGAGCACGACCTTCTGCTGGTTACCACCGGACAATGTGGACACAGGGTCGGCCAGGTGACCCGCCTTGACCTGTAACCGCTGGGTCCACTTGTAGGCGGCCTCCCGCTCGGCGCGCGGGCCCAGCAGGCCGAGCCGGGACAGCGGCCAGCGGCGGGTCAGCGTGGCGTTGCGCTCGATCGACAGCTCCATCACCAGGCCCTGCTGCCGCCGGTCTTCCGGCACCAGGGCGACCCCGGCTGCCATCGCCGCCGCCGGCCGGCCGCGCGGCAAACGTTTCCCCGCGACGACCACCTCGCCCGAGTCGTAGCGGTCGACGCCGAACACGGCGCGGACCACCTCACTGCGGCCGGCACCGACCAGGCCCGCCAGCGCGACGATCTCCCCCGCGCGCACGTCGAAGCTCACCCCGTCGAACACGCCCGCGCGGGTCAGGTCGCGGACCTCGAGCACGACGTCGCCGGCGTCGGTGTCCTGCCTGGGGTACAGCTGGGAGACCTCCCGGCCGACCATCCGCCGGACCACCTGACCGACCGTCAGCTCCTCGATGGGGTCGGTGGACACCCAGCGCCCGTCTCGCATGACCGTGACCCGCTGGCACAGCGCGAACACCTCGTCGAACCGGTGTGAGATGAACAGGATCGCCGCACCGGCCTCGCGCAGCGAGCGGACCACGGCGAACAGCCGCTCCACCTCGACGCCGGACAGCGCGGCGGTGGGCTCGTCCATCACCAGCACCCGGGCGTCGAACGAGAGCGCCTTGGCGATCTCGACGAGCTGCTGGTCGGCGATCGACAAGCCGCGCGCCGGACGATCCGGATCCATCCGCACGCCCAAGCCGGTGAACAGCTCCACCGTCCGCCTTCGCATCGCCGCCGAGTCGATCCGGCGCAGGCTCCGCAGCGGCTGGCGGCCCATGAAGATGTTTTCCGCCACCGACAGGTCCGGGAAGAGCGTCGGCTCCTGGTAGATCACCGCGATGCCGGCCGCCCGCGCGTCCGCCGGGCCACCGAGGAACAACGGCTGACCATCCAAGGTCACGGAACCCTCATCCGGGGCGTGCACACCGGCCAGGACCTTCACCAGCGTGGACTTGCCCGCTCCGTTTTCTCCCACCAGCGCGTGCACCTCGCCCGCACGCAACTCCAGCTGCCCATCCACGAGAGCGTGGACAGCGCCGAACGACTTGCGCACCCCGGACAGGGCGAGCAGCGCGGCAGGGTGATCGGGACGTTCGGGCACGACACGCCTCCCTGCATCGGGTCGACATGACCGATTTTATGAAACGTTTCATGGACTTGTGGAGTAGACGTTAAGGGCTCGTTTCGGGGTCGGTCAAGGGTTTCGGGCCGGTTACCGAATCGTTAGGCAGGCAAGGGCTTTCCCGGCACCCGCTATCGTGAGGCATTCTTGACACGATTCAGTACCACCCCGACGGCGCGGCCGGCGGGAGCCGAGGCGAGGAGGGCGACGGTGTCGGAGACTCCGCTGGTCAGCATCCGAGACGTGGCCAACCACGCCGGAGTGTCCGTCGGCACCGTCTCCAATGTGCTCAACCGGCCCGACATCGTGGCCAACGCGACCCGCGCCCGCGTGCTGGCGGCGATCACCGAGCTTGGTTTCGTGCCCAACGACGCCGCCCGCCAACTACGCCGCGGCCGCGGACGCACCCTCGGCCTCGTCGTCCTCGACGTCGCCAACCCCTTCTTCACCGACGTCGCCAAAGGCGTCGAAGACACC
>Ga0081539_10002351_pt1 | contig 27174 bp, 25 predicted proteins | sample TabmetS4T2R2_FD_71023 | JGI IMG/M metagenome (GOLD analysis project Ga0081539, IMG submission 71023) | Tabebuia heterophylla rhizosphere microbial communities from the University of Puerto Rico - S4T2R2 | ecosystem: Host-associated > Plants > Roots > Rhizosphere ...
TCTCTCGTCACTCGTCACTTGTCACTCGTCACTGCTCTTATGCTCAGTGCTCGGCCGTGTAGAGGCGGAGAATCTCTTGCCCCTGGCGCGAGCGCGGGTCGATGGTGCGGAGGTGCTTGCGACCCTGCATCTCCCAGATGGCCGTGACCTGCCCGTCCTTCTCGACGGCGTGGTAGGTGATCTCTTCGGGCGCGGCCTCGGCCTCGGCCTGCGGCGCGTCGGCCGTCGCAGCCGACGCCTCGCCGGTGGGCTCCGCCGCGGGCGCGGCCGCGTTCTCGTTCTCTGCCATTGCTGCTTTCCTCTCCGGACTGTCCGCTGGATTTTCCTGCTTCGGTTTGTGCGAAGGATTGTAGTAAGGCAACAGGCAAAAGGCAAAGGCCGACGCCCCAACTCACGCGGCTTCGCGCTGCTGGATGGGCACGGCGCGTACGGGCTCGGCGGCGCGGCGCTGTTCCATGTCGGCGCGCCACAGCTCGCGCTGCGTGCGGTAGGCGAGGACGCAGAGCGCGACGAAGCCGCAGGCGGCGACGTAAGGCAGCACCTTCGCCATCCGCCGCGTGCCGTAGAAGACGAGCAGAGAGTTGATGACGACGAGCGCGAGGCGGAACTCCGTCGGCCCGAGCTTGCCGTGGCTGATGTGGAAGCGCCCCGTCGCGGCGAAGGCCAGGAACGAGTTGACCATGAAGCCGCCGAAGACCGCGAGGACGAGGAAGAGATATATGTGCGACGACGCGGGCAGAATGAAACCGTAGCCCGCGAGCAGCGCGCACAGGAAAACGAAGTCGAGCAGGTGATCCATGTAGAAGCCCCACTTCACTAACCCCGTGTCGCGGAACTTTCCGACCTTGCCGTCGAAAAAGTCGGTCACGTACTGCGCGAGAATCATCAGCGACGAAGCCCAAAGCCAACGCATGTCGCCGCGAGCGAGGTAGCCGAACGCGACTAATCCGGCGCACCAAGCGAGCGTGAGAAGCGTCAGGTGTTGAGTCCCAAGCCAAAAGGGTATGCGCGGCACGACGCGCGCGGCCATGCGACGTTCGAGCGGCGAAAGGAGCGACGAACTCGACTTCGACGCGAGTGTGAACTGTTCTCTCTGCATCTTGAAAAACTCCATCCCCGAAAGTTCGGGAGAGCGAGAGCTTGATTGCAAGACTCAAGCCACGCGACTGCTGATGAAAAACACGCTGTCCTTCATCCTCCGTCGCGGCGCGACGCAAGAAAAAGGTTTCAGTTGACGGATTTCCCGGCGATTTATAGTGAGTTTCAGTTGCGTTTATCGAAAGAGATTTCAACACAGAGGACACCGCAGGCACGGAGGACACGGAGTAAATTTCTGTGAACTCCGTGCCTCCGTGCTCTCTGTGTTAATTCTTCTTCGACGAATGATGAAGTGAATCGCTTCAAGCGTCCGGCGGGCGGAGCGCGAGCGCGAGTTCGACGGCGCGGCGCGGCGCGATGACGCCCCAGCCTTGCCGGTCTATCTCAACATTGGGCAGACGCTCGGCGGTGTCAATCAGTATGCGTTTGACCTGATGCGGCGTGAGGCGCGGGTTGGCTTCGAGCATGCAGGCGACCGTGGAGGAAACAATCGGCGCGGCGAAACTTGTGCCGTCAACAAACTTGTAGTGCTCCGAGATTACGTCGGCCTCTCGAAGCTTCACGGAGATGAGTTGGCGCAGGAGATAGATGGGGAGTTCGCGCGCGTCGGCGAGGTCGCGGTCAATCGTTTTGTTCTCTTCGATGAGCGCGCGAAGTTCTTCGTCGTTGGCGCGGTCGAGTCGGGCGTAAAGCTCGGCCTCGGCGGCGGTCGGCGTGTGCGGCAGGATTGGCGCGGGCACCCAGATGCCGGGCGCGATGAGTTCGGGCTTTTGCAGGCCGTCGAAGGTCGGGCCGTAGGACGAGCGGTAGAGTCCGTGGCGCGCGCGGTCGAGCGAGTTGCGGTCGTCCAAGCCGCCGACCGCGATTGACGACGGCGACGACGCGGGCGGAAGGACTGGATGCCCCGGCTCGAAGCCAGCGTTTCCGACGGCGCACACGACGACGAGTCCGGCGCGCACGCAACGCTCCACGGTCTGGCAGAGAGCATTGTCGAGATACGACTGTTCGCGGTCGCCGCCCGCCGAGATGTTTACGACGCGGATGCCGTACTGCTCGCGGTTCTCCAAAACCCACTTCAAGCCGCGCTCGATGTTTCGTTCGGGGATGTGGCCCGACTTGCTGACTTTGACCAAGACGACGTTTGCGTCGGGCGCGATTCCACGGAAGAAGCCGCCCGACAGAGCGCCGTTTCCGGCGGCGACTACCGAAGTCATCATCCCGTGCCAACTCGCAACGTCAACGGATTCGAGCGTGCCCGTCCCCTTCGGGACGATGTTGTGATAGGCGAGTATGCGGCTCGCGGGCGTCGTCAAGTCGGGATGGTTGTAGAAGCCCGAATCGAGGAAGGCTATCGTGACGCCGCGCCCGGTGAAGCGTTCGTCCGCGCCGAGCCTGAGCCAAGTCGGAAGCACATAGCGACCCTGCTCGAAGATGGCCGCGTACTTCTCCAACTGCGCGTGCGCGCGCTCAAACAGACTCACGCAGCGCGCGCACACGGCGCTCACGTCGTTCGGCGCGTTGGCCGCGACCAGACGTTTCAACTCGTCCGGCAAGTGCTCGAAAGGCGTCAAACCTTCCGCGGCCTCGCGCCCGCACACGGGGCACGCCGGACGCGCGCCCGCGTCGCGCGCCGCCTGCTCATCGTAAATCGCTTCTGACATCTGAACACGAACCCCTTGATGTTTGTCGCTAAACGTTTGTTGCCTATCATGCAGTCGTCTTGCGCGTCGGCGCAAGGACGAACAGCGCTGCGAGCCGCAAGCCTCGTGGGTGTTTGTTACGACGGAATAATTAACAAGGATGGACAGGATGAACAGGATAAAAGATTCAACTCTTCATCCCGTCAACCCTGTCCCTCCTTGTTAACTCCTTCTTTGTTGCTCGCACCCGCGAGGCTTCCGCTCGCGGTACTGTTGCCGGAAGTGTTATAAATTAACTCCAAGACAAATCAGAAAAGTCAGACCGAAGGGGTCGAAAGCAAAGCGATGTCGAAAGAACAGACCACCGTGCCCGAAATCTTCCGCCGCGCGTTGGCGATGGCGCGTGAGGACGAACGGATGTCGCTCAAGGATTTGCGGCGACGGCTCTACGAGGAGTTCAAAGGCTCTCCGATGCCGCCGCTTGCGAACCTGACCATCCCCGAACAGGACGCGCGCGCGCCCGAAGAGGATTGGACTGCCGGACTCTCGCTCGTCCGGCGCGGGATTCAACAGGAAGACTGGCGCGAGATAATTGACGGCATCGCCTTGAGCCTCGAACAGACCCTGCGCTACGAGCGCGAGCGCGGCACGCTCGGCCAAGCCGACGAATGGCACGACCGAACCGTCGGCATCGGCGGCGCGCTCCAAAAGGGCCTCGGCAAGTGGATGCCCGAAGAACTGATGCGGCTCGCGGAGGAGTCAACGAAGAAATAGTCTGGAGTCTGGAGTCTGGAGTCTGAAGTCAAAGCAAGACTGCTTTAGTCAAAGCATGTCGGCTTTGGTTTTGACTCCAGACTTCAGACTCCAGACTCCAGACTTTTTAAATCAATGAGTTTTCTCGACGGACTTTTCAAAGACCCTTTCCGGCAGGACGGCGAGCCGCGCCGCGCGGAGGATTTCGAGGGCAAGGACGTAATCATCAGCCCCGACACGCGCAAGACGAACCGCGTCCCTCCGGGTCAGACGCGCACGCGCAAGTGGCCCGTCTTGGACGCACACGGCACACCGCGCGTTGACCTTGAGACGTGGCGGTTTGAAGTCGGAGGTTTAGTCGAACGGCCTTTGAAGTGGTCGCTCGACGAGTTTCTGCAACTGCCCGCCGTGCGCGTCTATGCCGACTTTCATTGCGTCACGCGCTGGTCGCGCCTCGACAATGTTTGGGGCGGCGTCTCGACGCGAACGATTGCCGGGCTTGCCGGCGTGAAACCCGAAGCGCGTTTCGTCGTCGCCGCCGGATACGATTACGGCTGGACGACGAATCTTCCCATCGAATACTTCCTCGCCGAAGACTCTTTGTTCGCTTGGTCGAACGACGGCCAGCCCATCCCGCCCGAACACGGCGGCCCCGTCCGGCTCATCGTTCCGCAACTCTACGCTTGGAAGTCGGCGAAGTGGGTGAGGGGCGTTGAGTTCTTATCGGAAGACCGCGCGGGCTTCTGGGAGGAGGGCGGCTACCACATGCGCGGAAACCCTTGGGCGGGCCGTGACGGCGAACGCTTCCGCTGGCAAGGCGACGATTGATAAAATGTAAAGTTGATTGAGCGTACCGAAATTTTTCTCGCTCTGAGCGCAGGGAACATCTATGGACTTTCTAAAGTATGAGTTCGACGCAAGCCCTGACGATGTGATTCAAGTGCACCTTGACAAGCGCGCAAACGTCAGGTTGATGGATCAGGAAAATTTCCAAAAATATCGAAGCCGCCAGCAGCATAAGTATTACGGGGGATACGCAACGACATCGCCTGTAAGGCTTCGACCGCCTCATTCGGGACATTGGTACGTGGTCATTGATCTCGGTGGATATGCCGGAACCGTCAAGGCGTCTGTTGAAAAACTGGCGGCGTAAATAATGAGTGACACTAAAAAACCTGATGTCGGTTCCTCACAGATGTTGCCGCCAGTTGTGATACGTCTCGGCGCTTATAAAGATTTAAACCTTTACCCTGTTGACGAAAGAGACCTTGAGTTGTTAGCGCAAGGCTCGCCCGACTCACTGTATTTGAACTTTGCGATATTCCTGCTATTTGTTGCAATGACGACTCTCGTTGCGCTCTTAACTCTACCGACAGACAAAACATCACCAACTTCAGCAACATTTGTTGTGTTCGTCTTGCTAACAATAGTCGGATTTATCGTTGGCGTATTCCTGTTACTTCTTTGGCTAATGAAGCGAAAATCCGCTTCGGCTCTGGTTCGAGAAATAAAGAGCCGACGCCCGCCCGAAGGCATTCAAGAAGTAAGTCCCTTGCCAGACGAACATACCGAGGAATAAATCAAAGAGTCCATGAGTACACCTGTTATTCAACCTTCGGGATTGGTGTCAGTCGCCCCGAAAGACGCGGCTGCCGTCATACTCATCGGCGCAGACTCGGACGCGCGCAACCCCACGCTCTTCTGGGCGCGGCGCGGTGAGCGGATGGCCTTCATGCCCGGCTTCTACGCCTTCCCCGGCGGCCAGCGCGACGAGGCGGACGCGGAAGTTGAAGTTGAGAACGCAACGGACAGCGAGACGGCGACGATGATTGCGTGTGCCGCGCGCGAGTTGTTCGAGGAGACGGGCGTGCTCGCCGCACGCGGCTCGGACAGTTTGACGAAGGGTCAACTCGAATCCGTTCTCGACGACTTAACGTCGGCTCGACAGACGTTCGCCGAAGTTCTGCGTCACTACGGCCTACGCCTCGACGCGCGCGACTTCACGTTCGCGGGCCGTTGGGTCACGCCGCCCTTCAGCCCCCGACGCTTCGACACGCTTTTCTTCATCGTCCGCTGCCCGCGCAAACAGCAGCCGCGCATCCTCACCCCGGAGTTCGACGCGGGCGGCTGGACTACGGCGCGCGACGCTTACGACAGTTGGTATCGCGCCGAACTCATCGCCGCTCCTCCGGTCGTCCACGCCGTCCGAACGCTCGCCGCCGGACTCACAGACGATTTAATCGAACGCTTCCTGAGCATCCCGCAAGCGCATCGCCAGCCCGTCCGCCGCATTGAGTTCCTGCCCGGCTTCGTCTGTTTTCCCCTTCGCACGCCGACGAAGCCGCCCGCGACGACAACCAACTGTTACATCGTAGGCACGCAAGACTTCATCGTGGTTGACCCCGGCTCGCCCTACGAAGACGAGCAGGCCGCGCTCCTCGCGTTCGTCAAAGAGTTGAACGGCGAAGGACGGCGTTTGCGCGAAATCGTCCTCACGCACGAACACCCGGATCACGTCGGCGGCGTCGAGCACTTGCGCGCGTCGCTCGGCGGAGACGTGCGCGTCGCCGCTCACCGTCTCACAGCCGACGCGCTCGAAGGCCGCGTCCGCGTCGAACGCTTCATAGAGGAAGGCGAGAGTTTAGAACTCGAAGGCGAGCCGCGCATCACTTTGCGCGCGATGCACACGCCCGGACACACGCGCGGGCATCTCTCCTTCTACGACGAGCGCATGGGCGCGCTCCTTTCGGGCGACAACATCGTCGGCATCGGCTCTGTTCTCATCGCCCCGCCCGAAGGCAGCGTGCGCGATTATCTCTCGACGCTCGAACGCTACCGCCGGTTGCCGCACCTCGTCGCACTCTTCGGCGGCCACGGCCCTGCCGTCGGGATGCCGCGCGCTAAGATTGACGAGTACATCGCGCACCGCCTCAAGCGCGAGCGCGACGTGCTCGCAGCCGTCTGCGCGGGCGCGCGAACGCCCGCCGAAATCGTCGCGCTCGCCTACGCGGACGTGCATCCACGGATGCACGCGATGGCCGAGCATGCCGTCGCCGCGCACCTCGAAAAACTCATCGAGGACAAACTCGTCGCGCGCGACGCGGACGGGCGCGTTGTCGCAATCACTTAAAGGATTTTGAATGCTTGAGGAGTTAACCACCGCAGACACAGAGAACACGGAGGTTGCACGGAGAATTTCAAATATCAGATTTGAAATTTCAAATCTCCGTGGCGCCTCCGTGTCCTCTGTGTCTGCGGTGGTGAATTCTATCTACTCGACACTCAATTTCAGGGCAAACAGGGCTGCAAGGTATAAGGTTTCAAACGATGTCACAACCAAAAACACTCGGCGAACTCAAACGTCAGGGCTACAACTCGCGCTCCGTCAAAGACGAGATGCGCGCGAACCTTTTAGACAAGCTTCGGCGCGGCGAACGCCTTTTCCCCGGCGTCGTCGGCTACGACGAGACGGTCGTCCCGCAAATCGTCAACGCCGTGCTCGCGCGTCACAACGTAATCCTCCTAGGGCTTCGCGGTCAGGCCAAGAGCCGAATCATACGTCAACTCGTCGGACTTCTGGATGAGCGCATCCCCGTCATCGCGGGTTCTGAAATCAACGACGACCCGTTTCGTCCCATCAGCGCCTACGGTCGCCAGACCGTCGAGCGCGAAGGCGACGAGACGAAAATCGCTTGGGTCGAGCGCGACTCGCGCTTCGTCGAAAAGCTCGCCACGCCCGACGTGACCGTCGCAGACATCATCGGCGACGTTGACCCCATCAAGGCCGCGCGCGGCGGTCATCTCTTGTCGGACGAGTTAACGATTCACTACGGCCTTCTGCCGCGCGCCAACCGGGGCATCTTCGCAATCAACGAACTGCCCGACCTCGCCGGGAAGATTCAAGTCGGCCTCTTCAACATCATGCAAGAAGGCGACGTTCAGATTAAGGGCTACCCCGTCCGCCTCGCGCTCGACGTGATGCTGGTCTTCTCCGCCAACCCCGAAGACTACACCGCGCGCGGCAAAATCATCACGCCCTTGAAAGACCGCATCGGCTCCGAGATTTCCACGCACTATCCGTCGGAGCTTCAAACGGGCGTCGAGATAACGCGACAAGAAGCTTGGACTAATCGCGCGGGCGTCGAAGGACGATTACACATTCCAGACTTCTTGCGCGAACTCGTCGAGCAGATTGCGTTTGAGGCGCGCGACGACCAGCGCATAGACAAACGCTCCGGCGTCTCGCAGCGTATGCCTATAACCGTGATGGAGTCTTTAGTCTCAAACGCGGAGCGGCGCGCGCTCTTAACGGAAGAAGAAGAGATCGTGCCGCGCGTCTCCGACGTTTACGCCGCGATTCCTTCGATGACGGGCAAGATGGAACTCGAATACGAGGGCGAGCAGGTTGGAGCAAGCAAGATTGCGCGCGACCTCATCAAGCGCGCCGCCGGAGAAATCTTCGAGGGCTACTTCGTCGGCTTCGACTTCACGAACACCGTCCGCTGGTTCGACGCCGGAAACAACCTCAAACTCTCCGACACCGCGCCCGCCGACGAGTGCGTCCAGTTGCTCGAAGCCGTCCCCGAACTCATAGACAACACGCTCGTCCCCTTCGACTTCAAACGCACGGACTTGGGCCTGCTCGTCTCCGCCTGCGAGTTCGTCCTCGAAGGTCTCTACGCGCAGAACAAGATCAGCCGCAACGAAGAGGGCGGCTACACCGCCGCCACTAAAGCGCGCAAAGACCGCCGCGGGATGATTTACGACGACCTGACCGAGACGGGCCGTTACAGTTAGTTTCCGGAGAGCGACACGAGGGCGTATGATTGAGCGGCAAAGGAGACCGTTATGAGCGCAACTACTCAACTTTTCACTGCCGAACAACTGCTCCACATGCCGGACGACGGCTATCGCTACGAACTCGTAGAAGGAGTGCTTATCAAAATGTCGCCTGCCGGATTTGATCACGGAGATGTGGCTCTCACCATCGGGGGTTTACTTTGGCAATACGTGCGGGCTAACAAGCTGGGCAGAGTCCTCGCCGCCGAGACGGGTTTCAAACTCGCCAGCGACCCCGACACCGTGCTCGCGCCTGACGCCGCGTTCATTCGTCAGGAAGAGATTGATCGCGTCGGGCGAACGAAAAAGTTCTGGCCGGGCGCGCCCGATTTGGCAGTCGAGGTGATGTCGCCGGAAGACACCCTTCGTAAGACCGAAGAGAAGGCAAAGGCGTGGCTGGCTCACGGCGCGCGGATGGTTTGGGTGGTCAACCCGAAACAGCGGACGGTCTCCGTTTACAGGCCGGGCAAGGACGTTGCTGTGCTCACGGATACGGACGCGCTCGAAGGCCATGAGGTCGTGCCCGGCTTCCGCTGCGACGTTAAAGAGATTTTCAGTTAAGAGTATCGTCAATGAAGTTCATACGCTATTCGAGATTCAAGGGCTTCGACGTTTCGGGCCTTTCCTTGGGCGACCTGATGGACGCGCTTCAGGACGCGTTTCTGGATTCGGGCTTCGACGACGATTACTACTGGACGCGGCAGCGTCGCGAGCCTGACGCGTCGCTCGACGCTTTGAGGCAAGCGTTGTTGCAGGCGCTGCTCGAAATGGGCGAACTCAGTGAGCGCGACGTTGAGGAGATGCTCGCGGAGAACAAAGGGCAGTTTCGAGGCTCGCAGTTGGAGGAGTTGCTGAATCAACTCATCGAGCGTCTGGTCGAAGAGGGCTACTTGAAGCTGCGCGAGGAGACGCGCGCGTCGGATGAGCGCTCGCGTCAGGGCGGGCCGGGCGAAGTCGCCGACCCAACGCCGCGCGACGTGAAGTTTGAAGTGACGGAGAAGGGCTTAGACTTCCTCGGCTACAAGACTTTGAGAAACTTGTTGGGGAGTCTCGGAAAATCTTCCGTGGGCCGGCACGACACGCCGCACTTGGCGACGGGCGTCGAGGCTTCGCAGTCGCCAAAGCCTTACGAGTTCGGCGACACCGTCAACCTCGACGTGAACACGACGCTGCTCTCCGCAATCAAGCGCGAGGGGCTAACCGTCCCGCTCAATCTTGAGTACCGTGACCTTCATGTTCACCAGTGCGACTATCAATCGTCGTGCGCCACGGTCGTCATGCTCGACTGTTCGCACTCGATGATTCTCTACGGCGAAGACCGCTTCACGCCAGCCAAGAAGGTCGCGCTCGCGCTCGCGCACCTGATACGCACGCAGTATCCGGGCGACTCTCTGAAGGTCGTGCTCTTCCACGACGACGCCGAGGAGCTTCCGCTCGCGCGGCTGGCTACGACGCGCGTCGGCCCTTACCACACGAACACGGCGGAAGGATTGAAACTCGCGCGACGCTTGTTGCAAGCGCAGCGCAAGGAGATGAAGCAGATCGTGATGGTCACGGACGGCAAACCCACTGCCTGCTTCCTCGACGCGCAGGCCGCCGCCTCGTCTTCGTCGCGCGGCGCGCGTCGCTCGGCCCTTCCGTTCGGTGAGATTCACGGGCGGCGTCGTCTCTACAAGAACTCGATGGGCGGCGACCCCGTCGTGATGGACGCAACGTTCCGCGAAGTTCAGGCGTGCCGCAAGGCGGGCGTGATGATTAACACCTTCATGCTCGCGTCGGACTACTACCTCGTCGAGTTCGTAAAGCAGATGTCGGCGATGACGCAGGGCAAGGCTTACTTCGCCACGCCCGGCAACCTCACGCAGTTCGTTCTGATTGATTTTCTGCGTCGGAAGAAGAGCCGCGTCAAATAGCTCGCGCCATCGTCTTTGAGCTGAGACTGTGAGAGCGAAATGATGAATGATGAATGCGGAATGATGAATTAAAAGCACGGACGCTTTCATCATTCATCATTCCGCATTCATCATTCATCATTCCGCATTCATCATTCATCGTTTCTGCCGCCGGTGCTTCTTCGACTTCTTCGTCGTCTTCATCGGCGTGGTCGTCGTCGCGCTCGCGGGCTTTATGCGCGCGGCCTCGACCTTCGGCGGCGTCTCGACGGCGCGCGTCTTGCTGTCGTCAATCGTCGGGTTGGGCGACGCAATGACGTGCGTCTCCGCAGGCTGCTGCGCGTTCGTGTTCTGTTGCGGCATCGTCGTCGTCGTCAAATCTATCGGCTCTGTCTCGCCGCCCGAACTCACCCAAGCGGCCCAGCCGCCGAGCAGCGCGCGCGAGCGGAAACCTTTCTCGCGGAGTATCTGCGCCGCACGGGCGCTCGTGTGCTCCTGCGGTCAAGAGCAGTAGGTGACGACCTCCCGGTCAATCGGAAGTTCCGACAGGCGCGTCTCCAACTGGTCGAGCGGGATGTAGGCCGCGCCCTTTATCTTCGTCGTCGCGCCGATGCGCACGTCTAGGACAAAGACTTTGCCCGCGTCGCGCAGCGTCTTTAACTCTTCGAGCGTGATGCGGTCGGGCGGCACTTGCACGCCCGCGTTCTGCGCACGCGCCGGCACGGCGAAGCCCGACAACAACAACACCGCGAGGATAAACTTGAGCTTCATCGCTTGCTCCGTTTCGTCGAAAAATAAGGGGGAGGCGTTTTGATATTATAACACCCACGCGCCGCGTGCGCCCGCGCGACGCACGTCATCCATTCCAGACTGAGATTGACGTGCGGGAAGTTAACCACCGCAGGCACAGAGAACAGGGAGGGGGGCACAGAGGATTTCAAATTTTCAAGTTCCTCTCTGTGCCCCCCTCCGTGTTCTCTGTGCCTGCGGTGGTTAAGAATTGAAGCACAAGATTGACGTTTAGTCCCCGCGAACCCGTATCTTGACAGGAGCGGCGCGCGGAAGCTACTGTTAGCACAAGCGTCGCGCGCGCGTGCGACGCATGAACCGAATGAACGAACGTCGTCAAAGCCTTTATCGCTCTTACTATTATTACGGCTCGTCCCCAGCGCGGAGGAGGCGGGCGGTAAGAGGCTGTCGGCGCGTGCAAGTAGTCTAGCGCGATAACAAGCTCTCAAGTTTACCGGCCACCGAAACTTCCGACGCGGGAGTTTTCGGTGGCCGGTTTTTTTTGCGCGCCTTCCTTGAAGTTTTCCCGCTCAGTTTCGACGGCGCGCGACGAGGAGGTTTTCAAAGTGAACACGACAGAGACAAGCGACCAGCCATCGAAGCAAGGCGAACAACTTTTACTCGACCACGTTGACGCGCGTCCGGTCGCGGCGGAAACGGATGAAGGCGCGACCGTTGACATGAAGGACGAAGACGCGCGTATTGACGCGAAGGGCTTCGGAGCGTCGGAACGCAACTCAATCGTCCGACTCGACCCAGACCATCCCGGCTTCCGCGACGCTGACTACCGCGCGCGACGAAACCAGATAGCGCGAATCGCGCTGGCGCACGAACCGGGCGCGCCCGTCGCCGACGCGCCCTACACTTCCGAAGAGCACGCGCTCTGGCAAACCATCCGCGACGCGCTCGCGCCCGCGCACCGACGCCACGCGTGCGCCGAATACCTCGAAGCCGCGCGCCGCTTAGACCTCCCGCGCGAACGCATTCCGCAACTCGGCGAAGTGTCGGAGAAGGTTCGAGCTATAAGCGGCTTCCGCCTCGAACCCGTGGCGGGACTCGTCGCGCCGCGCGTCTTTCTCGAATCGCTGGCCGACGGCGTTTTCTTGTGCACGCAGTACATTCGACACCACTCGACGCCGCTCTACACGCCAGAGCCTGACGTCGTTCACGAACTTCTCGGCCACGCCTTGACGCTCGCAAGCCCGCGCCTCGCTGAACTCAACCGCCTGTTCGGCCAAGCCGTCCGCCGCACGTCTTCGCCGCGAGAGCTTGAGCGTCTGTCGCGTGTCTATTGGTTCACAATCGAGTTCGGCGTCGTGCGTGAAGACGACGAAGTGAAGGCTTACGGGACGGGGCTTCTCTCTTCGGCGGGCGAGCTTGAGGCGATGCGCGCGGCGCGTCTTCGTGAGTTCGACTTGGAAGAAGCGATGCGCGCCGACTACGACCCGACACACTTTCAGCCCGCGCTCTTCTGCGCCGACTCGTTCGACGCGATGCACGCTGAGTTGAAACGCTTCCTCGTCGGTTGGAATTAAAAGTATTTGAGAAGATTGTAGGGGCAGGGCTTGTCCCTGCCCGTGTTTCATATCAATATCGCGTGTAATGCAACACGGGCAGGGACAAGCCCTGCCCCTACAGGACTATTCTTGCGTCGTCGGTTCAATTAAACGTTCTAAATGTTCCCACGGCGGCTGGCGGCGCGGTGCGTGAGCGTGTCGCGCGCGGCCAGAACGGTTCGCGCGGACTCTTCGGCGGTCGGGGCGAGCGCGGTGAGGTGTCCCATCTTGCGGCCCGCGCGCGCCTCGGTCTTTCCGTAGAGGTGCAGCTTGACGTTCGGAAAAGAGAGCGCGGCGCGCCAGTCGGGTTCGCCCGCCGACCAGAGGTCGCCGAGAAGGTTCGCCATCGCGGCGGGGCAAACGAGTTCGGTCGAGCCGAGCGGAAGCGCGCAGACGGCGCGAAGTTGCTGCTCAAACTGGCTCGTCACGGCGGCGTCGAACGTGAGGTGGCCGGAGTTGTGCGGGCGCGGCGCGAGTTCGTTGATGAGCAGGCGGCCTTCGCGCGTGTGGAAAAATTCGACGCACATGACGCCCACAACGTCCAGAGCTTCTAAGACCGCGCGCGCGATTTCAACTGCTTCTCGCAACGTCCGCTCGTCAACGCGCGCGGGCGCGATTGAAACGTCGAGTATGTGACGGCGGTGCGCGTTTTCGATGAGGCCGTAGTGCTTGAACTCGTTGTTCAAGGTTCGCGCGGCGACGACAGACACTTCGCGCTCGAAGTCAACGAAGGCTTCGAGTATGGCGTCGCTGCCGCCGAGCGCGGCCAAAGCGCGCTCGATGTCGGCGTCGGAGTCTATGCGCGACTGTCCCTTGCCGTCGTAGCCGAAGCCGGCGGTCTTGAGAACCGCGGGGTATCCAATCTCTTTGAGCGCGTCGCGCAGAGTCTCTGCGGAGTTAACGTGGCGGAAGCGCGTGACGGGGAAGCCCCAGCGCGCGAGGAAGTTTTTTTCGCGCAGGCGGTTTTGCGTCGTGTGAAGCACCGAACCCGAAGGGCGCACGGGCGCGTGTCGCGCGGCGGCTTCGACCGTTTCGGCGGGCACGTTCTCGAACTCGAACGTGACGACCGAGACTCCGCGCGCAAACTCCGCGACCGCTTCCAAGTCTTCGTAGTCGCGCTCGAACTCTCTGTCGGAGACTTGGCCCGCGGGCGTGTCGGCTTCGGGCGAGAAGGTGTGTACGCGGTAGCCGCAGCGTCGCGCGGCGATGGCGAACATGCGACCGAGTTGGCCGCTTCCAAGCACGCCGACGGTCGCTCCGGGTAGCACTGGGTTCATTGTGGAAGTTCCGCTTCGCGGACTTTCGCCGTCTGCTCCTCGCGGAAACGCCTGAGTTTAGCGCGAAGGTCTGGGCGTGTGTTTGCGAGGACGGCGACGGCGAGGAGTGCGGCGTTGGTCGCGCCGCTCGCGCCGATTGCGAGCGTGCCGACGGGTATTCCGGCGGGCATCTGCACGATTGAAAGCAGAGAGTCAACGCCGCGCAAGACCTTGCTCTCCACGGGGACGCCGAAGACCGGCAGAAGCGTCTGCGCCGCGACCATTCCCGGCAGGTGCGCCGCGCCGCCCGCGCCCGCGATGACGACTTCGAGGCCGCGCTCCTCGGCGTCAGCCGCGTAGGCGGCCATCCAAGCGGGCGTCCGGTGCGCGGAGACGACGCGGCATTCGTGCGGCACGCCGAAGCGCTTCAACACATCAGCCGCGTGTCGCATCGTCTCCCAGTCGGACGTGCTGCCCATGATGACGGCGACGAGCGGCGACGCTTGCGCGCCGTCAGTCCTGCCGTCTCTCTCTTCAGCCTTCGCGTCGCTCACAGATACCTCTCGCGCAAGATGCGGACGTGGTGCAACTCGTGTCCCGCGATGATGTTGGCGAGCGCGCGAACCGATACTTCGTTGTCGCTGGCGATGCCGCGACGCGTCCAAGCTTCCGTGGAGAAGCCTCGGAACATAAGTAGGTTCGAGCGTCGCGCCTGCTCAAACTCTTCCGTCAAATCCGCGAGCGTGCGCGCGTCGAAGTTTGCGACCTTCATGTAATCGTCCGGGTCCATGCTCGGCATGTGCGCACGGTCGCCGCGCGCAAACGCCAACGCGCGGAAGGCGAATATGCGCTCGGCGTCCGTCAAGTGTCCGACCACCTGCTTGATGCTCCACTTCCCTTCGGCGTAGCGGTGCGCGGCGCGCTCCTCGTTGATGCTTCCGAGCAGCGCGAGCGTCTCCTCAATCTGCCGCTCAAGCGTCTCGACGATGCCGGAATCGGGGACGAGCGAGACGTACCTCTCGTAATACGGCGCGTACTCGTCGGCTGCGGGCCTGCCGAGAGCGGGTGTTGACATCTTGTTTTCACTCCTTTAGAAGTTTCTGTTTTCTCAATTATTGCGGGCGTTTGACGGAGGAATTAACCACAGAGGCACAGAGGACACGGAGGGGGCACAGAGTAATTCAAACTCTGTGCAATCTCAGTGTCCTCTGTGCCTCTGTGGTTAATCATCATACCCTACAGAAACCCTCGTCCCTACTCCTGCGCGTGCGAGTAGCCGGGTTTGCCGTCGAAGTTGCACAGGTTTTCGGTCTTGATGAAATCCAACCCCGCTTCGGCGAAGCGCGCGAGAAGAGTTGCGATCTGCGCGTGGGTGATTGCGCCACCGTCGGAAGCGAAGCGGCAGCGCCAGTGGTCGGAGCAGAAGGTTTCGGGGTTGCCGCCGGGGAAGACTTTGACGCCTCGGTTTGCGATTGACGTCAACTTCAAACCGTCGCCCGAAAGCGCGCTCACGCGCTCGCCCAACTCGCTTGCGCTTCCGCCCGTCCAATCGAGATAAACGTCAACGCCCACGGTCTCCTTCTTCACGGCAGCCGACTCGCGCGCCATGCGCCCGGCGAACGACGCCTCGCCGCCCGCGCCCGACCTGTAGCTCACGGCCTTCAAACGCGAAGGCTTCTCGCCGACGCGCGCCACGACCGCTTCGGCAAACTCGCGCGTGCCGACCTTCTCGCGGCTCACGCCCTCCTTGTAGATGTCGTATGTGTGTATGCCGTCTTCCATCGTCCGAAGCCAAGCGTTGTGCGCGCGCTCGGCAGCGTCGGTTTGGCCGATGTGCACGAGCATCATCACCGCGCCGAGGAAAAGGCCGGAAGGGTTTGCGAGGTTCTGTCCGGCGCGACGCGGCGCGCTCCCGTGGATGGCCTCGAACATGGCGATTGACTCTCCGATGTTGGCCGAACCCGCGAGGCCGACCGATCCGGCAATCTGCGCGGCAACGTCGGAGAGAACGTCGCCGTAGAGGTTCGGCAGAACGACAACGTCGAAGGCTTCGGGCGTGTCGGCGAGTTTGGCCGAGCCGATGTCAACGATCCAGTGTTCGTTCTCGATGTCGGGATATTCGGGCGCGATCTCGTCGAAGATTTTGTGGAAGAGTCCGTCGGTTATCTTCATGATGTTGTCTTTCGTGAAGCACGTCACCTTCTTCCTGTTATTGGCGCGCGCGTACTCGAACGCGTAGCGAATGATCTTCTCCGTGCCGGGACGCGAGATGAGTTTGAGACACTGCGTCACCTGCGCGGTCTGACGATATTCGATTCCGCCGTACACGTCCTCCTCGTTCTCGCGGACGATGACCACGTCCATAACGGGGTGCTTCGTCTCCACGAACGGATGATAAGAGACGCACGGACGCACGTTCGCGTAAAGCCCGAACGTCTTACGCACGGTCACGTTCAGGCTCTTGTAGCCCCCGCCCTGCGGCGTCGTTATCGGCGCTTTCAAAAACACTCGCGTCCGCCTCAAACTCTCGAACGCTTCCGCCGCGACGCCCGCCGGATTCCCCGCGAGATAAACTCGCTCGCCGATTGCTATCTCCTCAATGTCTAACGCCGCGCCCGCGCCTTCGAGAATGCGAAGCGTCGCGTCCATTATCTCCGGCCCGATGCCGTCGCCGCGCGCGATTGTGATTGGTGTGTCTGCCATGACCAGCGGATATGCCTTTCAAGTTTAAGGATGCGCCGACGCATTTTCCGCGTGCGGAAAATCGGGGACGCGCGCCGACTAGAAACTGCTTTGGATGTCGAGGAGATATAACACCGCCGGGCTTGAATGACAATCGGCGCACGCGCGCCGCGTTCGCGCGGCGTGTGGAACGCGCGCGCGGGCACAAAAGCGTTGTTTGAAGCGACGCCGTGTGATAGCCTCTTTGAACCTAAACCAAAGTTTCCACGTCGCGTCCGTGCGGAAGCGTTTCGGCGCGATTAAGTTTCTGAAGAACCATAGACGCGCGGCCCGCCGCGCCGTCAACGCACAAGGAGAATTCGGCCATGCGCAAGCTCTCTCGCCTTCGACTTCCGGCAGCCGCCGCGCTCTCGGTCGGCCTCGCGTCAGCCGCGCCCGAAGTCAGAGCGCAAGACATCATACCCGTCGGCCCCGGCAATGTTCTCATCAGCGAGTTTCGTCTCTCGGGGCCGGGCGGCGCTTCCGACGAGTACATCGAGTTCTACTGCAACCGCGACACCGATTGCGACATCAGCAACTACGTCATACAGGCCCACGACCCGTCAACCGGCGACTTCACTTTCACGCTCCCCTCCGGCTTCATCATCTCGGCCCGGCAGTTCGCGCTTATCGCCGACACGTCGCAGTACACGCTCAACGACTACAGCCAGCCCGACCTAGACGTGCACAATCCTGAGATACCCGACTTCTTCATTGACAACCAGGGCTTCCAACTCCGAACGCCCGTACTCGACGAGCCAGCGGTCATTGACTCCGTAGGCTTCATCGGCGGCGGCAACTCCGAAAACTACATCGAAGGGACGGGCCTCCAGCCCGCAACGGGCGCGCGCCCCTCAGACCAGTATGCCTACGTCCGCAAGCGAACGCTCGTTACAAACGGCACGCCGCAAGACACCAACGACAACGCCGCCGACTTCGTACTCGTCTCCGTCACGGGCACGGCACACCCCGGCATCACCGCGCCGCCCGTCCTCGGCGCGCCCGGCCCGAAGTCAACGTCCTCGCCAAAGACCTACAGCGACGCCGAGTGGACTAGCTCGCTCGTCGAACCCGCCGAGTCGAAGGACGTATCGCCCAACCGCGTACGCACGGGCGCGGGCAACACGGGCACGCTCTCCATACGCCGCAGCATCACGAACAACACCACGGAGTCGTTCGACTACATCGGCTTCCGCGTCATCGAAATCCCGACCGTCAACAGCCCCAACACGCTCGGCGACCAAGCGCAGTTGCGCCTCGTCACTTCCCAAAACGCCGAGACGTTCGAGAACAGCCAAGGACGCACGGTCGTCATCCGCGGAACTATCCTAGAGTTCGACCCCAACTCCGACAAAATCGAGCCTCAGCAGCCCAACGGCGGCGGACTCAACTCCTCAATCCACGCGAGCCTCGGCGAAGGAGAAGTTATCGCGCCGGGCGAGACGGTTGACGTGCAGTTCCTTCTAAACGTTGACCGCGCCGGACTCTACCGCTTCTTCCTCTACGTCGAGGCGTTCCCCGCAACGGTCACGCCGCTCGCCCCGCGCGCAGCGTCGAAGCCGCGCGAGCCGCGCCAGCCCGTCTTGATGCGCCACATACTAAATCTCAAGCGCGGCACGATCACGGTAATCACGCCCATCGTCAAGAAGGCCAAGAAGAAGACCGCCGTCGCCGCAACCGCGGGCGCAGGCGCGACGCCCGCCACGCCAGCGCCGACGCGCGCAAACACCACTCCGACGCGCGCGACGCCGACGCCCACGCCGACAAGACGCTTGAACGTCGCGCCGCGGGCGCGCGCCTTCATCATCTCGACGCGCAAGGACGCCTTCCAGCAACGCTCGACGCGCAAGCGCTCCAAGAAGTCGCGCGCCTTCGCAAAACAGAAGCGCTGACGAAGCCTGACGCTGAACCGACAGCGCCGGACGTTGAATTGATGATGCCCGGCGCGAAAGATGAAGGAGGCCGGAGGGAACGCGTATCCCCTCCGGCCTCTTTCATCTTTCACACGACGCCGCGTCAAACTTCGCCGCGTGCGTCGGCGTCAATCCGCGCGGCGAGTATGAAGTCGCTTTCGCTGAGTCCGTCAATGGCGTGCGTGTAGATTTTTATTCGCGCGTAGCCCCAGCCGAACGCGATGTCCGGGTGATGCCCTTCCGTCTCGGCTACGCGCGCAACGCGTTTGACGAACTCCAGTGCGCCGGCGAAGTTCTTAAACTCGTAACTCTTCTCAAGGTGATGCTCCTCGAACGCACGCCAGCCCTCAAGCTGGCCCAGAAGCGTCTCGACCTCCGCGCCCTTAAGACGCGGCACGCCCCCATGACACGGCACGCAATGACGATTCGCAAGACCCTCCATCAAAGAAACCTCCGTTTACAAAAAGTGATGAATGCGGCGAGGCGCGCATCATAACAGAGTTACGCGGGGGCGAGAAGAGTCGGATTCGCGGCGCACGCCGGGTTCGCTTGCGCGGCTGTTGCGCCGGCGCGCACGCATGGCGACTTGCCCAAAGCGGCGCGGGGCGATAGTCTTAGTCTTCAAAAGCTACGCACTCATCAAAACGGATTCGGAAGGAGAGCAGTCGCCGTGGCCGCAATCTATCCTTTCCGCGCCCTGCGCCCGCCGCGCGAGCGCGTCGAGCAGGTCGCAAGTGTCCCATACGACGTTGTCAACACGGAGGAGGCGCGCCGCATAGCCGCCCCGAACCCCTTGAGTTTCCTCCACGTCACGCGCCCCGAAATAGACATGCCCGAAGGAGTGGACATCTACTCCGACGCCGTCTATGCGAAGGCCGTCGAGAATTTCCAAAAGCTCGAACGCGACTGTCCCTTGGAGCGCGACGACGACGCGACTCTTTATCTCTACCGCCTCACGATGGGCGAGCACACGCAAACGGGACTCTTCGCGTGCTTTTCAGTTGACGAGTATGACCGAGACCTCATACGCAAGCACGAGAAGACGCGCCCCGATAAGGAGAACGACCGCACGCGTCACATCGTCGAGACGCGCGCGCAGACGGGCGTCGTCTTCCTCACATACCGCCCCGACCGGCGCATTGACGCGCTCGTAGAGGCCGAGACCAAAGGCGAGCCGCTCTACGACTTCACAGCCGAAGACGGCGTGCGCCACACGGTCTGGCGCGCTCCCGCGCCCGAACAACTCATGCGCTGCTTCGCCGAAGTCCCCGCGCTCTACATCGCCGACGGACACCACCGCGCCGCCAGCGCATCGCGCGCGCGCGCGCATTTGCGCGACGCGAACTCAAACCACACGGGCGACGAAGAATATAACCGCTTCGCGGCGGTCGCCTTCCCCGCCGACCAGATGCAGATTCTTCCGTACCATCGCGTCGTACGCGACTTGCACAATCGCACCTCGGAAGAGTTCATGGACGACGTGCGCGGGCGCTTCCACCTGACGGACGACGCGAACCCGCGCGGGCCGGGCAAACCCGGCCACTGGCACATGTACTTTGACGGACGCTGGTACGGACTCACGCTCAAGCGCGACATCGCCGACACGCAGCGACTCGACGACCCGACGACGACGCTCGACGTGAGCCTCCTTCAAGACAACCTGCTCGCGCCCGTCCTCGGCGTCGCAGACCCGCGCACAGACAAACGCATAGACTTCGTCGGCGGCATACGCGGCACGCGCGAACTCGAACGCCTCGTTAACGAAGGCCGCGCGGCGGTAGCCTTCGCGCTCTACCCGACTTCAATCGAAGACCTCCTGACCGTCTCCGACGCGGGCGGCGTCATGCCGCCGAAGTCAACTTGGTTCGAGCCGAAGCTGCGCGACGGGATTTTGATTCACACGATTTGAAGCTGTTAGCTATTAGCTGTTGGCTTTTAGCTTTTGTACTCTCGACAAGCCGAGACTCGAAGCTGAGCAGGCGAACGCTTCGACCGAAGGAAAGCCAACAGCTAATAGCTAACAGCCAAAGGCTAAAAACTATGCGCGTTCTCATCGCAGACAAATTCGAACAGTCGGGCCGTGATGGTCTGGACGCGGCGGGCTGCGAGTTCTCCTACCAGCCCGACGTGAAGGACGACACGCTCGTCGAAGCCATCCGGCAGTACCAGCCCGACGCGCTCGTCGTTCGCTCGACGAAAGTGACCGAACAGATGTTGGACGCGGGCGCTTTGAAGCTCATCGTCCGCGCGGGCGCGGGCTACAACACGATTGACGTTGCGGCGGCCTCGCGCCGAGGCGTCTATGTCTCCAACTGCCCCGGTAAAAACTCCGTCGCCGTCGCCGAACTCGCCCTCGCGCTCATCCTCGCCTTAGACCGACGCATCGCCGACAACGTCGTCGCCTTGCGCGCCGGGCAATGGAACAAGAAAGAGTTTTCCAAAGCGCGCGGTCTGCTTGGAAGAACGCTCGGACTCGCCGGCACGGGACAGATAGGCCAAGAGGTCGCCACGCGCGCGCGCGCCTTCGGGATGCGCGTCGTGGCTTGGAGTCGGAGTCTGACGCAGGAGCGCGCCACGGTGCTCGGCGTCGAACGCGTGGACGACTTGACGACGCTCGCGCGCGAGTCGGACATCGTGAGCGTCCACGTCGCTTTGAAGCCTGAGACGCGCGGACTCATCAATTCCGACTTCTTCGACGCGATGCGCGAAGGCGCTTACTTCATCAACACTTCGCGCGGCGAGGTCGTTGACCAAGACGCGCTCCGGCGCGCCATGCGCGAGCGAAACGTGCGCGCCGGACTCGACGTTTTTGCAAACGAACCCGCCGGGGGAACGGGCGAGTTTACGGACGACATCGCGCGCGAGCCGAACCTCTACGGCACGCACCACATCGGCGCGTCAACCGATCAGGCGCAAGAAGCAATCGCCGCCGAGACCGTCCGCATCATCCGAACGTTCAAAGAGACGGGCCGCGTCCCCAACGTCGTCAACCTCGCGCGCCGAACGCCCGCGACGCACACTTTAGTCGTCCGACACCGCGACCGCCCCGGCGTGCTCGCTTCCGTTTTGGACGCAATCCGCGCCGCTTCAATCAACGTTCAGGAGATGGAGAACATCGTCTTCGAGGGCGCGGAGGCCGCGGTCGCGCGCATCAACCTCGACGCCGCGCCTTCATCAGACGCGCTCGAACAGTTGAAGGCGTCGAACGCCGACATACTCGAATTGAGTTTACTTGAAATTAAAGGCTAGAATGTAAGGTCGTCAGCCAATAAATTCAGAGGTATAAAAATATGATTGACGTTAAGCAAGCCGCAGAATCGGCATCGGTCTTTTTTTATGACCTCTACCGCGACAAGGGAGCTAGTGGCGTGCGTTTGGAAGAGGTTGAGCTAGTAGAGGATGATAAATTCTGGCTAATTACTCTTAGCTTCCTGCTTCCGCAAGCCATAGGTATGATCCCCTTAAAACCGAGTCGTGAATACAAAACTTTTAAGGTGGACGCGCAAACAGGTCAAGTTATCTCCATGAAGATTAGAGAACTTGAGTATGGAATATCTTGACGACTTGTTAATGCAGTACAAGAGCAAAGGTGTTGTTATTGATACCAACTTACTGCTCTTATATTTCGTCGGCCTGTATGACCCTCACCGCATTCCGAAGTTCAAACGCACTGAGATTTTCACGGTGGAAGATTTCTACACCTTGCTCGGATTCTTCAACTACTTCGACAAGATTGTGACGACGCCCAACATTCTGACGGAAGTTAACAGCCTTGCGGGTCAATTGCCCAATAATATTAAGCCGTTATTCTATTTCGACTTTGCATCACGACTAGACAGCTTGGAAGAACATTATAAGAAAAGCATTGCGCTGGCTCAGTCGCCGCACTTTAGCAAATTCGGTTTGACCGATTCAGGCATAGCGGATTTAGCGCAAGGGAGATTTTTGGTTTTAACCGTTGATCGCCCTCTCTACGGCTACTTACGAAATACTGGAATTGATGCGATCAACTTCAACCACATCCGAACCTTGAATTGGAATCCGTAAAAAGTTTGACGCGAGAGGAATGAAACGATGGAGAGAATCTTTAACTTCAGCGCCGGGCCTGCCGTGCTGCCCGTGCCTGTTCTTGAGAAGGCGCGCGAGGAGATGTTGAGTCTGCCGGGCGTCGGCATGAGCGTGATGGAGATAAGCCACCGCTCGAAGACGTTCGACGCGATTCACCAGAGCGCGAAGCAGGGGATGCGCGAGATGCTCAACATACCCGACGGCTACCACGTGCTCTTCCTACAGGGCGGCGCGAGTTTGCAGTTCTCGATGGTGCCCTTGAACTTCCTTTCGACGGGCGCGAGCGCCGACTATATCTTGACGGGCAGTTGGGGCAAGAAGGCGATCAAGGAGGCGAAGAAGCAGGGCGCTGTGAGCGTCGCGGCGGACATGGCCGACAGCCGTTACAACCGCACGCCCTCGCCGGACGAGTTGAAGTTGGACGCCGACGCCGCCTACGTTCACGTCACGTCGAACGAGACGATTGAGGGCGTGCAGTGGAAGGAAGACGTTGACGCTGGCGACGTGCCTTTAGTTTGCGACGCTTCAAGCGACATCTGCTCGCGGCCCGTTGACGTCTCCAAGTACGCGATAATCTACGCGGGCGCGCAGAAGAACCTCGGCCCTTCGGGCGTGACGCTCGTCGTTCTACGCGACCGAATGCTCCAAAAAATTCCAGACGGCCTCCACACGATGCTCGACTACCGAACGCACACGCAGAACGACTCGCTCTACAACACGCCCAACACTTGGGGCATATACATCCTCGACTTGGTTTGCAAGTGGATGAAGGAGCAGGGCGGACTCGACGCAATCGCGCGCCGCAACGAAGAGAAGGCGCGCAAGATTTACGACGCCATTGACGCGACCGATTTCTACCGCGGCCACGCCGCGCGCGAGGCGCGCTCAAACATGAACGTCACATTCCGTCTTCCTTCGGAAGAACTCGAAAAGAAGTTTACGTCGGAAGCGACCGCGCAGGGCCTCGACGGACTCAAGGGCCACCGCTCCGTGGGCGGCATACGCGCCTCCATCTACAACGCTTTCCCAACGGAAGGCGTTGACGCGCTCGTCCAGTTCATGCGCGAGTTCGAGCGCACGAACGGCTGAAGCCCTCCGGCGCGCAGGCGAGTGACAAGCGACCGAGCGACGGGATAAACTTTCGTTTTCGTCAGTCGCTTCGGTCGCTTGTCTTGTCGTCAACCGCAACTTTATGAAATTCCCCTTCCGACTCTTCGCAACCTTCGTCGTCTGCACGCTCTTTGCCGCCGCGCTCGTCTCGTCGCAAGCGAGGCCGCAAACTCAAACGTCCAAACCGCCCGCCGCGACTTCCGCCGTCGAACTGCCCTCGGAGAAACATCTACGCAACGTCCGCCAGCTAACCTTCGGCGGCGAGAACGCCGAAGCCTACTTCAGCAGCGACGGTCGCCAGTTGATTTTCCAATCCAAACGCGACGGGCGCGCGTGCGATCAGATTTACACGATGCGTGCCGACGGCTCCGGCGTGCGAATGGTCTCGACGGGAAAGGGCCGGACGACTTGCTCCTACTTCTTCCCCAAACGCAAGCGCATCCTTTTCTCTTCAACGCACGCCGGCTCCGCCGAATGCCCGCCGCCGCCCGACTACTCGCACGGCTACGTCTGGGCGATCTATAAATCTTACGACATCTACACGGCCAAACCCGACGGCTCTGATTTGAAGCAGTTGACAAAGACGCCCGGCTACGACGCCGAGGCGACCATCTCGACCGACGGGCGTCGCATCGTCTTCACTTCGATGCGCGACGGCGACTTGGATATCTACTCGATGGACGCTGACGGTCGGAACGTGAAGCGATTAACGAACGAGACGGGCTACGACGGCGGCCCGTTCTTCTCGCGCGACGGACGGAAGATCGTCTATCGCGCGAACCATCCGAAGACGCCCGCCGAGGTCGAGCGCTACAAAAAACTTCTGGCCGACGGACTCGTCGAGCCGAACGCGCTTGAGCTTTGGGTTATGGACGCCGACGGCGGGAACAAGCGTCAGGTGACTTCCTTGGGCGTGGCGAGTTTCGCGCCCTATTTTTTCCCAGACGGTCGTCGGATAGTCTTCTCCTCGAACTACCCGAACATACGCAGCCGCGACTTCAACCTCTTCGTCGTCAACGACGACGGCACCGGGTTGGAGCAGATAACCTTCAACGAGACCTTCGACGGCTTCCCGATGTTCTCGCCCGACGGGCGCCGGCTCGTCTTCGCCTCGAACCGCAACGCCGCGCAGCGCGGCGACACGAACGTCTTCATCGCCGACTGGGTGGAATAGCAGTAGGCAGTAGGCAGTAGGCAGAAGGCAGTTGGAGACCCTACTCCCGAAAACTCTGGATTAATCCCTCAACGTACTCTACGCGGGGCGGCTGCCTACTGCCATCTGCCTACTGCCTACTTTCTTTGGAGTAAAGCCATGCCGTACAGAAAGACCTTCCCACTGCTCCTCGCCCTCGCGCTGCTCGCCGCGGGCGCGCGCGCGCAGACCGCCGTCAAGGTGCTCGTGCCCGACGCGGAGCGCGTTCGCGCACACGTCACGTACCTCGCCTCCGACAAGCTCGAAGGCCGCCGCACGGGCACGCCCGGCGCGGCGGAGGCCGCGCGCTACATCGCCGACGAGTTCAAGCGGCTCGGGCTCGCGCCCGGCGGCTCGATTAATTTCACGACGATATCGGGGCCGGACAAAGTGTCCGGCGCGCTGCCGTCCTACGAGCAGCCGTTCCCTTACGTCGCGGCCGTCGAGCTCGGCAAGGCGAACGCGCTGACCGTCACGCGCCGCATAGACGCGACGACGGGCGGGACGCCGCTGGCGATTGATTTCACTGTAGGCGAAGACTGGATGCCGCTCGGCTTCAGCTCTTCGGCGAAGGTCGAGGGCGCCGCCCGTTTCGTCGGCTACGGCATCGCGGACGCCGCGCAGAACTACGACGACTACAAGGGCACAGACGTTCGCGGCCATGTAGCCGTGGCGCTCGCGGGCACGCCCGACGGCGACAGCCCGCACTCGCGCTTCACGCGCGCGGGCGAGCTTCGCTTCAAGGCGGCCGCGGCGCGCGCGGCGGGCGCCGCCGCACTCGTCGTCGTCTCACGCGAAGAGAACTTCCGCGAAGACAGGCTCGCGCGTCTCACTTACGACAACTCGGGCGGCGACGCCGGCCTGCCCGTCCTAGTCATCTCCCGGCAGGCGGCGTCGAAGATTCCCGGCGTCGCCGACGCGCTGCGGGCGCGCGACGCGGGCGCGTCGTCAATCAAGGTGCCGGCGGGGGTGATGCTCTCGGTCGCGACCGACGTGGTGCGCAGGAACGCCCCGGCGTCGAACGTCGTCGGCGTGCTGGAAGGGTCGGACGAGAAGTTGAAGAACGAGACAATCGTCATCGGCGCGCACTACGACCACCTCGGGCGCGGCGGCGAGGGGAGCCGCGCCGAGCGCGAGGGCGAGATTCACCACGGCGCCGACGACAACGCCTCGGGCGCCGCGGGGCTTTTGGAACTCGCGCGACTGCTCTCGAACGAGCGTTCGCTGATGAGGCGCACGGTCGTCTTCGTCGCCTTCGGCGGCGAGGAAGAGGGCTTAGTCGGTTCGAGCTTCTACGTGCAGCACCCCGCGCGGCCCCTTGAGCAGACAATCGCGATGCTCAACATGGACATGATCGGGCGCCTGCGCGAGGGCGCGCTGAGCGTGGGCGGCGTCGGCACCGCCGCGGAGTGGCGCGGCTGGATTGAGGAGGCGAACAAGGGCTTCAAGGTCACGCTCGACCCCTCCATCACGCACAAGCCCGACGGCGCGCAGGCCGCGGGCGCGACTGACGGCGACAAGTCGAAGTCTGATGACGACGCGAAGTCTGACGGCGAGTCGAAGTCTGACGACAAGGACGAGAAGAAGCGTGAAGGCCGTGACAACGCCCACGGCCGCATCGTCGGCGTCGGCGCGGGCCGGGAGACGAAGGGGCCGACCGTCCCCATCGTCGTCAACGGCTCGAACGGCCGCACGGCCGTCACGGCCGTCCCCGCCGAACGCTTCGCGCTGCGCCTGAGCGAGGACGGCTACGGCCCGAGCGACCACTCGTCCTTCTACGCGCGGCGCGTCCCCGTCCTCTTCTTCTTCACGGGCACGCACGAGGACTACCACAAGCCTTCGGACACGGCCGACCGCATCAACTACGAGGGCGAGGCCGAAGTGCTCCGACTCGTGCGCGACATCGTCTACCGCCTGCAAGCCTCGGACGCGCGCCCGACCTACGCGTCCGCGAAGTCGGAGGCCAACACGCGCACGACCTTCCGCGTCTCGCTCGGCACCGTGCCTTCTTATGGCGAATCGACCGACGGCCTCAAGCTCGACGCCGTGCGCGAGGGCTCGCCCGCGGCGGCCGCGGGGCTGAAGGCCGGCGACAAGATCGTCAAGCTCGCCGGGCGCGACATCCGCAACGTCTACGACTACACGCAGGCGCTCTCCGAGATGAAGGCCGGGCAGGAGTACGACATCGAAGTCCTACGCGGCGGCCAACGTCTGGCGCTGAAGATCACGCCCGCGGAAAGGAAGTAGGCAGTAGGCAGATGGCAGTAGGCAGTTAGCGGGGAGCGGAAGGCGCTAAAAATTTTTCGGAGGCGGTGAGTGATGAAGCTCGCCGCCTCCGACTTGTTTG
>Ga0081539_10002352_pt1 | contig 27173 bp, 24 predicted proteins | sample TabmetS4T2R2_FD_71023 | JGI IMG/M metagenome (GOLD analysis project Ga0081539, IMG submission 71023) | Tabebuia heterophylla rhizosphere microbial communities from the University of Puerto Rico - S4T2R2 | ecosystem: Host-associated > Plants > Roots > Rhizosphere ...
ATACGTGGCCAGCAGGCAAGACCAATTGCGTGGCTACGATATCCTCGCCAAGCGGGCGAACGTGACTCCACGGCGCGACAGAAGAGCGAATGCGAATCGACTTCGGCAGACGAATGTCTTTTGTGATCTGTCCGTTCTCATTAAGTGATTCAACATTTTCAATAGGTATGACCGCGTTTGCCCATTCAGGTAAGGGATCGCCAGTATCTACATATTCAGCTTCAGGACCAACCTGAAGAATTAGAGGTTTGGATGGTAACGCTCCATGTGTAGCCACAGCGCGAACTGCAAATCCATCCATCGCGGACGAGTGATAATGTGGCGACGAGGTCTTCGCCCAAATTGGCTCGGCGGTAACCCGCCCTAGCGCTTCTTCATTAAGAGGGATTATTTCAGTTCCAAGCACGCGCCAAAGATCAGCGTCTTGCAAAGCTTCTCTTAATTGCGCTTGAGCCTGAGGAAGAGGAATGTCGTGGAGGTAAACAGACATAATGATTTACGATTTTGGATTGAAAATTTACGATTAGTAATCTACACAGTGCCCGTACGAAACAAGCAACATGAATATTCAGTCCCCAATTGCCGGACCCAATTATTCAATTACCACCTATGCTGTCCATCGCTGCTCCTAATCTTTTCACGATCTCATCTACTTCCTCTTCAGTTATAGAAAGTGGAGGGGAGAATGCTAAGACATTCCCTAGCGGACGAGTTCGCAATCCGCGCTCTTGTGCAGCCTTAAAGATTTTCATGGTCAATGCTGGGTCAGCAGCTTTCGTTTCCTTACTCGAGACAATTTCTAGGCCACAAAGCAAACCTAATCCCCGCACATCGCCAACAAAGGAGAATTCCAGGAGAGTTTTCAATCCATCCAAGAGCCGCTTACCAAGTTCTTTTGCGCGTGCAGGATAATTTTCCTTTTCCATCAACTCAAGGTTTTTGATACCAACCGCGCAAGCCATCGCGTGACCTGAATAGGTATAGCCATGCATGTAGGCTTCGCTCTCAGCTGCCGACTCCATCGTCTCGCGGATTTCATCTGAAATTTGGATTCCGCCTAATTGGGCATATCCGCTGGTGATTGCTTTAGCAAACGAAAGTATGTCAGGTTTGATATTCCAATGTTTGAGCGCAAACCATTCGCCCGTTCGGCCGAAGCCTGTGATGACTTCATCCGAGATCAACAGAACCTCATACTTGTCACAGATGGCTCGTATCAATGGAAAATAATCATCCGGTGGGACGATCAAGCCTCCCACACTCATCACCGGTTCCGCTATGAAAGCTGCAATCGTCTCCGGTCCTTCATGCAGAATCGCTTCCTCCAACGCGCGGGCCGCGGCCTGACCGACCGATTCGCCTGGCCTCCGATCGCCTTCAAAGCGATAGCGATTAGGGGCTGGGATATGAACGAATCCATCGATTGCAGGACCAAACATGGTCTGGTATTTTTCAAGTCCGGTCGCAAAAGTGGCTGCCAAGGTCACTCCGTGATAGGCGCCTTTGCGCGCAATAACTTTGTACTTGCCAGGTTTTCCTTTGCGCTTCCAATAGTAACGAGCAGTTTTAAATGCTGAGTCATTTGCCTCAGACCCGCCTGATGTAAAGAAAGTGGTATTCAAACCCTCATAGGCAAAGCCTGCCAATTTGTCTGCCAACTTGATGGAGGGCAGATTGGTCATACCAGCAAAATTTGAAGTGAAAGCCAAGGCCTTCATCTGGTCATATGCGGCTCGTGCAAGTTCTTCATTTCCATACCCGATATTGACATTCCACAACCCTGCCATGCCATCGAGGATTTTTTGTCCGTCAGTTGTGTAGAGCCACACGCCTTCTCCGCGCTCAATCACCAGTGGATTTATGTGCGTCTTTGGATGGTAAACAGGATGCAGTTGCTTTTTATCTTTTTCAACCCATACTGCGGTATCTTGGTTGGTCATGTTGTCTCCGTTTTCAAAGCACCTCGTTGGTTGAGTAGACGGCATCGCGCTGAGCGGAGGGGCAGTGTTCTCTGTCCTGTAGTCGAAGCGTCGGCCGCCAAACCAACATATAACCAGGATTGTTTCAGTTATTGGTGGTCTCGATATTCAGCCACCAATTATGAAATAAATATTATCCAATCACTTCCACATCATGCGGACCCGACTCCTTCAATCCCGCACCGGTCATCCTCACGAAAATTGCCTTCTCTTGTAACTCTTCCAACGAGTGAGCTCCACTGTAACTCATGCCCGATTGTAAACCGCCAACCAATTGGTTTAACACTTCCCGCGCCTTGCCGCGATATGGTACAGCGGCTTCGACTCCTTCTGCAACATAATCTTCGATTTCCTCATGAGTCAGGTCATTGCCCTCACGTTTGTTTCGATTGATATTTGCCTCTAGTGAAGCCATGCCGCGGGACGCTTTATAGCGATGGCCTCTGCGGGTCATGACCATACCAGGGCTTTCGTCTGTTCCCGCGAGCATGGACCCAATCATTACGGTCTGCGCGCCTGCGGCAATGGCCTTCACCACATCGCCCGGCTGACGAATCCCCCCATCCGCAATGATTGGAATGCCATAAGGCTTAGCAGCTTTGGCACATTCGATCACGGCCGTCAACTGCGGGACTCCTGAGCCCGCCACATTCCGTGTAATACAAATTGATCCTGGTCCTACACCCACCTTCACTGCATCTACGCCCGCGTCGATCAATCGTTTGGTTCCATCCGCGGTCGCGACGTTTCCTCCCACAATTTGCGCTTCAGGAAAATGGCTGCGAATATTTTTTATCATCTCAATTTCAAGTTGCGAGTCGCCATGTGCAATATCCACAACGATACAATCTGCTCCAGCCTCCAAAACAGCTTCCACCCGGCGCATTTCCTTATCACGTACACCCACTGCCGCACCGACTGACAATCGCCCGCGCGAATCTTTTGTCGCTTTTGGGAACTGAGTGATCTTCATGATGTCTTTCAACGTAACAAGACCGGCAACCCGACCATCTTTATCTACCAGAGGTAGCTTTTCCACTCTAAATTCATGCAACAATCGTTCTGCTTCTTTCAAGGATGTATCCGGCGCGGCAGTGTGGACTTCTCGCGACATGATCGCTGTGACAGGTCGAGTATCATCAGTTTCAAACAATAGATCGCGTGTAGAGACAATTCCGATTAACTTTTCTTCCGAGTTCAAGATCAAAATTCCACCTGTGCCAGTTTCATCCACCACCCGTTTGACATCGCCGACCGTATGAGCGTCTGTCATGGTGAGAGGCTTATCCACCATGTATGACTCAGCCTTTTTGACACGACCGATTTGACGAGCCTGCTCGCCGATCGTCATAAACCTGTGAATCATCCCAATGCCCCCCTCACGCGCCATCGTGATGGCCATCTCGCTCTCCGTAACCACATCCATATTTGCAGCGACAATTGGTACTTGCAATGCGATCTTTTTGGTCAGGCAAGTCTTGGTTGAAAGTGTGCGCCGTGAATCTACTTCAGAATATTGCGGCACTAACAAAACATCGTCATATGTCAATGCCGTTTCAGGCAATATTTTCATGTTGTCCTCCAGACTTCCGAAGTCTTAATTATTCAGCCGCCCGAATTATAATACTTGATAATGGCTCTTCACGCCCTTTCCCCTTTGGATGGACGGTACGAAAACGAGACGACGCCGCTGCGAGATTACTTTTCTGAATTTGCTTATCTCAGCTCCCGCGCTCGCCTCGAGCTGGACTTTTTATCTGCTCTTTCCGAAAGGGGCTTGATTCGCCCTTTGACAGTTTCCGAGCGCGCTGTTCTGGATTCATTTTCTGATGGAGATGCGCAAAAAATACAAGAATATGAAAAGACGACCAGGCATGATGTCAAAGCGATCGAGTATTTTTTACGTGAGAAAATTTCTGACGACATCCATCAGTGGATTCACTTTGGACTCACATCTGAAGATATAAACAATATCGCACAAGCTATTGCTTTACGCGACTCGCGCGATAACGTTTTGCTCCCAGCATTCAATCATCTCATCAACTCATTACGCGATTTTGCAAAGAAAACCCGCGCCCTCCCCATGCTCGCGCGGACTCACGGTCAGCCGGCTGTTCCCACAACGTTAGGGAAAGAGATTGCAGTTTATCTTTTGCGCTTAAAGAAATGCTGTGATGAAATTGCAAATCACAAATTTGAAGCAAAGTTAAATGGTGCTGTTGGTAACTTCAACGCGCTTCAGGCCGCGGTGCCACAAATAGATTGGATTTCTTTTAGCAAAGAGTTTATTGAAAATCTGGGGTTGCAACCTAATTTGGTCACAAGCCAAATCTTGCCCTATGACAATTGGATTCGTTACTTTGATTCGATCAAACGTGTGAACACAATCCTTCTTGACTATACGCAGGACATATGGAGATATAGTAGTGAAGGTTATCTAAAACAAAAAATCGTTGAAGGCGAAGTCGGATCTTCGACGATGCCGCAGAAAGTGAACCCAATTGACTTCGAAAATGCAGAAGGGAATTTAGGATTGGCCAATGCACTTCTCACCCACTACGGGCAAAAGCTGCCAATTTCAAGATTACAAAGAGATCTGTCTGATTCCACCGTGCGTAGAACTTTTGGAGTCGCATTGGGACATACATTACTTGCATGGAATAACATCACACGCGGCATGGCGCGCGTAGATGTCGATGACGAGAAGCTTAACTCCGATTTAAATGCGCATTGGGAGATCATCAGCGAGGGCGCGCAGACGATTCTCCGTGCGACTGGGCAAAGTGACGCATACGAATCGCTTAAATCTCAGACACAGGGACGCGTCTTAACGGAAGCAGATTTCAAGTCTTGGGTTGAGGCGATTAACGTCGATGAAGAAACGCGCGCCCGTTTGCAATGCTTGTCACCCGAGTCATATATTGGGTTAGCCATCCAGATTGTTGATGAAATTGTTAATGGCGGAGACAAGGAGACAAGTACACAAGTAGACGAGGAGACACAATGACAGTCACAGCAGTAATCGGTTCTCAATGGGGAGATGAGGGCAAGGGAAAGGTTGTTGATTATCTCGCGGAGCGCGCAGATTACGTGGCGCGGTTCAACGGTGGGAATAACGCCGGGCATACAGTCATCAACGAGTTTGGCACGTTCAAGATTCATCTTGTGCCTTCAGGGATTTTCGCGCGTAATGTGGTGGGATTGATCGGTGGAGGCGTGGTGATCGACCCCTCTGTTTTGATTGAAGAAATTGATTTGCTAAACAACGCTGGTGTTGGCGTTGAAGGTCGTTTATGGATTTCGCCGCGTTCGCATTTGATCATGCCCTATCACAAAATTTTGGATGGCCTATATGAAGAAGCCAAGGGAACCGGCGCGACTGGAACGACACGTCGAGGTATTGGACCGGTATTTGCAGATAAGGTCAGCTATAACGGGATTCGCTGGAGCGATTTTGCGAGCAAGGCATTTGAATCGCGTGTGCAAGTTCAACTGGAGTTGAAGAATAAGATTATCACAGCATTGGGTGGTGAGCCCCTGAAGTATGAAGAAGTTCGCGATACCTATCGCGAATATTATTTACGACTGAAACCGTACATTCGCGAATTGTTTTCTCTTGTGCAGGATGGACTGCAAGCAAATAAAAACTTCCTTCTTGAACAAGCCATGGGAACATTTCTGGACACCGATTGGGGAACGTATCCATTTGTGACCGCTTCGACAACGATTCCATCCGCTGCATCTGCAGGGCTTGGCATTCCACCGCGCTATATAACAAACATTGTTGGTGTGACAAAGGCCTATACTACGCGTGTCGGTGCAGGACCGTTGCCAACAGAAATTTATGATACCGAAAGCGAAGTATATAAAAAGTTTGCAGAAACCGCTGCGACGACGGGCCGCACGCGCCGCGTCGGCTGGCTTGATCTGGAGATCGTGAAAACGGCGGTTGAGCTAAGTGGAGTGACTGAGTTGTGCCTAACAAAGCTGGATGTGTTGAGTGGATTGGATGAAATCAAAGTCTGCACTAGATATGAATTAAGTTGTGACCCGGTGAGGTATGCCGACGTGGATACATATGGATTGGAAAAAGTAGAACCCGTATGCAAAGCTGTGAAAGGCTGGCAGGAAGATATAAGTAAGGCCAAAAAATTCGATGACCTACCTGCAGCAGCACAGGATTATATAAAAATGATCGAAGACACGGCGGGAGTCCCTGTGAAGTGGATTGGCGTTGGGCCTGAGAGGGATGCGACGATCAGAAGATAAAACTTATTGATCAAAATGCAATATGGCTAAATTTCCATCGAAAGATGCAGCAAGTTGTTCGGGTAAGTTTCCCAGCGTATCGGCAACGCGCTTGCGTGAGCCAAAGCCCGGAACCACGATGAAACTACTGATACTTTCCTGTTCGAGCACCGCCGGTTTGAGTTGATCCTTAAGTGGCTCTTTACTAACGGGATGGTCCGTGTCTATGATAACCAGCAATGCCTCGATAGACTGCAGATAGCTTGAATCTGCTCGAATGACAAGGGGAACATTCAGCGCCTTCGCCAGAGATATATTCGCTTCAAGCATACGCCGCAAAGCAACATGAGGGATAGATTTAGGAGGTAGTACAAACACTACCTGCTGTGTGCCATTTAGCGGCACTGACAATTTGCCCACCATGACTGGCGTATCTGAGCCCCAAATGACTTCGTCTAAAACAGAACCAAGCACAGACTCACGCAAGGTCCGTTTGCCGCGCCAGCCCATCAGAATCAACGAGGCATCGCGTTCCTGTTCTGTAAACAAAATGCCTTGCGCATGTGAGGCAGCAAGACGAGGAATCAATTCAATGTCTGATTGCGGATCTTGCATAACCTCATGGACGCGACCCAGCATATCTCGATGGAGTGCAAAATGCTTTTCATGCTCTCGCTGGGCCTGTGCCACACTTACGGCTAAAACTTTGCCCGCATTGACTTTTGAAAGCAGCACTGCCAGAACCAGCAACTGCTCCTGTGCCCGCGGATCAATGATCGGCACGAGAATCCTGCTAAAGAGGGGAGATGGCTCTCCGTTAGCCACAGCCGTTGGAAGGTCCGCGGCGAAGCGCTGCACAATCAACGGGGAGGTAATGGATGTCAACAGGATCATCATGATCGCAGCATTAAAGAGTGTCGTGTCGAATAAGCCTGTTTGCAATCCAATGACGAGAGTAGGAATAGTCACAGCAGCTTGCGCGTGAGAGAGACCATAGGCGGTCCAGAATTCGTTTTTGGTATATTTGAAAATGCGCGCCGTGATCCAGGCGGCGATCAGTTTTGAGACATATGCAACAAGGGTGACACCCAGCGCGACAATGATGGTTTGTCTGTTTTCGAGGAACGAGAGTGGATCGGTGATCATGCCACTGTATAGAAGAAAGATGGGAATAAAAAACGACTCTCCCATGAAGAGGACATGCCCGGTTACAGGACTGTGACGCGGAAGCGTGGCGTTGATTGCAAGCCCAGCCAGAAACGCGCCAACGACTTCGTGTACACCAATTAGTTCGGCACCCAGAGCGGCGACGAAAAGTACCACGACTATAAATTGAAATTCAAATGCGCGCCCACTGATACGTTGAAAGAAAAACTTGCCTAGCCGAGGCAAACCGAAAATAATCAGCAAAGTAAAGATAGATAAAAGAATAAAGAGTTGAATAAAGTATGAAATGCTCAACCCGCCAGACCTTGCGCCCAATACAACGGCAAGGATAATGAACGCGCCAATATCGGTCAGCACTGTTGCGCCGGTAGTGACCGCCACTGCCTCATTGCGTGTCACACCGAGACGAGTAAGAATAGGAAACGCGATCAACGTATGTGATGCAAAAGCAGAACCCAGGAGAATCATGCCAAGCCAATTCAGTCCCAGAATTTTGCCGAGCGTCATACCCATTAATTGCGGCATAAGAAACGTGAAGAAACCGAAAACCAGCGCGCGCCCACGTACGCGCATGAACTGGTTAATGTCTACTTCAAGCCCTGCGCTGAACATGAGATATACCAGTCCAATCGTCGACAGGAACTGCATGCGATCGCCTGCATCAATTAAGCGAAAACCATGCGGTCCGATGAGCATTCCTCCAAAAATAATACCGATGATGCCGGGCAATCGCACGCGCTCTGAAAGGAGCGGCGTGATAAGAATAATACTCATGATGAGTAGAAAAAATGCAACTGGCTCATTAAGACGTTCAAACATGTGGTCACTCCCAAGAAAGCTCTTCTGATTGTACACGATGAACCGTAGTACTAATGTATCTGTCGATTCGTTGGGTAGAGCTTAGGGCCAGTTCGTGAGTGGCGTAACTTATAACAATCAATCGTGTTGACATTGATTAGAGGTAGATATGCTCTGCCCGAGCAAGAGTTGGCAACACATTATCAGTTCACACGGAGGTAGAAATGAATTGGCTTGTCTGGATCATCTTTGGGGCACTTGCTGGCTGGATTGCGAGCATAATTATGGGTAGGAACGCTCAAATGGGTGCTCTCGCCAACATTGTTGTTGGCATTGTGGGTGCCGTCATCGGAGGTTTCCTTATGACGAATGTCTTCGGTGCACAGGGAGTTACCGGTTTCAACCTTCCCAGCCTTTTGGTCGCGATTGGAGGTGCTGTCATTCTGCTCTTCCTGGTAGGCCTGGTCCGTCGTTCCTGAAGCAGCCTCAAAACAATTTAGACGAAGAGCCGCGCATTGTATATGCGCGGCTCTTTCATTTTGGAGTTAAGTTAATCAATCAACAATAATCTCTACGGACATGCATTAATATTTTGTATTGCTTGCTGAATCCGTACTATGCGATTCTCTGGGTTCGGATGCGTACTAAAAAATTCCGGAGGTGCATTTCCCTGGCTAGCCTCCGCCAGAATCTGCATCACACTAATAAGTTCTTCGGGATTGTATCCCGCGTCATCCATAAAGCAGACTCCAAGAAAATCTGACTCCAATTCATCATCCCGTCCAAACTTTAGATTGATCAACTGTCCGATCAGTGCTGCGACCTGTGCTGAATTTGCACTTGCAGGATTATCCGGATCATAAGTTGCAATAACGGCGGCTCCCGTCAATCCTTCCGTGAGCTGGGCTTTGGCAATATGTTCAGCGGAATGGCGGGCAACCACATGTCCAACTTCGTGACCTAAAACTCCGGCTAGTTCTCCTTCGGTCTGAAGCCTGTCAAATAACGCACGTGTGATAAAGATCTGACCACCTGGCAATGCAAAAGCATTGATCGTTTGGTTGTCTTCAAGCAAATGAAACTCGTACTGGTAGGGAGTCTGGCTGGCTGGTGAACTTTGTACAACTACATTTCCAACTTGATCCACGATCGCCTGGTCATTCTCATTGGGATCAAGTCCCCCGAACTCTGCGGCCATCTGTGGCGCAGCCTGCAAGCCTAAGGCAATTTCCTGTTCGACAGTGATACCGATATATTGGGTTTCACCAGTCACTGGATTGTCCTGCCTGGATCCAAAATAGCTAACCAAAGACATTATCGCGATGATAGCTGCAAAAATCAGCCGTCCGCCAATGGAAGAGCCGCGTCTTCTCCCTGTCGTTGGGTAACGATACATTTCATTCTCCTTGATCTCGATATAGAAACGAGCAAACAAAAAATTGTTTGTAAATAAAATATACTCTTGTAATCACAAGATTCATACGGGGGAAATCCCTAATTGCTTATCTAACTGTTCTACATATACTTTAAGCGAGTATTAATACTCACAACCTACTCTACTATCTCGGAGGATAAAATGAACATCATCTTGTGGATCATCTTTGGCGCCATTGCTGGTTGGATTGCAAGTATCGTCATGGGAACGAATGCGCAAATGGGTGCCCTTGCCAACATCGTAGTGGGCATTGTTGGTGCTGTTATCGGTGGATTCATTATGAATGCCTTTGGTGCACAGGGAGTGACCGGCTTTAATTTGCCCAGTTTGCTGGTCGCTATTGTCGGCGCAGTCGTGCTGTTATTCCTTGTTGGATTGGTCCGGCGCACCTAATCATTTCATTAATGGCTTTATATGACTATTGATATTAATGAAAGCAAGGTAGTACACAACGAATTTGGCATGTGGCTAGAGTGGACTCTAGCCACTGCCTTTGGAATGCTATTAGGATTTTTGCCATCGATTGTTTTAGTTAATATCATGGACCTGGCGTTCGCGCGACTGATCGTGCCGCTATGGGCAGGTTTTGTAGTTGGTCTGGCGCAATGGGTAGTTCTGCGTAAATATGTAAATGAAGTCTCGGATTGGGTATTGGCGGGGGGAACCAGTTGGGCTGTTGGTTACGCTCTTGGTTTGTTTATTATGAATGGCTTGACAGGTACCGGCCTGGACGCTTTGATCGGCTACATCCTTTTTGGAATCATTGTGGCCGTTGTTCAGTGGCCGATTCTACGCAGAGAAATCCCTAACGTCTGGATGTGGGTTTTAGCGAATGTAGTCGGATGGACCGCAGGTTTCTATACGAGCCAAGTTTCTCTGGATCTTTTTTTCAATGGTCCTACCATAGATCCTGTTGCAAGTACTTCAGTGATCTCGGGAGTGAGCGGTCTGGTTGCAGGAGCAATTACCGGTATTGCATTGGTCTTGATTGTCCGCCAACCAGAACGCGTTTAGATTCTGAACCTCAAACGATCCTAAAGGATCTCACTTCCCAATTTTGCATCATGGGAGGCGGGATTCTTTTGCCGTGTGCGGCACTTTGTAATAACTTTGAAGGAATATGATATGAAGAATATTTCTAACCTATTCAATCTATTCAAAAGTACGTACCAGGAATGGAAGGAAGATCGTGCTGCACGTCTGGCTGCCTCGCTGGCCTATTACACGATTTTTTCTCTCGCACCCCTACTAGTGATCGCGATCGCGGTAGCTGGCTTTATATGGAAGCATGAAGCTGTCGAAGCCCAGGTCATGTCGCAGATTCAAGGCCTGGTCGGAGCAGAAGGTGCAATGTTTGTTGGTGATCTGCTCAAAAGCGCCAGCAACCCGGCCGAAGGAATTATAGCCACCATACTTGGAGTGATCACACTACTATTTGGTGCACTAGGTGTTTTCAATGAGTTACATAATGCGCTAAATGTCATCTGGGAAGTTAAAGAAGATAAAGCGGAAAGCTTTTTACAGGCCATCAAAAAAGCGATAATTGATCGATTACTTTCCTTCACCATGGTTTTGGGAATCGGCTTTCTATTGCTTGTTTCGCTTGTGATCAGCGCGGGTCTCTCCGCGACCCAGGAATTGGTTGGAAATGCTTTCCCAATACCAGAATTTCTCTTACAGATCATAAATTTGATTGTCTCAATCGGAGTCATCACTTTGTTATTCGCCATGATCTTTAAATATCTACCCGATGCAGAAGTCCCTTGGAGACATGTGTGGCTGGGAGCATTTGTGACTGCAATACTTTTTTCACTGGGTAAAATGCTGATTGGAATTTATCTGGGAAATAGTGCTGTTGCCTCCTCGTTCGGTGCGGCAGGTTCACTGGTTTTGCTTCTAATTTGGGTATATTACTCTGCCCAAATCCTCTTTTTTGGGGCCGAGTTTACACAGGTGTATGCAAACACCTATGGTCCCAAAATTCTTCCTGAAAACAAAGAGGCACCTACACAATCGGATCTGAAAAGTACCGGAGAGGAGAAAAGACGAGTTAGCTCGCCCATGCCCGAGCCATCTCACCTGCTGGAAAGAGTCACAGCGACCACAGAACATGAAAACAAGCAGTTTGCGCGGTTCGTTTTAGGGTTGATGATGACCTCTTTTTTCACGGGCATCATGACGACGATCTGGGGAATAAGAAATATCTTTGGTACAAAAAGAAGGTAACAGGTTTTCAGGAAAATCGGTCAGCAGTAAGGGTCGACATGCGCTCATGCCAACGAATATAATTCTGACATGCCTACTCTCCTCATCCTGACCTCTGACGCAGATGAATACGCAAGTCTTATCAAATCAGCCCATGTACCAAATCTAAAATTTACATCAAATCCCGAAGATTGTGATATTGTCCTCGGCGAACCAAAATTGATTCGGGATGCTCTTCCGCGTCTTTGCTCCTTAAAGTGGGCTCAGGCCATCTATGCAGGTGTCGAATCTCTGATGGATACCACTTTACGCCAAGACTATATCCTTACCAACGCACGTGGCGTGTTTGGCGAATTGATGTCTGAATATGTTTTTGGCTATTTACTTTTCCACGAAAAAAGAATTCTCGAACGCATTCATGCACAGGAATCAAAACAATGGCAACGCCCGCAATCTGGCGTCTTGCGAGGCAAGACCATTGGCTTGCTCGGCGTAGGATCTATTGGCGCACATCTTGCTTCCACAGCAAAACACTATGGTATGTCAGTGCGGGGTTTTACACGAAAAAGTGAAGCCTGTGCGCATGTAGATGTTTATTATCATGAGCCTGACATCTTGAAATTCGTTCAAGGATTAGATTATCTTATAACTGTTTTGCCCAGAACATCAGACACCAATAAGATCGTGAATTCAGAATTGCTCAACTCATTACCGTCTCACGCGATCTTTATCAACGTTGGGCGCGGAAATGCAGTAGATGAATCCGCGTTGGTCACAGCATTGAATGAAGGCAAAATTGCTGCAGCTGTATTGGATGTCTTCGCTGAAGAACCGCTTCCGAAAGATCATCCCTTCTGGATAACACCAAATCTGTTGATGACCTTTCATACCTCTGCGATCAGCTACCCGGAAAGCATCACGAAGCTCTTTATTGAAAATTATCATCTTTATGTTGAAGGTAAGCCACTAAAATACCAAGTTGATTTTGAGAGAGGATATTAGGACTAGGCAGGTAGACAGGTATACATGTAGACAAGTGAATCGGTGAAAATATATGGTATGTCCTGCTCTACTTGTTTTCTTATGTACTTGTTTACCGTTCCGTCGAGCAAATATGACTGTCAAGCTTATACACATCCAACAAGCTTCGGAAAGAATTAAGCCTTACATCCACCGCACACCTGTATTGACAAACGAAAGTTTGAATAATCAGGTCAATGCACGGGTATATCTCAAGTGCGAAAATCTACAGAAAGTTGGTGCGTTCAAGTTTCGCGGCGCATGTAATGCAGTGTTTTCACTCAGCGATGAAGAAGCGGTACGTGGCGTATCTACCCATTCATCAGGCAATCACGCCCAGGCGTTGGCGCTTGCGGCAAAGTTGCGTTGTATTCCAGCCTATATCGTCATGCCAAAAAACGCGCCAAAGGTCAAGAACGAGGCGGTCGCAGGCTATGGCGGGCAAATCACCTTTTGTGAACCAACTCTTGAAGCTCGGGAATCTACGCTTGCAGGCATTGCACGAGAGACATGCTCAACTATTATCCATCCTTACGACAACGAACATGTCATAGCTGGGCAGGGCACGGCCGCGCTGGAGCTGGTGGAAGATATACCCGATCTGGATGTGATCATTGCTCCTGTAGGAGGAGGCGGATTAATAAGTGGTACTGCTATTGCTGCTACAGGACTCAAGCATGGAATCCGCGTCATCGCAGCTGAACCTGAAATGGCAGATGACGCGTTTCGGTCTGTGCAAGCAGGCGAAATTATTCCATCCGTAAATCCAAAAACAATTGCGGATGGTTTGTTGACTTCGCTGGGAAAAATAACTTTCCCTATTATTCAACAGCATGTCGAGCAGATTGTCACTGTAAGCGAGTCTGCGATTATTGAATCCATGAGATTTTTATGGGAACGTGCGAAGATTATCATCGAACCCTCTGCTGCGGTCGCAATAAGTGTGCTGTGGGAAAAGAAAATTGATTTAAGCGGATCAAAGGTGGGGGTGATCTTAAGCGGCGGAAATGTGGATTTGGAAAAATTGCCGTGGCAAATGTAGGGTTGACAGCATTGGGCGCTATGGCATTACAATTAATCTAGAAATTTAACTTCACCATTTTATGAGGAGCCAAAATGGACGAAGATTCACCAATCGATGAAAAACTTCCTTACATGACACGTCCCCTTTTCTTTTCAAACGGAACCAGTGTTGAAGAGTTCATCATTCCTGATGAAGATAAGGAAATTGTGCTTGAAGAGCTTTATCCGTTTTCGCCCATCCCAAAATTAACGGACGTCCTCTACGATCTGCATGCGGATAAAACCTTTGTCGTCAAAGATTTCCGCGTGACGTGGGAACATGGTATGAATTATCTCGTTAGCCCGTATTACGCCGAAAGCGGCGGAACGGTGATTGATTGGGTGGATGAAGATTGGGCAAACAGTGATGACGACGATTCAGATGAAGCTTTCGAGGATGACAGTAAAGATGACTCACCGTTCTAAATCAGCATCACTTCTACCGTCTCGCCGGCGGATAGCCCTGTCGCATCAGCATGGATTTTAAGTAGTCCATCTGCTGAGGCTAGCGTAAAGATCAAGTTGCTTTTGCCGAAAACAGGTTCAGCCTGCAACTCCCCCTCACCCCTAACCCCTCTCCCGCTGGGAGAGGGGGACTCTTTCAATTTTACGGGCCACCAATCTTCTCTTCCTGCTTGAGATGATAAATTTACAGTCAACTTCGCAAGTACAGTCGCCTTGGGTTTTGGTAAAGCTCCTAATAACCAGTCTATAACCGGTACCACAAATAAATATCCGTTTACCAACGCGCTGACAGGGTTGCCAGGCAGACCAATAACTGCCTTGCCATTGCAAACTCCTAGAATGGTCGGCTTGCCCGGACGCGTGTTGATCCCGTGCACCAGCACACCGGGTTTGCCAAGAGAATTAATTACATCTGCGGTCATATCACGTGTGGAGGCAGAGGAACCCGCGGTGATGATGACCACATCACATTCATCGAGCGCCTTTACAGCCATGCCTTTCAAGTCCTCAAACTGATCAATGACGATCCCATATCGCTTTGCCAGGCCTCCGCTTTTATTCACCAGCGCGCTTAAGGTGTACGAGTTGACATCACGTACTTGCCCTGGTTGCGGTGTTTGACTTGGGTCAATTACTTCATCGCCAGTGGATATCAAACCGACCTGTATTTTTTTCGCAACGCGGATGGATGTAATTCCCAACGCAAGTAGTCCGCCAATTTCGGCGGGACGCATCAGACTCCCTTTTGCCTGCACCAGCTGTCCCTGAGCCACATCCTCCCCGACACGGATGACATTTTCGCCATCGGCGACCGGGTGGAAAATTTCTATTTCATATGTAGTAGGGATGGGCAGCTGCCCATCCCTACGTATTCGTTGTGTATATTCCAACATCACCACTGCATCCGCGCCGTTGGGTAACATACCGCCAGTATGGATCAACGCGCACTGACCAGCATGTAACTCAAAAGAGGGTGTCTCGCCCATAGGGACTTCGCCAATAAGTGTCAGGTATGCTGGCAACGAATCTGATGCACCGAATGTATCTTGTGCCCGGACGGCATAGCCATCCACAGTTGTGCGTTGAAAATCGGGCAAGGGATGTGGGGCAAAAATGTCTTCCGCGAGAATACGTCCCAAAGAGGCAGAAACATCTATCGATTCCGCATCAATGTTCGGCAGAGGAAGATGCGAGAAAAGAAGGGCTCGAGCATCCTCAGGAGATAGGAGGGTTAAAAACTCAGACATAAGCAAGGTAAGCAATTGGTAACACCTGCACCTGGTGCCATTGCAGATGCAAGTGTTAGAGAGTGGATATTGCTATCTCAGCCAGAATGTGAGGGTCAGGAGGTAGGTAGTGAGTCCAAAGGTGGTAAGGGCAGTAACAGAGAGGAGAGTCCAGTTGGTTGGTCCGCCCAGAGAGAGGCTTCGGAGTTGAATTATTTGAAAAAGCGCAAAGGGTAGTGTTAGGAAGACACGCCAAATCAACGAAAGTGATATTCCAAAGCCAGGTGAGACTGCAAAAAGAACATAGGCAAGCAAAACAAAAATGTGGTGCAGAGGCACTACACGCTCCCAGCCCAATTGGGTGAGGAAAGTGAGGCGGTTAAATTTGCGGTCAGCGGCGAAAGACGGGAAATCCATGACGACAAAGTATGCAAAAGCCAAACATGTAAGTGGAACGGCCAGTGTTAGAAAACGATGCGTCTCACCTGCTTGAAGGATGAATGCAAGAGAAGGAAAGACATAGGCCAATTGCACGGCAAGCAGGAATTCGCCGAATCCAAGACTACGGAACGCTGGAACGGCATATCCAAGGATAAGCAAGAGCGATAATAAAAGAAAGGAAAAAGAAGGAATAGGGAAATTGTTATTGATAAATAATAGATAAGCAATAAATGCAATCATAGCCAGAGCTGCAATTGAAATATAAAGCGCATTGTTACGTAGCCTCTGCCGTGCAGTACGAGTCTCATTTTCCTGGAGGGGTTCAGCGTCGAGGCGAAAGACTTCTGACAGTAAACTCATGGTCATTTGCGCGAGGAGAACAACTGCGAGCCCCAGCCAGAAGGAATTCATGTTGAAGCGATTCCCCAGATAGTTCGCAATGCTCACGCCAAGGAAATATGTCAGTGCGGCGAGAATGAGATTGAGAGGGCGGATGAGTTTTAGCAATTTACGATTTCCAAATTGTGATCTATGGTTGATGAAAGAGAAAGGGTTGGGGTTCGTGGGGTGATTGGAGTCAATAACTGTTCAAGTATTTTTCCAATCTCTCAACAGCAAGTGGAAGACTCTTTCGCCCAAGACCTAATCGGAAGTGATTTCTTGAATCATCATACATTGAACCTGGCAAAAGTAAAACACCTGCTTTTCTAACAAGATCATCACAAAAGTTCTCGATATCACCTTTCAACAAACGAGGGAAGCCCATCGAGCCTGCGTTGGGACGAACCCACGAAAACAAATTAGCGCGGCGGGCAAAGAGTTCATCGATCACAACCAAGTTGTTTTTGATGATATCAATATTTCGTTGCGCTAACTTTTGTCGATTTCGCATGGCGACCTCAGCGAGAAATTCGCTCGGTGCAGAATTGCAAATAGTCGTGTAATCTTTTAGGGAAGCCATTCGTTCGTAGATTTTCTTATTTTTTGTGGCAATCCATCCAATACGTAGACCGGCTAGCCCATACGTTTTGGAGGTGACTCCCAGCGAGATTGCATCTTCGCCCAAATCACACGCCGCGGGAAGACGATCGTTAGGATCATACTCTGATTCACGATACACCTCATCGGAGAACAAAAGCAATTTATTCTCCTGCGCAAATGTATGGATGGTTTTGTAATCTGCACGAGACATCAGATAACCTGTCGGGTTATGTGGTGTGTTGATTACGAGCCCTTTTGTGTTGGTCCGCATGAGATGTCGGAGTTCATCTAAATTGAGCGCCCACTGATTTTCTTCACGTGCTCTCCAGGGACTCACATCACAACCCGTTGCGCGGGCTACATCGGCTAACGATTGATATCCGGGTGAATGGACAATGACATGATCCCCTCTTTTGAAGGCGGCGAACATGAAGAGATAAATCGCTTCTTCTGCGCCCGTGTGGACTAGAATATCTTCAGGAGTGATCGTTTCATACAGTTTGGAGATTTCTACTCGCAGCGAGGGACTGCCCTGTGATTCAGTATAACCTAGCCAAACCTGCTGAAATTTTTCTGAAGCGTCCTCTTCTATGGCAAGCAAATCCGCGATGGACATCGCTTCGCAGTCTGATGAGCAGAGCAGGAATTCGGTGTTGAATTCGTACTTGGCGAAGTAACGTTCGAGTTTGAAAGGAGGGAGATTCATAACGACTCTTTTGCCACAAAGACTTTGAGAATTTGTTCTCAGTGTCTCTGCGACTCTGTGGCTATTTAAAAATTTTCTTGATGTCGCGGTAATGGGTTTGGTTATGTATGTATAACATCTTTATCATTTCACGGATCGTAGTAATGCCAAGAAATGGATGGCGGCCCTTGATTTCCAATTCATCCTCTTTCAAGCCTGATACCCAGCCAATGGAATTTGCTCGTATTTCTTTATATTGTGCGAGCAACTCTGAAGCTGTTAAATCCTTGTTGCGTGCCTGCATACTGGCGTTATAGCGGTCGATTGAAAAATCCAACGAGGCGCCCTCTCCGCCCTGGCGAATTTGTTCAAAAAGCTTGATCAGGCCACGTTCAGAAGTGACAAGATGAGATAACACGTTGCGAATCGTCCAGGTTGTGCCTTCGGTGTAGACCTCTGCATTCCACTGACTCTCTGTGAAGGCAGAGAAAATAGCATGAATTTTTTCGCCTTCTGATTTTAGCTTTTCAGCAAGATCGACGATTTCTGACATGAAGAATATTTCCTGTTATACACGTTTCGACTGCGTCCCGCAAAGATCACGCGGGACTACTCAACCACCAGGTGCCACTTCGCTCAACGCGAGTTATAGTAACGAATATCCACCATCGACAACAATAGTTTGTCCGGTTATATACTCGTTTTTTAACAAAAATTCGAGTGCGTATGCAATCTCGTCGTTTCGCGCAGGACGTTTGAGCGGCACCCGTTGAATTAATCTTTCCCACTCTTCCGGCGGGACAACGTCCGATTGCAGGACAAAGCCCGGAGCAATGGCGTTGACCCGAATCTTTGGCGCAAGCCCGCGGGCAAGTATCTTCGTCAGCGACTCGAGCGCGGCTTTGCTGACCGTATAGGACGGATAACGACTCCATGCTTTCTGAGCACCCATATCGGTGATGTTAACGATCAGCCCGCCCTCGGTCATTTTTTTCGAGATGGATTGTGCGAGGAGAAATGGAGCGCGGAGATTCAAATCGAGCGATATGTCCCAATTTTCAATGGATAATGCATCTACGTTGCCACGGGGCATAAATGCGGCAGAGTTGATCAGCACATTGAGAGATTCGAGAGTAGAGACGAGAGATTGGATTTGCGCGGGGTCGGTGAGGTCAGCTTGGGCTAAGGTAACGCGCCTCGAAAGCGACTCGATTTCGGTCTTCGTCTGAAGCGCTTCATCTTCCGCAGAATGATAATGGAGAATGATGTCATATTCCAAACGAGCAAGAGTCAAGGCAAACGTTTTTCCAAGTCTGTGTGCTGCACCAGTTACAAGAGCAAGAGGGGGCATGGAGAGATTGTAAACGGAAAGGGTACACAGGTAAACACGTACATACGTGTCTGCTTGTATATGTTCATCCCCTAAAGTAATTCGAAATAAAGAACCAAATATTTTCCGGACGCTCTGCCAGGCGGCGCATAAAATATGGATACCATTGCGAACCATATGGTACATAGACCCGAACCGGGTATCCTTCCTTCACCAATCGTTCTTGCAAATCCCGGCGAATTCCATATAGCATTTGAAACTCTAGGGCATTTTTCGGGAGACCAACTTTCTCAGCATATTGCTTTGCAAACGCAATGCGATTTTCATCATGAGAGGCGATTGCTACAATGGGTGGAATCTTCCCATCTGCACTGAGGCTATTTTTGTCCATCTTAAGCGCAGCATCTATCATAATCTTAGCCAACAAGTCATAGTTCGCATCCGTATCGGCCTTCTTCGGATACGCCTTGTTTGGCGGTTCGTTGTAGGCACCTTTAACGAGCCGAATCCGCGTCCCTTCATCCAGCAATTTGCGCGTGTCCTCCTCTGCGCGAAAGAGATAGGCCTGCATGACCAAACCTAATTGGCTCTGGTCAAAACCCCTTTCCAGCATCGATTTATAGAGCGAAATGGTGATATCGGTATATGGCGTGTCTTCCATATCCAGGCGCAGAAAATTGCCACACTTTTTCACCTGCTCAAGAATTTGCACTAGATTTTGACGGCAGATATTTTCATCCAGACCGATGCCAATCTGTGTCAGCTTAATCGATACGTTCGATTTTACGCCTGCCTTATCTATTTCGTCTAAAACATGAAGAATTTCATCTGTTGCCTTTTCTGCTTCTTCAGCAGTAGTTATACTTTCCCCAAGATGGTTCACCGTGGCGTTGATACCGTTTTCGTTCAATTTCCGAACCGCCCGAATTACATCTGTAGTAGTTTCCCCCGCCACAAACCTTGATGCTGCACGCCATGCAAAACTCCAACTTGTAATCAGCTTCTGTGCCCAGGCAGCCTTCGAAAGAGAGATGAAAAGTGAGCGGAGCATCGTACCGTCCTGCAGATAGATTTTTTCCTGCGAGACCGACTCCGCAGGAAGTTGAATTATTCTAGCACAAAGGCTAAAAATGAGTATGTTATACTTTTTGCCGCCTGTTTACTGATGGCAAAACCGGGCGCAGTTTAAATGGTTTTGTCGGATATGAACACGGCACGCTGTTACCCGGAGGAAGTGTGAGAAATCGACGTTCCATTCCCATATTACGTGGTGCATCCATCGCGTTGCTATCTCTTGCGCTCGTCATGGTTGTCATATCGCTTATCAGCTATAGTCGTCAGCGCAATAATTATCCGAGAGGGATGAAGATCGCAGGCGTGCCTGTAGGTGGAGTGGATCCACAAATCGCCTCACAAAGAGTATTGCAAGTTTATTCCTCGCCGATCGAAGTTCAATATGGTGAAGCCATCATTCATATTGATCCCTCGGTCGTTGGCTTTGAATTGGAGTTAGACTCCATGATCGCAGCTGCAGACCTCGAGCGGACGGGAAATTCATTTTGGGGGGGATTTTGGAACTATTTGTGGAATCGTGATCCCCGGCCTATCGAAGTTCCATTGAGCGCCACAATCGAAGAGGACCGACTGACCTCGTACCTTCAAAATGAGATAGCAGCGCGCTACGACGAGCCACCAACACCTGCCCAGCCGATTCCAGGTACGACAAACTTCTCCCCAGGCTCGTCAGGCCGGGTGCTGGACATCGAGCGCGCAGTCCGACTCATTGAAGATACGCTGCGTTCTCCCACAACCCGGACGGTTGCACTCTCCTTCGAGCGCAGCGCGGCCTCACGTCCCACCATGCAAAACCTCGAAATCCTGCTGCAGCAAAATATTTCCCTTGCAGATTTTGATGGCGTAATGGGGGTTTATCTGCTTGATTTGCAAACCGGACAAGAGATTCACTTTGCGGTCAATCAGGGCGAAAAGATTTCGGTTAATCCGGATGTCGCGTTCACGGCATCGAGTACGATCAAGATTCCGATCATGGTCTCATTTTTTATAAAGTATGGTCCCCCCGCAATCAATACGGACGCAATGGAATTGATTCGAAGTGCCATGCAAACCTCTGAAAATGCGCTGGCGGATGTTCTATTGAACGAGTTGGATCCGAACCGCGGTCCGCTTATTGTCACGGAGAATATGCGGAAAATTGGACTTGAGAACACCTTCCTGGCAGGTTTCTTCTGTAATCCAGAATTTCCGTGTCCTCTTTTGGAAAGAATCAGTACACCTGCCAACCAACGCACTGACGTCTTCACTGACCCAGATTCGTTTAATCAGACGACCCCATCAGATGCAGGTATGTTGCTTGCGGATATATATCAATGTGCGACCACTGGAGGCGGAGCACTGGTCGCAGCATTCCCAGATAAGATCAATACCGAAATCTGCCAGCAGATGATCAGCTTTTTAGCGGCCGACAAGATTGGCGTGTTGATCGAAGCAGGCGTTCCTGAAGGGACTCAAGTGGCACACAAACACGGCTGGATCACGGAGCCAAGCTCAGGCGTAATTCAGAATATCAGCGATGCAGCGATTGTATATACACCAGGCGGAAACTATGTGCTGGTGATCTACGCTTATCATCCTGTACAGACGATTTGGGAGCCGGTTTCCGATCTCTTTGCACAGATGTCCCAGGCGGTCTACAATTTTTATAACATACCCACTCAATAGGAGAGTTCGTATATAATCGAGGCATGAGCGCCGCGCTTGGACTCTATCGTCTTCAACAGGTGGATAGCCAAATAGATCAGATTCAGGCGCGTCTAAAGGTGATTCGGGAAACCCTCGAGAATGACATTGAACTTCAGAAAGCAACTCGAGAATTCGCAACGGCAGATAAAAACTACAATGAGGCGCAGAGTGCGTTAAGGCAAAGTGAAGCGGCGGTTGAAAAACAACGGATCAAGATCGAACAAACAGAAGCCAGTCTTTACGGGGGACACGTCCACAACCCCAAAGAATTGCAGGATTTACAGAAAGACGTCGCATCGTTAAAACGCTATCTTGAGACATTGGAAGAACGCGAATTGGAAGCCATGCTTGCTGCGGAGAACGCGGAAAAAGAATCTCAGGCAGCCACAGCAAATCTGGAGCATATACGCTCCAATTTGAGTGACCAACATCGAGACCTGACCCAGGAAAGCGAGTCCCTTCATAAAGACCTTGAACGGCTACATACTGAACGCCAGGCTGTGATCAAGGATCTCGCACAACAGAAGATGAGTGTATATGATCAGCTGCGTCAACAACGACGCGGTATCGCGGTAACAACCATCAGTGACGCTGCGTGCGCAGCCTGTGGCACTACGCTCACACCCTCACAACAACAAAATGCGCGTTCCACAAGTCAATTATTCCACTGTCCATCCTGTGGTCGGATCCTGTACGCGAACTAGACGGCCATGAGTTTTCTCGATCCCCTTTCGTTTGCGATCGGATTTGCTGTCGGCATCGTATTTACATGGCTGATCGGTCGTGCGCGTCCTCTGCTCCAGCAAATGCGCGAGGGGTGGAGGCAACAACGAGCAGTCGCACAAACGCGTCGCACCAGCGGCTTGGAAGATAATCATCGACGCCTCACACTCCGCCGCGCACAGGGAATGCATCTGGCAGCGTCATTGTTTTCACTTGACGAAATATTGCAGGAGCCGCGCCTGATTGCACCACCCGCGCACGTTGAGCCTGGCGTGATTGGTATACCTGAAGATATCATTTCACAAACACTACCGTATATGCCTGCCTGGCCTGAACTTGCCGCAATTTACCGCGCTCCAACACTGGGTATCACCGAAGCAATTTCAGGGGGTGCAAACATTGTTATTGTTGGCTCGGCAGGAACAGGAAAAACGGTCACGCTTGCTCATCTGGCATCCTTAACAGCCAACCTTCAAGTCAAGCTGGAATCAAATTCAGAGGCCGAAGCAGTTCCCTATCTATATCATGTAGCAGACTTACAGCTGCCTTTCGATTCTTCGAAAGATCCAATCAATATCATCATCAATGCGGCAAGCGAACGTGCCCCTGTCTTTGATCTGAGGAGGTTGCCAGCGTTTATCGAAGGAAGCTTTAAGAACGGACAGGCATTGTTGTTGATCGATGGATTCGATGAACTCGATCCACAAGGACAGCATCATGTGGTTGAATGGTTCAAGGCATTGATGCAGGCTTATCCAAAGATACGCATTGTCACGACAGGATGTGTACATCAACTTAATGGTCTAATCGGAATCGGGTTTAATCCACTGGCCCTCATTGGATGGGATTCGAACAGAATGTCGCGCTTCATCCAGCAGTGGGGTGAGCTATGGTCAAGAACCGTTGCAGCTGACCCTTTGCCACAATCAGGACCAGAACAGGTAGACCCGATTTTGCTCAACACATGGTTAAGAACAGACAATCATGGTCTGACTCCTTTTGAGCTTACACTAAAAGTTTGGGGTGCGTACGCGGGTGATAGTTTGGGGCCGCGTGTCATGGACGCCATCGCAACACACGTCCGGCGCGTCGCCCCAACCGGAACACCTGTCGCAGCCTTGGAATTATTGGCAATGCAAGTTGTACTTACCGCTCAACCAATCTTCGATCCGCGCACGGCGCATGGCTGGGTGAAGCAATATGATATTGTAGATGATAAGCCAGCCGATGAATCCCAAAGCCTCCTCGATACCGCGGATGGTAAGTCCATCCCTCTCACCGAATCGCAAAAGATACGGATCAAAAAATCCAAAGCAGGAGATGCGGTTCCCAGTCATGGCTTGCTTCACAAAATGGTCGAGAGTGGATTGCTCCTATCGCATTTAAATAACAAAATGCGATTTTTGCACCCTGTATTGAATGGCTATCTGGCCGGCCAAGCAATCGGTGATAACGATGCGGACACCTCTCTGCTCGCTCAACCAGATTGGGACGGTAAGACTTTATCGTTGCGTTATCTTGCCGCACGTGGAGATGCGTCTGCAGTTGCAGATATCATGCTCAAAGAATCTGATCTTCCTCTGCATAATCAGGTCTTTGCTGTAGCTCACTGGCTTCGAGATGCACCCAAAGAAGCCACATGGCGCTCAAAAGTCTTCCAAAGCTTGTTGACTATCTTGCAAGCCGAAGGCCAGCCTATTGGTCTGCGCGGGCAGGCAATGGCAGCGTTCGTGATGAGCGGTGACCCGGGTGCAGCAACTCTATTCCGTCAGTTATTAAGTTCAAGATCTTTTGAATTGATCCCGCTTGCCGCGTTGGGTAGTGGAGCAATGAGAGATAGCAAAGCGATAGATGCATTGGAAGAGGTAATGCAGGCGCCTTCTGGCGCGGTGAGGCGCGCTACTTGTCTCGCATTAGTGGCAATTGGGACAGAGAAATCTATTGAAGGCGTTGCACGCGCCCTCTTGCAAGGTGATGAGGAACTCAGGCGCGCTGCCGCCGAAGCATTGGCGAACGATCCCGCTGAAGGACACTCCATGCTTAAAGAAGGCTCTACATTGGCCGATATCATGTTGCGCCGCGCTGTGGTGCATGGATTAGCGCGCATCGATCAGCCCTGGGCCATTGAAACTCTACAAACAATGCAAGTACAGGATGACCAGTGGGCAGTTCGCAATCTCGCTAACCAATACCTTGAACAAATGGGAAAGATCGATCCGCGCGTGCCGCGCAAACTTACGATCCCCTCTGAATCTCCGTGGTTGATTGAATTCGCAGGGAAACAAGGCATGGGTATTCCGCGCGGCGGACCAGCAACCGACGTATTGCTTAACGCGTTCAAATCTGGTCAGACAGAAGAACGTCTTGCTGCTCTCCCTTATCTCAAGCGTGTTGCAAATGAGGGAATTATTGGTGCATTGTATAACGCCATGTATGGAGAAGATCCCGAAGTGCGTGAGGCTGCATTCTACGCCATCGAGGAGATTGGCGCAAATGGCATCAAACTTCCTCATCCCAATCAATTTGGGTTAGGCTGAAATGCTCATCACGAATGCCACGCTGATTACATGGGAAACCGCGGCAAATCGCATTCTTGATAGTCATGCGATTCTTATCGAGAATGATCGCATCAAAGAAATCGGCACAACAAGCGAACTAACTTCTCGTTATCCTCAAACCGAAACGCTCGACGCGCACAGCCAGTATGTGATGCCTGGCAATATCTGTGCCCACACTCATTTCTATGGCGCATATGCGCGCGGCATGGCAATTCCCGGCCCGGCGCCGAAAGATTTCCCTGAGATTCTACAAAGATTGTGGTGGCCGCTCGACCGATCGCTCGATTTAGAAAGCATACAATATTCTGTGCTCCCCTGTCTTGTCGATGCAATCCGACACGGCACCACGACCCTTTTCGATCATCATGCTTCACCCAATGCAATCGATGGATCACTGGACATCATCGCAGAGACGGTAGAACTGGCAGGATTACGCGCTGTTCTGTGCTACGAAGTGACAGACCGTGATGGCGAATCCAAAATGAAGGCCGGGATCAATGAAAATGTTCGCTTCGTCAAAAAGACAAAAAGCCCACTTCTCGCGGGGACCTTCGGCCTGCATGCCAGCCTCACACTTTCAGACTCATCTTTGGATTTGTGTCGGCAGGCTGCACCTGAGAACGTAGGCTTTCACGTTCACACTGCAGAGCATGAAGCAGATGAATACGACAGCCTGAATAAATCGGGCATGCGCGTGGTGGATCGGCTCCAAATGCATGGCATACTGGGGCCGAAAACGATCACAGCGCATGGAGTCCACTTCGACGTGCGCGAGATGCAGATCCTTGCCGAGACGGGCACCTGGCTTTCACACCAGCCGCGCTCGAATATGAATAACGGTGTCGGCGTGTCACCAATTGAATCGATGCTGCGAGCAGGTATTAAGGTCTGCTTAGGAAACGACGGCTTCTCCAATGCGATGTGGGAGGAATGGAAAGCGGCTTATCTGCTACATAAAGTACATCACCGCGACCCAAGGCGCATGGGCGGATATGATGTAACGCAGATGGCAATCTATAATAACGCTGCGCTGGCGAATGTCTTTTTCCCAGATGCACCTATTGGACAACTCGTCCCTGGTGCGTATGCCGATCTAATTTTTGTTGATTATCATCCGAATACACCATTGACTGCAGGCAATCTGCCGTGGCATATTATCTTTGGTTTCCAACAAAGCATGGTCACGACAACCATCGTCGCCGGGAAAGTTTTGATGAAGGATCGTGAGTTGATGACGCTTGATGAAAATGAAATCTCAGCCAACGCGCGCGAGATCGCACCCAAAGTTTGGGACAGATATCAAAATGAAGTAGCGAAAGTCTTATAGGAGAATTTAATGACCGGTGAATCATTATTGTTGACCATTGCTGTTCTTGGTGGCACAGGCAAGGAGGGTAAGGGACTTGCTTATCGTTGGGCAAAAGCAGGATACCAGGTCTTGATCGGTTCTCGCTCCTCAGAGAGAGCTGTGACTGCTGCGTCTGAAATCATGGAATTATTAGAGGGCTCTTCTTCATTAGTTGGAATGACAAACGTCGAAGCGGCACAACAGGCTGATATTATCGTCGTTACAGTGCCTTACTCAGCTCACCGTGAAACGATTGAGGGAATCAAGGATGTGGTTACGCGAAAGTTATTGATCGACGTGACAGTTCCACTGGTCCCTCCAAAAGTGACAAAAGTACAGATGCCCGCGGCTGGTTCCGCTGCTCAGGAAGCAAAGGAAATTTTGGGAGATGATGTGCAGGTCACCGCTGCATTCCAGAACATCTCCCATGAACTCCTTTTTGATGAAGATGATATCAACTCAGATGTGCTAGTTACCGGCTCAAGCAAGCAGGCACGCGACGAAACTTTGAAACTCGTCGAAGCAGCCGGGCTCACTGGCTGGGATGCGGGTCCCATAGAAAACTCGGTCGTTGTAGAGGGTTTGGCAAGTGTGTTGATCAACATCAATAAGAGATATGGCTCGTCCCATGCCGGTCTGAAAATCACTGGCGTTCACAAAAAATCCTAATCTGTAATCAGAGATTACTTCTCTTCTGAATGTCCCTGATCCTTACACCTCTCATTGGGATACCTTTCATCCG
>Ga0081539_10002353_pt1 | contig 27164 bp, 25 predicted proteins | sample TabmetS4T2R2_FD_71023 | JGI IMG/M metagenome (GOLD analysis project Ga0081539, IMG submission 71023) | Tabebuia heterophylla rhizosphere microbial communities from the University of Puerto Rico - S4T2R2 | ecosystem: Host-associated > Plants > Roots > Rhizosphere ...
CCCACCCTTTACCGGAGCAGTATGAGCACCGCAGAAAAGAGGGGGTGCGGGGTGCCCCCGGCCAGAAGAGGGCCCGACGCCGACAGGGCGGGGCGGGCGGTCTCCGCGAGCCGGTAAACGATGAACGCGGCCCCGGCCGCGCCCGCCAGGCTGGCGAGCGGCACCGGCGACACCGGGCCAAAGGCAAGCGACAGCCCGGACGTAATGGCGAGCATCGCACCCACCGACGCGCCACCGGATACGCCGAGCGTGAACGGGTCGGCGAGCGGATTCCGCAGCAACGCCTGAAAGACGACGCCCGCCGATGCCAGCCCGGCGCCGACGAGCGCGCCCGCAAACACGCGCGGCAGCCGGGCGATGAAGAAGATCTGCGCATCGACGTTGTCGGTGAACGGAATCGATCGATCGAACGCGCGGACGAGGCTGATGTTCGTGCTCCCCACCAGCGGCGCGAGCAGGCACGTCAGAAACGCGAGGGCGCCGAAACCAACGACGGTGGAGAGAACACGCACCTTCGTGGCGGCCGCCACGCGGCGTGCGTCCCGCTTCGGCCGAGACTGTTCGGAGCTCGAGGCGAGCGACGCGTGTGGACGGGCGGCGGTCGACTGGCTCACGGGAATCGCCCCTCGACTTGCCGACCCTGAGCTTGTCGAAGGGTCGGGGCAGGTCCCACGGGCACGACAACCAGGTGCCCGGCCGCCTCGTGAAAGCGCACGTCGGCATCGACGCCGTAGAGACGCTGCACGGCGTCGCCGTCGAGGACGTCAGCCGTGGTGCCCTGCGCCAGGATCTGTCCGTCGCGCATCAACACGAGCGTGTCGCAGATCGACGCGGCCAGGTTCAGGTCATGCGTGGCCATGACCATCGTGACCGATCGCTCGCGAGTGAGTCGCGCAAGCAGCGCCGCGATCTCCACCTGATACCCGAGGTCCAGAGAGGCGGTGGGCTCATCGAGGAGGAGAACTTCGGGCTCCTGCGCCAGCGCGCTGGCGATGATGACGCGTTGCTTCTCGCCGCCGCTGAGCGTCATGTAGGCGCGCTCGGCGAGATGGTCGATGCCGGTGCTGGCCATCGCCGCGTAGGCGACGTCGACGTCCTTCGGACTTTCGAGCTCGAATGGACCGAGGTGCGGATGGCGGCCCATCAGCACCATCTCCATGGCTGTGTAGTCGAACGCGGGATGCGTTTCCTGCGGGACGATGGCAATGCGACGCGCGACCGCTCGACGGGCGAGAGCGGTCAGCGAACGACCGTCGAGGGTGACGGCGCCGGCGTCGGGATGAAGAATTCCAGCGAGCAATCGCAGCAGCGTCGTCTTCCCGCAGCCGTTTGGTCCGAGCAGTCCGGCGAGCGATCCGCGTTCGATCGCGACGCTGACGTCGCGGAGCGCGAATGACGTGTGCGCTTTCGATCGATAGCGATAGGAAACGTGCTGAGCGGAAAGGATCACGCGTCCTCCCCGGCGTCCATCGCGCCGAGCGGGGAAGGGACAGAGCACCGGGGCAGGTTTCCTGACTTGCCCGCCTTCGCCCTGCGGGGCTTCGGCGTGGCTTACAGTGGCGGGACCGTGTGGGCTTCACACCCACTTCCCCTGTTCACCGGGCGGTGTCGGTTTGGTCGGCGGAGTATAGCACGCTAGAATTTTCCAAGGTTTCCGCAGTGCAGCCACGGATACGCGCCGCCGGCCTCGCCGGCATCGAGGAAAAGCTTCGCGCCGGTGAACGGCTCACGTTCGACGACGGCATGCGCCTGTTCGCGGCGCCGGACCTTCTGGCGGTCGGCTGGCTCGCCAATCGGGAGCGCGAGAAGCGTCACGGCGCGCGCACCTACTTCAATTACAACCTCCGCCTCGAACCGACCAACGTCTGCCAGGCGAGCTGCCTGTTCTGCTCCTTCGCGCGCCTGCAGCCGGGCATGCCCGAGGCCTATACGATGTCGCTCGAGCAGGCCTGGGACAAGCTGCGTCAGCGCGCCAGTCAGCCGCTGACCGAGCTCCATATCGTCAACGGTCTGAATCCCGATCTTCCGTTCAGCTACTACACGGATCTCCTGCGCGGCTTCAAGCGGATCCGCCCGACGATCCACCTGAAATGCTTCACGGCCGTCGAGATCGCGTTCTTCGCCGACCTCTACGGGATGAGCGACGAGCAGATTCTTCGCGAACTGCGCGACGCTGGCCTCGACTCGCTGCCTGGCGGCGGCGCCGAGATCTTCGCCGAACGCGTCCGGCGCAAGATCTGCCACGACAAATGCGATGCGGACCGCTATCTCTCGATCCACCGAATCGCGCACGGGATGGGACTTCGCACGAACGTCACGATGCTCTACGGCCACATCGAGACGATGGCCGAACGCGTCGACCATATGCTGCGGGCGCGTGCGCTGCAGGACGAGACCGCCGGCTTCCAGGCGTTCATCCCGCTGGCATTTCATCCCGATAACAATCAGATGAGAAAGCTGCCGGCGCCCACCGGAACCGACACGCTGCGCGTCCACGCCGTATCGCGCCTGATGCTCGACAATATCCCGCACATCAAGGCGTTCTGGATTGCGACGGGAGTCGAGCTGGCACAGACCGCGTTATGGTTCGGTGTGGATGACCTGGACGGAACGGTTCAGGAGGAGAAGATCTACCACATGGCCGGGTCGTCGACGCCTGAAGGGATGACGACCGCTGCTCTCACGCGTCTCGTTCGCGTTGCCGGCCGTGAGCCCATCGAGCGCGACACGCTCTATAACGTCGTTCGAACGTTCGAGGGCGAGCCCGTTTCCGCATGAGACGTCCGCGGACCTTTATGGTCCGCGTAAACAGCCGCGCTATTACCGACTATTTCCGTCCGATATAATCGTTTAGCGCGATGTCCTCCATCATTCCGCTGCTGACCGAATTCGAGAAGGAGCACATCTCCGAGCGACAGCCTCTGCCTGAGAAGTACCTCGGCCTTTCGGACGCAGAGATGGAAGCACGGATACGTGCTGCGCGTGAGAAGCTCGGCAGCCGGCTCGTGATCCTCGGCCACCACTATCAGCGCGATGAGGTCATCAGGTTCGCCGATTACACGGGCGACTCGTTCAAGCTCGCTCGCCAGATCGCGAATCGGCCCGAAGCCGACTACATCGTCTTCTGCGGCGTGCATTTCATGGCGGAGAGCGCCGACGTGCTGTGCGCGCCGCATCAGCAAGTGATCCTTCCCGACCTTGCCGCCGGTTGCTCGATGGCGGACATGGCCGATCCGGATCAACTCGAAATCTGCTGGGAAGAGCTCACGCAGATGGGAATCGACGGCGTCGTTCCCGTCACGTATATCAACTCTGCGGCTTCTATCAAGTCGTTCGTCGGTGAACGCGGGGGCACCGTCTGCACATCATCGAACGCGCTGGCGACGCTCGAGTGGGCATTCGAGCGCGGAGACAAGGTGCTCTTCCTCCCCGACCAGCACCTTGGCCGCAATACCGCTTACTACAAGCTCGGGATCCCGCTGGACCAGATGGTCGTGTGGGATCCGCACGACGTTTTCGGTGGGCTCGATCCGGACGAGGTCGAGCGCGCGAAGATGATCTTGTGGAAGGGCCATTGCTCGGTGCACGAGCGATTCACCGTCGCGCAGATCGAAGCCGTTCGCAAGCAGCATCCCGGTGTGCGCGTCATCGTTCACCCCGAGGTGCCGTGGGCCGTGGTCAACGCCGCCGACGACAACGGCAGCACCGAATACATCATCAAGACGGTGAAGAACAGTCCTCCGGGATCGGTGTGGGCTGTCGGCACCGAGGTGCACCTCGTGAATCGTCTCGCGCACGAGGTAGCTCCCGATCGCACGGTGCTTTCGCTCGATCGTTTCGGCTGCCTCTGCTCGACGATGTTCCGCGTCTCTCCGAACCACCTGTTGTGGATTCTCGAAGAGCTCCTCGAAGGTCGCGTCCACAACCGCATCGTCGTTCCTGACGAGCAGAAGCACTGGACGAAGGTCGCGCTGGATCGCATGCTCTCGATCCAGTAGAGGCGGACCTTCAGGTCCGCCTTCCGCTCGGTCCGCGCTCCGCGCCGCGATTGATGTACGATTCGTGGTTGCACATTGATCGTTTCGCCTCCGAGGAGGACGCATGGCGCATGAACTGCCCAAGCTCCCGTACGACTTCGCCGCGCTCGAACCGCACATCGACGCGCAGACGATGCAGATTCATCACGGGAAGCACCATCAGACCTATGTCAACAATCTGAACGCCGCGCTGGAGAAGTATCCGGACCTGCAGGGCAAGTCCGTCGAGGAGCTCTGCCGCGGTATCAACAGCGTTCCTGAAGACATCCGCACCGCGGTTCGCAACAACGGCGGCGGGCACTGGAATCACAGCCGGTTCTGGACATGGATGGCGCCGAACGGCGGCGCACCGACGGGAAAGATCGCCGATGCGATCAATTCATCGTTCGGCAGCTTCGACAGCTTCAAGGAGCAATTCGCGAAGGCGGGAGCCGGACGCTTCGGCAGCGGCTGGGTGTGGCTGCTGAACGACGGCGGCAAGCTGTCGATTACCAGTTCACCGAACCAGGACAATCCGCTCATGGACGGGAAGATGCCCGTCCTCGGCCTCGACGTCTGGGAGCACGCGTACTATCTGAAGTATCAGAACCGCCGGCCGGACTACATCACGGCTTGGTGGAACGTCGTCAACTGGGCGGAGGTCGATAAGGGGCTCTGAACAAGTGGAAAGGTGGAGAAGTGGAAAAGTGAAAAAGCAAGTTTGAAAGTTAAGAAGTCGCACTATACTTTTCCACTTTTTCCAGTTTTCCACTTCGTTCGGGGCCGGCGACGGCGAGCCGGCGCGGAGGTCACATGAAACCGCGCTTCGTCGACGAGTTCCTCCACAAGGCACGGATCCCCTACACCACGTTTCACCACCCCCGCGCGTTTACGGCGATGCAGGCGGCTGCCGCCTCGCACACTCCCGGTCGATGCTGGGCGAAGACCGTCGTGTGCTATGCCGACAACGAGCCGATCCTGGCGGTGCTTCCCGCGCATTACACGATCGACTTCGATCAGTTGCGCGTGCTCGCCGGTGCGACGTCGCTCCGGCTGGCGACGTCATCCGAGCTGTGCGACTTGTACCCGGACTGCGAGGAAGGCGCGATGCCGCCGTTCGGCGACCTGTATCACCAGCGGGTCTTCGCGGAGGCGAGCCTGGTCGGCGAGCCGGAGATGGTGTTCAGCGCGGGGACGCATACGGACTGCGTCCGGATGCACTATTACGACTTCGTCGAAATAGCGCATCCGGTCGTCGGGTTGTTCGGCCGGTCGCGATCCGCGCCTCTCGCTTCCGTGTAACCGCGAAGGATCAGGACAACTGCGCTCCCGCCGATGGCGCTGCCGTCGTCGGCGGAGGCACCGGTGCCGCTGGACGCGGTGCCGCTTCCTTCGGCTTGTGCCCCGCAGGAGCAGGCATGCGCTCCTTGAGCATCAGCTCGGCGTGCGCGAAGAAATCCTCCTTCGAGATCTTGCCCGCGTCGACGTCGGCCAGCAGTGAACGCTGTGCCTGGTATTCGCGGTTCTCGACTCCAGCCTTGCTTTGCAGCAGACGCCAGGCCTTCCGCCGCTCGACGCAGAACAGCACGAGCTGCCGCGAGAGCGCCCGGTATTCCATGTCGCCGTTGTTGCCCGGCACCTTGATGAATACGCCGAAATCGGGCACGTAGGCGCGGTGATCGCGAACGAGGTAGCGGCGATAGACCACGTCCTGCTGCGTGAGCCGCACCAGCATGTTGTCGAGCGGAATCAGCTTGTCCGCATCGTCCTTCTTGATCTTCTTGAGGTGATTGCGGAACCGCGCCTCGGTTGCGCACCAGTGCGCGACCGTATAGCGATAGCTCTCGCCGCCTTTCACCTTCGCCTCGTACCAGTCCAGATCCGTTGACGGATTGCCCTTGATGTCCAGCGCCTCCTGATAGGTTTCTCCGAGCCGCGGGTTGAAGACGAACTCGGGTGCTCCGCGCGAATCGCGGACACGCTGGGCCTGGGTGAGCGACATGTCGTCCGGCACGCCGTGCTCCGGCTGACACGACGTGAAGCACTGCAGGAACGCGGTCCCGCGGTACTCGATGCCGTCGAGGATCGCGCGATACAGCTTCGGTGCGTTGGCGATCGAGACCTGCGCCACGAACGGCGATCCGTGGCCGGCCAGGAACGTCTCGGCGACCGTCTTCTTCTCGTGCGTCTTGCCCTGCGTGGCGGCGCCGAACACGTTCATGTCGTTGCCGCCCAGCATCGGCGTCGAATCGGAGTTCTGACCGCCGGTGTTCGAATACACCTGCGTGTCCAGCATCACCGCCTTCACGTTCGGGCGGTTCTGCAGCATCACCTTCGACACGTTCTGATAGCCGATGTCGCCCATGCCGCCGTCGCCGCCGACCACCCACGCCTTCGGCAGCTCGAGGATCTCGTCGTCGGTCATCAGCGCGTCGGTGAAGTGCGTGAACTCGTAGTACTCGCGCGGCGAGATGACGTTCTCGTCGCGCGCCATCAACGCGTCGGCGAGCCTTTCCGGCAGCACCGATCGCCGCGCGTGGTCGACGATGAAGCTCTCGCCCAGCAGCCAGCCGACGGTGATGCCGTCCTGGAAGAGCGAGTTCATCCACGGGTAGGGATGGGGATTGTTCGGCGGAGTCGAGCCGTAGACCGTGTTGCAGCCGGTGTGCGCGGCCATTGCCATGACCGACATCCCGTTCGGCAGACGACCGTCCACCGACTGCAGGTTCTTGTGATTGAACGCCTCCTGCCGCATCACCGCCGTCAGCGCATCGACGATGTCGCGGTCGGAGATCGGTCCATGCTCGGCGATTCGCGCCTTGGTGTCCTTGTCGTTCTCGCCGCCGAGTCCCATGACCAGATGGGCGACCGTCTGGCGGAACAGGTCGTATTCCTCCGGATTCCGCGCCTTCAGCGCGGCGAGCCGTTCCGGTCCGAGCGTGTCGAGAAGCCCGGCCTTGGTCCGCAACCGATCGGCCTTCGCATGGAAGATCGGACGCATGTAGGCTTCCGTCACGGCGGCGATTGCGCGGAGGATGCTCTTCTCGCCGCAGCCGGCGCAGGCGCCGTCGCCGGAGACCAGCGCGTCGTAGTTCCGCCGCACCATCAGCATGTTGCGCAGCGTCGCGGTCTTCGAGTCCTGCGGCCGCACGTCGTTGTACAGGCCGAGGTACTTCTGCTGGGTGTCGGGGAGGAGGTTGAGGAACGCCGTTCCCGTTTCGTGCTCGGCGTTGACGTCCTCGGTTTCCTGCACCATCCGCAGCGCCTGATGCTCGCCGCAGGCGGTGACGCACGCCGCGCACCCCTTGCAGAGGTCGGAGACGAAGATCGAGAAGATGCCGCCGCCGCCCGGTGTCTTCTTCTCCGGCGTCGCGAAGATCGCGTTTGCCTTCTGGTAGGCCATCGGGATCTTCTCGATGATGGAGAAGAGCTCGTGCTTGGCCCGATCGGAGAAACCGTTCACGTTGGTGGCAACGTCGCGGATGATCTGCGGCAGCGCCGTGCCCGTGTTGGCGGCGAGGGCGGCACGCATCTGTTCGCGTGTGCGCTTCTCGATCTCCGGCAGCGACCGGAACATCTTCTGGCGCTCTTCCGGCTCGCTCACGTAATTGGTAATCGCCGTCGAGAGAATGGTGTGGAGGTCCTGCGAGCAGTTGGGGAGGGCCGTGTCCGGGCACACGGCGATGCACTCCATGCACTGCGTGCAGTTCTCCGGGATGTAGAGCGGCGTCTCACGTCTGGCGACGTACTTCGACGCGGTGTCGCCGCTGCCGGCAGCCATGATGCCGAGAGCGGCGTACGCGTTTGCCGGCTGCTGGTAGCCGTAGCCGGAACGGAACATATCGTCGAAGTCTTTGATGCGCGTCAACGGCGTCCGCTCCCACTGCTCGGTGGGTGCGTCATGGGAGCGGCAGCCGGAGCCGCAGCTGTCGCCGTCGCCGTTGGCCGGCGGGGCCATGGGCAGGAGCGCCTTGCCGCGCAGGGTCGAACGATCGGCGGCGTGCAGATCGCCGATGCGGATTTCCCGCACCCGCTCGAAGCCCTGGGTCATGACCTCCATGTTGGATTTCACGACCCCTTCGCCGAGTCGCCCGAACTTCTTGACGTACTGCTTGTGCACGGCGTCGCGGAACTGCTCCGGCGTGATGCCGAAGTCGTGGAGCAGCGGCGACACGGAGAAGAACGCACCGAGGAACGCGTTGCCCTGCATGCGCAGCTGCAGGTCGCCGCGATCGGTGGCCTTGCGCGCGATGTCGAAGCCGGGCAGCGTGAACACGCGAATGTTCTTGGCGATGATCTGCTGGCGCGCCCACATCGGCAGCCGTTCCCACGCCGTCTCGCCTTCCTCGTCGGACTCCCACACGAGGCAGCCACCCTCCGCCATCCCGTCGAGTGGATTGCAGTGGGTGAACGCCTTCGGATCGCAGCAGAGGACGACGTTGACGTGACGGAGATCGCAATTGACGCGGATGCGCTCCGGCGCCGCGATCATGAAATACGAGGTCGGCGCGCCCTTCTTTTCCGACCCGTACTTCGGATTCGCGCTGACGTGGATGATTTCCTTCGGGTTGTCGAACTCGTCGGTGATGCGGTCGCGCTCGTAGAGCAGGTCGTTGAGGTCGCCGATGATGGCGCCGAGGTTCTTGCCGGTGGTGATGGCGCCCCAGCCGCCGACCGAATGGAACCGGACCGCAATCGCGCCTTCCGGCAGGAGTGACGGCGTGTCGTCCGATTTCACTTCGTACGGGTGATCGATGCCGAGCACCATGAACGAGACGCCATCGCCGGCGCGCTTGCCGTCCTTCCGCGCCCGCTCGCCGCTGACGAATTCATAAGCACCGAGAATGTGCTCGGGCCGGAAGTCGCGCGAGCCCAGGCCGTAGACGCCGCCGAAGAGCCGCGGCATCTGATCGGCGGTGATCTCCGGGAGACCGGCTTCACCCTGCAGCGCTTTGTGCAGCGCCGTGCGGATGTCGCGGCCCATCGGGTTGTCGCCGGCCATCGCCTCGTCGGTTCGCTCGATGATGATGACGTTCTTCTTGCCCGCCAGTGCCTTGACGACCGCCGCTTCAGGGAACGGACGGATCACATTCAGATGCACCGAGCCGAGTCGCACGCCGCGGCGCTCGCGCAGATAATCGACCGCCGCTTCGATGTTCTCCGCCGCCGATCCCAGCGAGACGAAGACCGTATCGGCATCGCTCGTCTTGTATTCGGTGACCAGACCGTAATAACGACCGGTCAACTTGCCGAAGTCGCGGTATGCGTCCTCGAGGAACGACAGGATCGGTTCGGTGAAGTTGTCGCGCCGGGCAACCACGCCCTGCATGTAGTGCTCCTGGTTCTGAACCGGACCGAGGAGCACCGGGTTCGTCAGGTCGATCATGCGCGGCACGCGCCGGCGCGTCGGTCCGAACAGCGCGCGCTGGCTCGGTGTCGGACACTCGATGATGTCGTCGGGAGAGCCGAGGTATTCGCGAATGAGTGCCGATTCGTGCTTGTAGAAGGTCCGCTCGAGGTGCGACGTCAGGAAGCCGTCCTGGATGTTCATCCCCGGCGTGAGACTCAGCTCGGTGACGCGCCGCAGGATGAGCGCCTGGTCGGCGGTCTGCTGCGCATCCTTGCCGAACACCATGATCCAGCCGGTGTCGAGCGCGCCATAGATGTCGTCGTGCCCGCAGTGCACGTTCAGTGCGTGTTTGGTGAGCGCACGCGCCGCGACTTCCAGCACCATCGTCGAGCACTTGCCGGGAGCGTGGTAGTACTGCTCCACCCCGTACACCACACCCTGCCCGGAGGTGTAGTTGACGACACGACGGCCGCACACCGAGTAGGCGATGGCTCCGCCCTGTGCGGCATGCTCGCCTTCCGCTTCGACGGCAATCGTGTTGCGGCCGAAGACGTTGAGGTTGCCCTCCGCGAACGCCTGTTGATACAGCTCACCTCCCTCGGTGGAGGGAGTGATCGGGTAGAAGATGCCACCGTCCGCAATTCGCGTTTCCGTGTGATAGGAGACGAGCTGGTTGCCGTTGGCAGTGACCCGAATGCCCGGATAACGAGGCTTGTCCTTCATGCGACATCCTCCACGCCTGGGAGGCGAGGGATCGAGAACGTAGTCGCCGACGACGAGGGTCTATGGAAAGTGTATTGGCGCGGATTCTACTCTCGTGTCCGCGGCAGGGACAACCAAGAAGGCCGCTCGTGTTATGCGTTTGTCACATCGGATCGATAAGGTAAACGGCACGATGACGCCGCGGCCGTGGTCGCGCTGCAAAGCCGATCAGCGCGTTGGCTCATCGAATGCATTTGCAGCCGATGTGCAAAGCCACTCGCGAACGGCAAAACGGCCATTGAAAAATCGGACGTCGAAGCGTAAGGTGTCGCGGCAGGAGGAGCCCATGAATCGGCACGCCCACCCCGAGGTCGACTCCGACGTGCACAAGGGCGCTGTGGAAGGACCGCCCGACGGCTACGGCAATCCCAACGCCCCCGGACTCGACGAATGCGGGCTCCCCAACGATGAGGTCGCAATCGCGCAGGATGTGCTCGGCGCGAATGAGGACGAGACGCAGGGCTGAATTCGCGGCGCCTTTCACCGCTCACGAACCACAGAGGCTCAGAGTCACAGAGGAATTTGATCCAAAAGCTTCTCTGTGTCCTCTGAGCCCACCTCGCCTCTGCACCAACCAAAGATCACCACACTTGCGGTCGATACGAGTATCCGTGGAGCCCACGCAGACGCGGCTACCCGTCCACTACACGCTCAGTTCGGGCCAGGTGGCCTTTTCTTGCGCGTCGATCGTTGCAGCCTTCCTGCTTCTCGCGTGGCTCGCCGCTCGACTGGCCATGCGCGTCGATCTCTTCCAGTGGTGGGTCCCGCTGGCTCTGTTCAGCGGGCTGGTCGCGGCTGATTTTGCGTCGGGCGTCATTCATTGGGCGGCCGACACGTGGGGACGCGATGACTGCCCGCTGATCGGTCGTCGCCTGCTGGTGCCATTCCGCGTGCACCACATCAATCCCGACGACTTCCTGCGCCGCCGCTTCATCGATACCAACGGCGAGGTTGCCGCTGTCGCCGTGCCCGTCCTCGCGCTGCTCACGGCGCTGCCGCTCGACACCACGGCCGCCGGCGCTGCGGCGGTGTTCGGGCTCGGGTTCTGCGGGCTCGGTTCGATGACGAATCAGATTCACCAGTGGTCGCACATGCCGTCGCCGCCGGCAGTGATTCGTGCGCTGCAGGCGTGCGGTGTGCTGCTCGGTCGTCGCGAGCACGCCGCGCACCACGCATCGCCATACGACCGCCGCTATTGCATCACGACGGGGTGGTGCAACCGCCCACTTGATGCGATCGGCTTCTTCCGTCGGCTCGAGTCGATCATCACGGCCGTCACCGGTGCGGTGCCGCGGCACGACGATTCGCGCTACGAGCGCCGCTATGGCCTTCCAGTCCGCGGCGAATGCGCGCCGAGATGAGCGCAACCAACCCGCGGCCACGACTGGCTCTCGAGACGCAGGAGCCGACGACGTTCGGGCACGGCTTCATCAGCGGTATCGCGTCCGCGCTGCTGGGCATCGGCGGCCTGGGCCTGGTGCTCGCGTTGCGGTTTCCACAACTCTTCGGGGCGACCGAACTACGCCCGCTGCGATCGCTCGTGTACCTGCAGGCGATCATCCACGTCCTGCTCGTCGCCTCGTTCCTGCTCGGCACGATCAGCGCGTGGCTCCGCGCGAACAAGATGCTGGCGCTCACCGGAATCGCCTTCACGCTGGTGGCGGCACTGATTGGCGGATCACAGGTGGCCGCGCCGCCGGACGAGGCGGGCGCGTCGTGGCTCGGCGTCGACTTCTTCGTCCTCAATCTAGTGCTCTATTCAGCGGTGTTCATTCCGTTGGAGCGCCTCTTCGCCTTGCGCGTCGATCAGCCGGTCTTTCGCCGGCAGTGGCTCGTCGACCTGACCTACTTCTTCCTGAATTCGCTGCTGATCGAGGTTCTCACGCTGCTGACGATCACACCGGTGACGGTGCTGTTCGACTGGGCGCGAGTGGATACTGTGCGGCGCGTTGTCGGGCAGCTGCCGATCGTCGTGCAGGTCCCGGTGCTGTTGCTGGTGGCCGATTTCACGCAGTACTGGGTGCATCGCGCCTTTCATCGGTCGCGATGGCTCTGGCCCTTCCACGCGATTCACCATTCCATCGAGCAGATGGACTGGCTCGCGGGATCGCGCCTGCACCTGGTCGACGTGATCGTGACACGCGGGTTGACCTACATTCCGATCTTCGTGCTCGGGTTCTCCCAGCCGGCGCTGATCGTCTACGTGTTCATGGTGGCGGCGCAGGCCACCTTCATTCACGCGAACGTCAGGTGGTCCTTCATCCGACTGCAGCGCATCATCGCCACACCCGCGTTTCACCACTGGCACCACAGCGCCGAGCCGGACAGCATCGACAAGAACTTCGCCGTGCACACGCCAGCCTGGGATCTGTGGTTCGGCACCTTCTACCTTCCGGATCGCTGGCCGTCGTCGTACGGTCTCGTGCACGGACGTGACGTCCCGTCGCGCTGGATCACTCAGCTGATTTACCCGATAAGACGACGGCGACGTTCACCCTCAACGAACCACGGAGACACGGAGGCACGGAGAAACGCAGATCAAAAAGACTCCGTGTCTCCGTGATTCCGTGGTTTGTGGGGGGGTGAAGAACGCGGAATTACGAGAAGAGACTCTCTGCCACCCGCATCGTCAGCGCCACCCACGGGCCGGGATAGATCCCGATGACGATGACCGCGAGCGCGCACAGGGCGATCCCGAGTGAGAGGAGCGCCGGCACACGGACCGGCGCGTGGTTGACCGGCGCCTCGATGTACATGCGGCGCGCCACCAGCAGGTAGTAATAGAGGGCGACGACGGTCAGCACGGCCCCGAGCAGGACCAGGCCGTACATCCCGCGCTCGATCGCCGCCCAGAAGATGTACAGCTTCGCCCAGAAGCCGGCGACGAATGGAATCCCGCCGAGCGACAGCAGAAAGATGAGCATCGCGAGCGCGAGCAGTGGCGAGCGCTGCGCCAGACCCCGATAGGCGTCGATCTGATCCGACTGCTCGGCGCGCGCCACCGCGTCGACGACGAGAAATGCGCCCATGTTTCCGAACAGATAGGCGACCAGATAGAACAACACCATGGCGATGCCGTCGGTCGACACCGCCGCCAGTCCGAGCAGCATGTAACCGATGTGCGCAATGCCCGAGTAGGCGAGCAGCCGCTTGATGTTCTGCTGCGGGATCGCCATCAGGTTGCCCATCAGCATCGTCATGCCGGCGACGGCGGCGACGATCGGCATCCACACCACGGCGGCCGAGCCGACGCCCTCGACATACAGGCGGATGATCGCCACGAAGCCGGCCGCCTTCGGTGCAACGGACAGCCACGCCACGAACGGCGTGCTGGCGGCTTCATAGGTGTCCGGCGCCCACATGTGAAACGGGAACGCCGCGATCTTGAATCCGAGTCCCGCCAGCAGCAGACCCATGCCGAGCAGCATCATCGGGTGCCCGGCGGCGAGCGCTTGCGGGATCGCGGAGACCTCCGTCGTCCCGGTCACGCCGTAGACGAAGGACATGCCGTAGACGATCACCGCCGATGACGCGGTGCCCACGAGAAAGAACTTCAGCGCGGCTTCGGGCGCGACGGCGTCACGCTTGAGGAATCCCGTGAGCAGGTAGAGCGGGATTGACATCAGCTCAAAGGTCACAAACAGCAGGATCAGCTCGCGCGCCGACGCCAGCGCGCACATCCCGATCAGCGACAGCAGGAGCGCGAAGTGGTATTCGGGCGCTCGCCGGCCGAAACTGCCCGATCGAAGCGTGAGCGACGCCAGGAGGCTGACGATCGCTGCGATCAGGAACACGCGCTTGGTAAAAACCGCGAGGCTGTCGAGGACGAATATGCCGTCGGACGATGTCGGCTGTCCGACCGCGAAGATCGACAGAGCGAGGACGCCGATCAGGCCGATGAACGTGACCCATCCCGTTGCCTGTTGCGAACGGCCACGCGCGATGAGACCGATCGCGAGCACGATCAGCGCCAGCACGAAAATCGGAAGCTCGACGAGGAGGAGCGCGAGGTTCATCGCGTCGATGCCACTTTCGGTTGCAGTCGTTCGAGCAGCGGCCCGGTTGCAGTCTTCACCGGCGTGATCGCGAGGCTCGGCATCACGCCGAACAGCACGATGACGAACACGAGAATGCCGAGCGCGGCCCACTCGGGCCCTTGTGCGTCAGGCAGGTGTTGGAAGTGCGGGTCGTCGCTCTTCGCTCCCCAGAAGATATAGCGCGAGACGCGGAGCACGTAGATCGATGTGAGAAACGCGCCGATCACGCCCGGGAACAACCACCACGGATGCGCCGAGCTCCAGGCACCAACGAAGGTGAGGAACTCCGCGACGAAGCCGGCCGTCGCCGGCAGTCCGAGCGAGGACAGGCCCGCGATCGTGAACGCCGTGGCGATGCCGGGCATCATCTGGCCGAAGCCGCCCATCTTGAAGATCTCGCGCGAGTGCGCCTTCTCGTAGACGAGACCCACCAGCGCGAAGAAGAGTCCCGTCATCACGCCGTGGGCGAACATCTGAAACACCGAGCCGTTCAGCCCGTACTCCGTCAGCGTGGCGGCGCCCAGCATCACGACGCCCATGTGCGACACCGACGAATACGCGATGACGTACTTGAGGTCGGTCTGCGCCATTGCACTCAGCGCGCCGTAAACGATGTTGATGCACGCGATCGCGCCGACGAGCCACGCCCAGTCGACCGCCGCCTCCGGCAAGAGACCCATGCCGAGGCGGACGACACCATACGCGCCCAGCTTCATCAACACGCCGGCGTGCAGCATCGACACCGCGGTTGGTGCGGATGCGTGGCCGTCGGGTGACCACGTGTGGAGCGGCCAGATGCCGGCGAGGATGCCGAAGCCGACATAGAACGCGAGGAACGCCCACGTCTGCAGCGTGGAATCGAACGTCACGTTCTGCAAGGAGAGGAGCGAGAACGATCGGGTGCCCGATGCGACGTAGAGTCCGAGGATGCCGACCAGAATGAACGCCGACCCGAACAGCAGGTACAGCGTCAGCTTCATCGCCGCGTATTCCTTCGTCCCGACGCCGGTGCGGCCGAAGGCCCAGCCGAAGACGCCTTGCGGCCGGACGTGTCCCGACGAGCCCCAGATGCCGATGAGCAGATACATCGGCAGCACGGCGATCTCGTAGAACAGGAAGAACACGAACAGGTCGAGCGAGACGAACACGCCGAAGACGCCGGTGACGAGCACCAGCAGGAGCGCGTAGAACTCCTGGCTGCGCTCCTTCACGGTCCACGACGCAAACACGCCGGCGAAGATGATGATTCCCGTCAGCAGGCAGAGCAGCGCGCTCATGCCGTCGACGGCAAGCAGATACGAGATGCCGAGGTCCTGAACCAGCGGCAACTGCTCCTGGAACTGGAAGCCCGCGGCGGCCTGGTCGTACGTGAAGTACACCCAGATCGAAGCGGCGAGAGAAACGGTGGTGCCCGCCAGCGACACGAGCCGCACGAGCAGCGGCCGGTTGCGTGCCGCGAACATGACGATGACGGCGCTCACAAACGGCGCCCACGTCATGATCGAGAGGATCGGCAGACCCGTCATGAGAGATAGGACCCCGTAATCGTCGGAGCAGGTGGTTGAAAGGCTGTCGTTCGCATCACGGGTTCAGTTGAAACGCCCCAGAAAGCCCATCCAGATGATGAGTGCGATCAGGCCGACGGCGATCCCGTACACGTAATCCTGCGCGCGCCCGGTCTGCAGTTTCCGCAGCACGTCACCCGTTTCCAGCGTTTCGGCGCTGACGACGTTGAGGACGCCGTCGACGAGGTACCGATCGGTCCAGCCGACGAGGCGGGAGAAGCCGAGCACGGCGATGTCGTAGGCACCCGCGAACACGTCATCGATCCAGAAGCGCGCGAGCGCGGCGCGACGGATCGGCGCCAGTGCGCCGGCAATCCTTTCAGGATCGATCGCTCGTCGCTGATACATGAGCCACGCCGTCGTGATTCCGGCGACGGCAACCAGCACCGCAGCAGGGGTCAGCCAGGCGGGCGCTTCGAATTCGGCCGCCGGATGCTCGAACGTGAAATACACGCCCACCGCCAGCGAGAGCAGGGCCAGAATCCATAGCGGCGCCGCCATGACGATCGGAGGATCGTGGACGTGGAGAACATCGGCCACGGTGACGTTATGTGTTGCCGCATGCCCGCCTCCACCATGTTCGGTGGTCACCGGCGGGGCCATGGCCTGCGAATCGAGCTCGGGCGTGGCGCCGAAGAACGCGAGGAAGATGACGCGGAACATGTAGAACGCCGTCAGGAACGCGGCGACGAGCAGCAGCGCGAACGGACCGACGAAGCCACCGGCCCACACGGCTCCGAGGACCTCCTCCTTCGAGGCAAATCCGCCGAAGAGCGGAATGCCGGCGAGTGACAGCGTCCCGATAACGAACACGATCATCGTCTGCGGCATGCGACGCGCCAGCTGTCCCATGCGTGCGAGGTCGTTGCTGTGGACGGCGTGGATGACAGCGCCGGCGCCGAGGAAGAGCAGCGCCTTGAACACGCCGTGCGTGAGCAGGTGGAAGAACCCCGCCGCCGAGAAGCCCGCACCGATCGCCGTCATCATGTAGCCGAGCTGCGAGACGGTGGAGTAGGCAAGCACCCGCTTGATGTCTTCCTGCACGCACGCGAGGACCGCGGCCATCAGCGCGGTGATGGCGCCAATCCAGGCGACGATCGCGAGGACATCGGGGGTCAGTGCGAACAACCACGACGTGCGGTGCAGCAGGTACACGCCGGCCGTGACCATCGTGGCGGCGTGAATCAACGCCGAGACCGGCGTGGGACCTTCCATCGCGTCCGGCAGCCAGATGTGGAGCGGGAACTGCGCGGACTTGCCCATCGCGCCGAGGTAGATGCCGAACGTCGCGATCGAGAGGCCCGCCATCGGGATCGCCGACGTCTCCGCCATCGTCCGGATCGTCGCGAAGTCGAAGGTCCCCGTGTGGCTCCACAGCAGCACGATGCCGATCAGCAGGCCGACGTCGCCCGCCTTCGTCACCCAGAAGGCCTTGAGCGCGGCTTGCGCCGCCTCCGGCTTCCAATACCAGAACCCGATGAGCAGATACGAGCACAGGCCGACCAGCTCCCAGCAGATGAACAGCTGCAGGAAGTTCGGCGCCAGCACGAGCCCCATCATCGAGAAGGCGAACAGCGACTGGTAGGCGTAGTAGCGGCCGAGGCCGCGGCGAGGCTCGTCGCTCAAGTAGCCGACCGAATAGAGCTGCACCAGGAGCGCGACGAGCGCGACCAGGATCAGCATGCGCGACGAATCGCCGTCGACGAGGACGCCGACGGTGGCAAAGGGGCTGTCGGCCGTGCCCGGGAGCCACATCCACAGCGCCCGTTCGGCGGTCATCGGCGCGCGACCCATGTCGGTCCCGTGATTCCAGGCGATCACGGCGGCGACGAGCGCACCCGCCGCGCACAGGATCGAGAACCACGCCGCCGGCAGGCCCGAGCGCCGCAACGGCGCAACAAGGGCGAGCACCAGGAATGAGAACGCTGGCAGCAGCAGCGCGATCAGGCCGTGAGCGGCGACGTCGGTCATCCCTTGAGCAGATCCAGCTGGTCCGCCATGACCGTGCGGCGGATCCGGAAGAGGAGAATCACGATCGCGAGCCCGAGCGCCGCTTCGGCGACCGTGATGCAGATCGTGAACACCGAGAACACCATGCCGACGATGTCGCCGCGGAACCGGGCGAAGGCAATCAGGTTGATGTTGACCGCGTTCAGCATCAACTCGATGCCGAGCAGGATGCCGATCGTGTTGCGGCGCGTCATCACGCCGAAGAGGCCGATCGAGAAGAGGACGGCGGCGAGAATCAGGAAGGCTTGTAGTGGCATCTACTCCTCAGGGCGCGCGAAATAGATGGCCCCCAGCATCGCCGCCAGCATCAGCAGGGCGAGCAGCTCGAACGGCAGCACAAAGTTCGTCAGCACGGCTTCGCCGATGGCCTGCGTCGCGTTGTCGACCGGCGTGACAGCCGGCACGTCGAGCGGCTGCCGCAGCAGCGAGCTCACGATGGCGACGAGCATCGCGATCGATACCACCGCGGCGCCGCCGACGCGGCGATTCGTTTGCGAGATCCGCTCGCCGACGAGGCGCTCGGTCACGACAATCGCAAACACGACCACCGTGATGATGCCGCCGGCATAGAGCAGCAGCTGCACCGCGGCCAGGAATTCCGCGTTGAGCAGCAGGAAGATGCCGGCCGTGCCGGTGAGCGCGAGCGCCAGCCACAGCACGGCGTGAAACAGATTCGTCGACAGCACGACGGCCAGCGCCGAGCACACGAGGACGACGGCGAGGGCCCAGAAGGCGATCGTCTCGAGCATCAGGCGCCGGCCCCTGCTGGTGTCTCGGCCTTGGGCTCCTGCGGCGCGTGCGGCCGCGGCGCGCCCTTGGGTGGCGTCTGCACGTCGCGCAGGCGGTTGCCCGTTGCCCAGGACGGCTGGAACTGCAGGCCGATCGCGTGCAGCCGGTCCTTGTCGAGCAGCATGTCGCGCCGATCGGTCGTGGCCATGTCGAACGACTTCATCATGATGATGGCGTCGGTCGGGCACACCTGGACACACAGCTCGCAGAACTCGCAGGCGTAGAGCTCCAGCGTGAAGGTCTTGGCGTAGTTTCGCTTCTCGCTCTTGAGCATCTCCACCTTGATCACAGCCGGTGGACACACGTACTCGCACAACCGGCAGCCGATGCAGTTCTCCTCGCCCGTCTCCTGGTCGTAGGTGAGCGCCAGCAGCCCTCGGTACCGATCCGGGTATTTGCGCTCGACGTCCGGATAGTGCACCGTGACCGGCTTCCGAAACAGGTTGAGGAAGGTGATGCGCATCGCGCGCAGCACCGCCATCACGATCGTGCCTACCCCTTCAGACGAGCCCACTGGTCCTCCACACGATCACGGCCGCCGTGATCGCCAGCAGCAGAAGCGTCGACGGCAACAGCAGCTTCCAGGACAGCGTCAGAATCTGATCGACCCGGATGCGCACGAAGCTCCAGCGGATCCAGGTCACGAGCAGGAACACGAACAGCGCCTTGATCAGGAACCAGATCGGGCCGAGCCATTCCGGTCCCGGTCCACTCCAGGCGCCGAGGAACAGCAGTGCCCCCAGAAACGACGACCCGATGATATGCGCGTACTCGCCGAGCTGGATGATCGCGAACTTCATCCCTGAATACTCGACGCGGAAACCGGCGACGAGCTCCGATTCGGCTTCGAGGATGTCGAACGGCACGCGGTTCTCGGCGGCGAGCGTGGAAATGACGAAGAAGATGAACGACAACTGACCGATGACCGGATAGAAGACGAACCACAGACCGCTCTGCGCCGCGGCGATGTCGGACAGCCGCAGCGAGCCGGCGAGCATCACCGGGACGAGCGCGGAGAAGATGAACGGCAGATCGTAGGAGATGATCTGGTTCACCGCCCGCATCGCCGACAGCAGCGCGTACTTGTTGTTCGACCCCCAGCCGGCCATGAACAGGCCGACGATCTCCATCGCCGAGACGGCGAGGAAGAACAGGATGCCGATGTTGAGATCGGCGACGCCGAGGCCCGGCGCGAACGGGATCGTCGCGAAGATCAGCATGCACGGAATCAGGAAGACGATCGGCGCCAGGTTGTAGACGTGGCGGTCGGCCGCGTCCGGCACGATGTCTTCCTTCATCATCAGCTTGATCGCGTCGGCGATCGGTTGCAGCAGGCCGTGCGGGCCCACTCGATACGGCCCGATGCGCGACTGCATCCGCGCCGCGAACTTCCGCTCGAGGAGCGTCACGTAGGTAACCAGCCCGATGACGACGTTCAGGACGATGAACGAGGCGATAAAGGGGATGAGCCAGGCGGGTATCCGCATCATGCGGCAGCCCCCCACCGTAGGTCGGAGGCTGCCCCGATCACAAACCACGGAGACACGGAGGCGCGGAGATTCTTTTTCAACTCGTTGTTACGCCGCCAGGTTCGGATGACAAAAAAACTCCGTGTCTCCGTGCCTCCGTGGTTCGTCGACGGATGATCGCTCATCGATCGACCTCGCCGAACACCGGATCCACCGATCCCATGATGGCCACCACGTCGGCGACCTTGTGACCCGGCAGCACGTGCGGCAACACCGACAGGTTCGAGAACGACGCGCCTCGCCATTTCATGCGATACGGCTTCGGGCTGCCGTCGGCAATCATGTAGCAGCCGACCTCGCCGCGCGGGCCCTCGACGCGTGCATAGGCCCAGCCCTTCGGCATCCTGATCTGCGCCACCGACTTCAACGCCGGCCGCGATGAGATCGGGCCTTCCGGAATGCCGTCCAGCGCCTGCCGGATGATCGCGATCGATTGCCGGAACTCCACCATGCGCACCCGATATCGCGCGAAGCAGTCGCCCTCGGTCTCGACCGGGACGGCGAATGTGAAATCGCCATACGACGAGTACGGCGCTTTCCGCCGCAGATCGAAATCGACCCCGGAGCCGCGCAGCAGCGGACCGGAGACGCCGACGTCCTCCGCCAGCTGGCGGGAAATGTAGCCGACGCCCTTGGCGCGCGCGAGAAAAAACGGATTGTCCTCGAGCAGCCGCTCGTACTCGACGAGGCGCTGCTCGACGGTCGCCAGCGTGTCGCGACACTGTTGTGCCCAGCCAGCCGGCAGGTCGTAGCGCGTGCCGCCAACCTGGTAGAGGCCATAGAGCAGCCGCGCGCCGACCAGCGATTCGAACAGATCGAGAATCAGCTCGCGCTCGCGGATGCAGTAGAGAAACACCGTGGCGCCGCCACCCAGCGCGCCGCCCATGTCCATGCACCACGTGCCGAGCCACAGCAGGTGCGAGGCGATGCGCTGCAGTTCCGCCGCGATGACGCGGATGTATTGCGCGCGTTTCGGGACCTCGACGGCGCCAATCTGCTCGGCGGCGAGCACGTAGGCGAACTCGCTCGTCATCGCCGCCACGTAGTCGGTCTTCGAGGCGATCGTCGGGTATTGCGCGTAGGTCAGCGTCTCGGCGAGCTTCTCGTGGCAGCGGTGCAGATAGCCGATCACCGCATCCACGCCGACCACCGTCTCCCCCTGCAGCGTCAGAATCGCCCGGAAGACCCCGTGCGCGGACGGATGCTGCGGCCCCATGTTCATCGTGAGGCGCTCGCCCGCCGAGTAGTCGACGACGACCTGGTTGGGAGCGGACGTGTCGATCATCTGTACGGGGGGTGCGGCGTATCCACCGCGTAGGACTTCAGAAGGGGATGGCCCTGCCAGTCGTCACCGAGCAGGATGCGGCGAAGGTCGGGATGATCCTCGAAGACGATCCCGAACATGTCGAAGCACTCGCGCTCCATCCAGTTGGCGCCGCGGAACACCGGCACCAGCGAGGCGCAGCGCGGTGCCGCGGAGGATCCGCCTTCCTCGTCCGCCGTGGCGGAGGCGGACGTCGGAGCTGGCGCGAGCCGCGTTTTCATCGTCACCGACAGCTTGTCGTCGAGGTCGTCCAGCCAGGCGACGACTTCGAGACCGGATTCCTTCCAGTCGACGGCGCTGAGGAAGTTGAAGAAGCGGCAGCCGAGCACGTCCTTCGCGAACTGCGCGAATGCACGCCACTGGTCGACGGGGACATCCACGACGAGCGGCGTGGCGCCCTCGACGCGCGCGCCCGGAAAGCGCTCGGCGATGGAGGAGGCCGCCTGCTCGTGGGTCATCGCGCTAATCCACTTTCTCGTTGGGCGCAGCGCGCTGCCCGGTGCGGCGGAAATGCGCAATCTGGTCCTGCAGCAGCAGCAGACCATTGAGGAGCGATTCCGGCGGCGGCGGACATCCGGGGACGTAGACGTCGACCGGAATCACGCGATCGACGCCCTTCACCACGTGATAGCCGTGACGGAACGGTCCGCCGGAGTTGGCGCACGAGCCCATCGAGACGGCCCACTTCGGGTCCGGCATCTGCGCGTAGATGCGCTCGAGCATCGGCGCCATCTTGATCGTCACCGTGCCGGACACGATCATCAGATCCGAATGTCGCGGCGAGGCCCATGGCACCATGCCCAGCCGCTCCACGTCGAAGCGCGACGCGAACGTCGCCATCATCTCGATCGCGCAGCAGGCGAGGCCGAACGTCACCGGCCACACCGATGACTTGCGCGCCCAGTTCAAGAACCCGTCCGCCACCGTCGTCACGACGAAGCCGCCGGGGAACCGGTGAATACCTTCGGTGAGCGCTTCGAACGTCGACGAATGCTTGTCGCCCTCGGGCCGCTGCTGACGGAGCGCTTCGAACTCCTGCAGGTCCTTGAAGCTTTTCCAGACCGGCGCCGGGACGACGGGAACGGGAGCCTTTATCGCCACTCGAGTATCCCCTCCCGATAGGCGTACACCCAGCCGAGCGACAGGATCGCCAGAAAGAGCATCATCGTCCCCAGCGCCCACGCGCCGAGGCTGCGCAGGGCGAGCGCCCATGGGAAGAGGAAGACGGCGAGCGCATCGAACAGGATGAACACGAGCGCGACCAGATAGAAGCCGACCGGAAAGCGGACCCATGCGTCGCCGACCGGCTCCGCTCCGCATTCGTAGCTGAGCGTCTTCTGCGGCGCCGGGCGATGCGGTCGCAGCAGCCACGCCGCGGCCAGCGACACCACCGCGAAGGCGATGATGAAGCCGAGGAAGATGGCGACGGGCAGATACCCGCTCACTAGCGGAAGCTCTCCATGATTTCTTCGAGTGCCTTCGGGCCCGGACGCGTGCGCGACTGATCCAGCGTCACCAGCGGCTCGTCGACCAGACCGAGCTGGTCGACGAAGTCCGGCTTGTCGGGCTCGAGATACAGGATGCCGGTTGCATATTCGCCGCGGCGCGCCGTCTCGTGCAGCAGCTTCATCGCGCCGAGCCGGTCCTGCGGATTGTAGTCCTCGGCGATCTTCGTCAACAGAACTTTCGACCCGTTGTGCAGCGTCACCGCGGTCGTCGTCCCCTCGTCGTACTCGACGTTGATGTCCTCGAAGAAGGGAACGAAGCTGACGTCACCGAGCGGCTCGTCGTGATCCTTGACGTAGGAGTAGCTCTTGGTCGACCCCTCGTGATCGTTGAAGGTCACGCACGGCGACAGCACGTCGATCATGCAGGTGCCGCGATGGCTGATGGCCGCCTTGAGGATCGCCTTCAGCTGCTTCGAGTCACCGGAGAACGATCGCGCGACGAACGAGGCGCCGAGCTCGATCGCCAGCGCGCAGGTGTCGATCGGCGGCAGGTCGTTGATGACGCCGGTTTTCAGCGTCGATCCCAGGTCGGCGGTCGGCGAGAATTGCCCCTTCGTCAGACCGTAACAGCCGTTGTCCTCGATGATGTAGATCATCGGCAGATTGCGGCGCATGAGATGCACGAACTGGCCGATGCCGATGGCGCCGGTGTCGCCGTCGCCGCTGATGCCGATGGCGATGACCTTGCGGTTGGCGATCACCGCGCCGGTCGCCACCGCCGGCATGCGGCCGTGCACCGAGTTGAACCCGTGCGAGCTGTTCAGGAAATACGCGGGGCTCTTGCTCGAGCAGCCGATGCCCGACAGCTTGATCACGTCGGCCGGCTGCACGCCGAGCTCGTAGAACGCCTCGATGATGCGCTCGGTGATCGCGTTGTGCCCGCAACCGGCGCACAGCGTCGTCTTGGAGCCGCGATAGGCGACAGGTTCGAGACCGATACGGTTGATTCGCTTCGGGGCAGGTTGGGCCGGTGTCGTCATGGACTCTTGGTTGTGTGTTGTGACGTGAGTGGGTTCCTAGACCGCCGCGAGGCCTTCCTGGTTGAGCAAATCGGTCGTCACGGAGCGGCCGTCGATTGGCAGCCCGAAGTAGTGACGGATGCTGCGCAGCTTGGCGATCTGCTCCGCCGTGCATTCCATCTTCAGCAGCGACAGCAGCTGTCCGTCGCGATTCTGCTCGACGACATAGACGCGGTCGCAGCGATTGATGAAGTCGAAGACCTCGGTCGTGAAGGGGTAGGCGCGCAGCCGCAGGTACGACGTGCCGAGGCCCGCTTCCTTGGCCAGCTGGTCACGCGACTCGACGATCGCCCAGTGCGTCGTGCCGTACGCGATCACGCCGATGCCGCCCTCGTCGGCCATATCGACGATCGGCTTCGGCACGAGCGTCCTCGCCGTCTCGAACTTGCGGGCGAGACGGTCCATGTTGTTCTTGTAGTCGTCCGCGCGCTCGCTGTACTGCGCCAGCTCGTTGTGTCCCGAGCCGCGCACGAAATAGGCGGGCATGCCGTCGCCGGGCACCGTGCGATAGGGAATGCCGTCGCCGTCGACGTCCTTGTAGCGGCCCCACTGCTTGATCCGGTCGAGCGTGGCGGCATCGAGCCGCTTGCCGCGGTCGAAGGTCGTGGTCGGATACTCGAACGGCTCCGCCATCCACGTATTCATCCCGAGATCGAGGTCCGACATCACGAACACCGGCGTCTGCAGCCGCTCGGCGACGTCGAACGCGTCCATCGCCATCGTGTAGCACTCCGACACGGAACAGGGAATCAGCAGCGGATGCTTCGTATCGCCGTGCGAGAGCGTCGCCGCGAACAGCATGTCCTGTTGACCGGTGCGCGTCGGCAGGCCGGTGGATGGCCCGACCCGCTGGATGTCGAAGATCACGGCCGGCAGCTCCGTGTAGTAGCCGAGACCGGTGAACTCCGCCATCAGCGAGACGCCCGGACCCGCCGTGGACGTCGTCGCGCGCGCGCCCATCCAGGCGGCGCCGATGACCATCCCGAGTGCGGCCAGTTCGTCTTCCGCCTGCACCACGGCGTAGGTGGCTTTTCCGGTCTCGGGGTCGCGGCGGTACTTCTTCAGATACTCGATCAGCGACTCGCACAGCGATGACGAGGGCGTGATCGGATACCAGGCGACGAAGGTGACGCCGGCCATCATGCAGCCGATCGCGGCCGCCGCATTGCCTTCGATCAGGATCATCCCCTGCGTCTTGTTCATCGGCTCGACGACGAAGGGGTCCTGCTTGGTCAGATTCGTATCGGCGAAGTCGTAGCCCGCCTTGAGCGCGGCCATGTTCAGCTCGACGGCCTTCTGCTTCTTGCCCAGCTGCTTCCTGAGCGCCTTCTCCATCTGCCCCATGTCGATCGAGAGCAGGCGCGACAGCACGCCGTCGTAAATCATGTTGCGGACGAGCCGCCGGAGCTTGGCGTCGTGTGTGACCGGTGAGATCAGTTTGTCGAACGGAACGGGATAGAAGGTGATGTCGCTGCGCAGCTCGTTGAGCTTCAGCGGTTCGTCATACACGCAGGCGGCGCCAGGCGCGAGCGTCAGCACGTCTTCGCGCGCCGTTTCCGGGTTCATGGCGACGAGGAAATCGACTTCCTTCTTGCGGCCGATGTATCCGTCGGCACTGGCGCGGATGGTGTACCACGTGGGCAGTCCGGCGATGTTCGAGGGGAACATGTTCTTGCCGGACACGGGGACGCCCATCTGGAAGATCGACCGGAGCAGCACGAGGTTCGCGGTCTGACTGCCGGACCCGTTGATGGTGGCGACCTGAATGGCGAAATCGTTTACGACGGGCCCTGTTGGCTCTGATGTACCAGCCTGTTGCTCGATCACGTCGGTAACTGACATATGCTCCCGTCCCGCTCCCGTGCGACGCACCGTCCCCGATAACCTGTAGAGGAATCTGTAGATGCGGCGTGCGACCTACTGAGTCCGAAATTATAAACCGACAGTCTTGACTATTGTCGAGGCGCGCGAGCGTGTGGCGGACGCGCCGCTGCGCGCGGCAACAGCGTGCATGCTGACGCCGCGCAGCGAGATCCGTTAGTATTCGGCCCTATGAAAAGGCTGTTCGGCCTGCGTTCCATATTGGCGATTCTGACGCTGTCGGTCGTGGCGACCGCTGTCGTCGCCGCTCAAGGACAGCGCGAGGGCGCGCCCGCGGCCCCGGGCGGTCAGGGTCGCGGACAGGCGCCGGGACGAGGCCGCGGCGCGCCGCCGCCACCTCCTGAGCCGCAGGCGGGCCATCCACAGGGCAAGCTCGTGATCTGGGGCGATATCGTGAGCTTCGATCAGCCGGCCACCGCGCCGACGCACTGCATTCTCATGAATCGCTTTCAGCGCGGCCATCGGGTCGGGTTCCGCATGACCGCCGTTGATGGCGGCAGCGGCGAAACGGAGAACACCGCGGTCCTGACCGCGCACGTCACGTTTGGCGGAAGAACCGTGGACGTGCCGATGCGATGGCGCGGCAACGTTCCCTATCCGGCGAGCGAATATCCACGCAATCCCGCGGAGATGTGGACCGGCGTGTGGACGGTTCCAGACGACGCGCCGATCGGGATGGTGAGCTACACCGTGACCGCCGTCGATCGGTTCAATCGGATGGCGACGTTCTCGCCGTTCCCGAACACCGTCTCCCAACTGACGATCGTCGAATAGCCGTGCGCGACAGCCTCTGTGCCGCGGCGGTGATACTCGCGTTCGTAGGGTCGGCCGCTTGCTCAGGCACTGCCGCCGCCCCGGCCGACAACTCGGCTGCCAAGGCGTCCGCCGGGCAGTCGAATGGGCCTGCGCCCGTCCCTCTCAAGCTGACCTACGACAAGCGAACGGTTGGAACCGAGGTGCGATTCTCCGCAGCGGCACTGCCGGCGGGGAAGAGCGTCGACCTCACGTGGAGCACCGTGAGCGGGGGATGGGTGGTCGAGGACTACTACCATTTCCGCGGCAAGCACTACTCCGAATCCAGCACGTCACTCGGGCGCTTCACCGTCGACGCGAGCGGCCGCCTCGAGGGTCGCTTCACGATTCCTGAAGACTACGGCGGCGTGCACGACGTGATTGCGCTCGCGGACGGCAAGCCGGTGGCCCAGGGCGGTATCGAGGTGACGCAGAGCTTCGAGATGAGTCCCGCGTCAGGCGCCATCGGCACGCCGATCGAGATCCGCGTCACGGGGCTCGGGTGGCGGACGATGGAGAGCACGTGGGTGGTGAATTGGGACAACCACCTCGTGGGTTTCGTGTCGGCGGCGGGGACCAAGG
>Ga0081539_10002354_pt1 | contig 27160 bp, 21 predicted proteins | sample TabmetS4T2R2_FD_71023 | JGI IMG/M metagenome (GOLD analysis project Ga0081539, IMG submission 71023) | Tabebuia heterophylla rhizosphere microbial communities from the University of Puerto Rico - S4T2R2 | ecosystem: Host-associated > Plants > Roots > Rhizosphere ...
GGATAGGCGACTGATGCGGCGATCTGATCGTCAAGAGAGAGCGTGCGGCCCTGAGTGCGGCCGGGGCCGGTGCGCGGGAACATCGTTGCCCCACCGATGGGACTATGGCTGAGACCAATGCCGTGGCCGATCTCGTGGGTCGCGACCTCCTGAACATCCGCGGCGTCTCCGCGTCCGTCGGTCGCCCACTTGAACTGATTCCCGTTGAAGACGAGCGAGGCATCGACGATCTCGCCCGAACGCGCGCCGCTCGTGAAAGTGGTCAATCGCGAAACGGCGAACGCCCCGGCCAGGTTCAAACCATCAGCCGTCGTGGTCGAATTTTCCAGCCAGTAGATTTGATAGATTCCGTCATTGGTGGTGGCGGTCGCCGAAGTGTCCGGGCCTCTCGTGAATGCGATGGTACTCGTCGGAATGTCTTCCCAACTTTTAAACGAAGCGGCGATCGTTCGCTCGACTTCAGAGAAGGGAAGGTCATCGCTGCCGGCCGGGTTTAAGTTATAAACGATGCGGCCGTTGGAGACGATCGGCGTCCCCGGATTATTGAGATTCCAGGCAATGGGAGCGCCGTTCGAACTACTGGTCGGGCTTCGCACATAAGATTTTGTCGAATGTGTCGAAAAGATAAAGATTGCGAGTAGAACGGAGATGCGGAGCAGGTACTTCATGTTTTACCTCATCGAGTGCGCGCAATGCGGGTGCGCAGTTCGTCAAGCGTGAGCCGGGTCGATTTGATTGAGAGTGTCTGCAGATTCTTTCCGCGGCTCTTGGGATCGACAAGCGTAATACCCGAGAAGTCCCGCGTCACTTCACTCCCTGCGACGTGCATTTTGCCTTGTTTGAGGGCGACCACAGTGAAATCACTGCTCTTTCCAGGAGTCGTAAAGAGCACGACCGATTCGCCCTGAGAGAATTCGGGGCGGCCGGCATAGTCTATCTTGATTCCGTCCCGTTCACCGCCGAGTTGCGTGATGGTGATGATTTCAGAACGACGCGTTGAGCCTTTAAGCGCTTCATCAACGCGCAACCGGACCTTGGTGTAGATCCGCGTGTGCTCGGCGTTCCAGACCGTCTCGACCGAGACGATCTGTCCGTGGAAGATGTCTGATGAGAGCCGGGTTAAATCTTCAACTTCTAGAAATTGCATAATCGTCGCTCGCGCGGGAATCACCGCACAGGCCGCCACGATGCAAGCGAACAGGGATAAGCGCAGATGCGCGGAGCGTCTATTCTTGATATTCATAGCGAAATTCCAGTTAGCAGTTAACAGGTTTCATCCATCAATTTTCAGCAGGGGGAACTGGAAAACTGATCTCTGGGCCGTGTTCTCTGAGAAATTTTCAATTTTTCAGGAGCAGATCTGAAAACTGAAAGGGGGGAATAAATTTTCAAGTTTGTGATGAAGAGAAGTTACTCGATATAATGTCGGGCAGTCAACAGTGGAACGGGCGGTCAAAAATCGATTATCGTAGGAATAATTGTTTGCGGATAGTTATCTGGGCAAGCTTCATCTTATATTTCGCGGCAATGGCGCCGGTGAAGAGCGCGGCGGTTGGCCAGGTCGGTCAGGAGCACGCGGGCCAACGCTCATGGAATTTTACGCTTCGCGACCTCGAAGGCAGAGCCCATTCGGCTGAAGAATGGACTCAGGCCAAGGCGGTTGTCCTTTTTTTCATTGCGACCGAATGTCCGATCTCAAATCGTTATGCGCCGGAGATCAATCGGATCGTCGCGGAGTATTCACCAAAGAACGTCCTGTTTTTAGCCGTTCATTCGGATCCGGATCTGACCGCGGAGGAAGCGCTGCATCACGCCCGGGATTTCGGCTATAAATTCACCATTCTACTCGATCCGGAACAAACGATGGCCCACTATCTCGGCGTCGAACTGACGCCGACCACGGCGATCCTCTCGCCGAAAAGAGAGGTGCTCTATCGTGGACGGATCGACAATCGCTATCCGGAGTTGGGCCAATACCGTGAGAGCGGCGTTAAACCGGACCTGCAACTCGCGCTCGATGCCGTTCTTTCGAACCGACCGGTGGCTGAACCGGTCACCAAATCTATCGGCTGTCAGTTGCCGCCTGCGAGAAAGGGAAGAAGATAGACCATGAAACCTCGTCTCACCAGATTTTGGGTGATCCCAACTTTTGCCGTTTTGGCATCGATCGTGATCGTTGTCGTCATTGCCGATTCAAACCGCCATTCATTCGTTGCCGCTCGTGGAAGCGACTCTGCAGCGGTGACCTTCAACCGGGATATTGCGCCGATTCTCTTTAAAAATTGCGCATCGTGTCATCGCCCGGGAGAGGTTGCGCCGTTTTCGTTATTGACCTACAAAGATGCGGCGAAGCGTGCAAAACAGATCGCCGCGGTGACGAAATCTCGTTATATGCCGCCCTGGAAGCCGGAACTCGGGTATGGTGAATTTCACGATGCTCGCCGTTTAAGCGATGAAGACCTCGCGCGCCTGACGCGTTGGGCCGAGACCGGCGCGATCGAGGGCAACCCGGCCGATCTGCCTGCTGCGCCGCAGTTCACCGACGGGTGGCAGCTGGGCCAGCCTGATCTGGTGCTCAAGATGCCGCAGGCCTACACGATCAAAGCCGATGGACCGGACATCTATCAAGTCTTTGTCATTCCGATCGACATCCCCGCTGACAAGTTCGTCTCGGGGTTTGAGTTCAGACCTGGCAATCGGCGCGTCGTTCATCACTCGCTCATCTTCCTCGACAGCAACGGCGAAGCGCGTCGCCGGGACGAGGCCGATCCCGATGTCGGATATCGCAGCTTCGGTGGAATCGGATTTCTTCCAACCGGCAGCATCGGAGGGTGGGCGCCGGGTGCGTTTCCGCGCTTTCTTCCCGAAGGGATTGTCAAGGTCATCAAGAAAGGTTCCGACCTTGTCCTTCAAATGCATTACCACCCGAGCGGTAAGTCCGAGACCGATCAATCGACGATCGGCATCTATTTTTCCAAGAGTTCGTCGAAGAAGCTCATGGTTAACATCCCTCTGGTTCAGCGCAACCTCAAGATTCCGGCGGGGGAGCAGCGATACAAAGTGACGGCTTCATTGACGATGCCGATTGACCTCCAGGCCATCGGGATTACTCCTCATATGCATCTGCTGGGGCGCGAAATGAAGGTCACGGCCTATCTGCCGGACGGGACAGTCCTGCCGATGATCTGGATCAAGGATTGGAACTTCAACTGGCAAGATCAGTATCTATATGATAAGCCGTTAAGATTGCCGAAGGAGACGCGGTTAGAGCTGGAAGCATACTATGATAACTCCGCCGATAATCCGCGAAACCCGAGCACTCCGCCTCGCACTGTCACCTGGGGAGAACAGACGACTGATGAAATGGCCTTTTGTCCGGTCCAGGCAATTGCGGAAAACGAGACGGAGATTAAACAGTTATGGCCTGCGATTCTGCGTCAGTTGGCTCTTCAACGAGGGCGATAGAAATCTTGCACGGGCGTTGCGGCGTGGAATGTTCCGGAAAAAGAATGCAGAGTGGCCATCCAACCGAGTTCGAGCCAAGTCGGAGATGGGTCGAGATGGCCGGCAGATTCATACTTCAGATTGTTTAGTCCTGATTCTTCAGAAGATTTGAATAAAGAACCCATTTCCCGTCAACCAGACCGGCAACCAGGACATAAGTATACGGGCGTCCATCGACGCGGATTCGATACCGTCTTAAGACATTATTTGGAGGTACGCTCGGCAAGGGAATCGATCGTGTGGGCTGCTGGTAGATAGCATGCGCCAGTTCCGCCAATTCGGGCTCTCGCGCACTTTTGTTGATCAGACTGGGCACCACCGCTTCAATCACGGAATTCTGCTTGGAGATCTCGCCGGAACTCTTTTCCAGAATGGCTTTCTTTTCAGCCAGCTCACGGCTTGTCTGCTGCAGTTTACTTTCTAGTTCCGTGGCTCTGGTTTCAGATGTTCTGATCTCGCTATCTGCAGAGCTATAACGACGATACATCCATCCCATTGCCAGTAACGAGGCGGCAAGCAGGATCGTAACGATACTCAAAAGGAGTCGCAAAACAGCGCGCTTTTCGGCTTCGATCTGCATCGTTTGCCGGCGAACCATATCGTACTCTTGTTGGCTGTACATCATCTCTGTGATCTACCTCAGATTTTTAGCTATTCCTCTCTCTCCGGGTCTCTCCGGGCAAATCCGGATCAAATGCCTCGATCAATAATTCTAGCGTTTGATCGTTTCACTGGCGAGAGGAAAATGTCAGAAAGCTTTATCCGCGAATCATTTTTCTCCGGCGATCACCCATTCCTCGTTGAAATGGGCATGTTTGATCGTCTTTCGTCGCGGTTTTCCTTCGGCATCCGGCGCGAGATCGCGGCGATTGAGATGGTAACTGTATGTGGCATGCAAGGTCCCATCGCGCGACTGGATGATTGAAGGATAATGGTATGCGCCGGCCTCGGGGCCTGGAGGATCGTATTCAAGGTGGCGGCGCCATCTCCATGACTTTCCTTCGTCGTCGGAGATGAGGACAACCAAACTATTTCGGCCTTGCTCGGTGTCGTTACAGATCAAAGCCCAATGGCCATTGCGCAGCGCCATCACCTCGGCGCCCGATCCCGGATTGGGCAAGTCGCTGTCGATGACAGGGGACCAGGTCTCTCCGTTATCGCGCGACTCGCTCATCTGCAAACGCTTGGGCGCCGGACCATTGTCACGCATCAAGGTGAAGAGAGTGCCGTCTTTTTTCTTGACGATGCTCGGTTGGATATTACCGAGGCCGACGAGCGGGCTTCCGGTCTTCCAGGTCTTGCCCCAATCATCGGTGATCGCCATCAACGAGAAAGAGAAGCCATCGGAATAGAGCGGGACGATTAATCGTTGATTATTGAGGACGAACGGATGAGCCCGAGTCATCCAACCGAGCCGGCGAAATAATTTATCCCCGGCATTCTTCCTGGTGCGCTTGACGTAATCGCGGAGCATCGCCTGTTTGAGCTCTGGAAGAGCGCTCGCGCCGCTCTCCAGCACGCTCAGCGCTTGATTGACGGCTATCTCAAACTCCGGTCCGGGAGTCACATGAAGCACTTCGTTCACCTCCCAGACCGGCGGATCCTCCGTCAAATAGCGTTTTGAGATCCGGTATTTCATGAGAGCCGTCTCCCATTCATTGGCCAGGATGGTCGGCCACAACAACCAGAGCCTCTGCTCGGGATCAATAAACATCGTACAGTTCGTGTCCGGATAACCGGGCGTGTCGGCCATGGTGAAACGCGGACTCCACTCGCGAGCGCCCTTCTTCTTTCTGGCGCCTTCAATTTTGACATCATCCGCCTGGCGTTCGCCGGAACCATGAAACCAGCAGACCAGCAGATCGCCGTTCGAACATTCCACCAGACAGGAAGCATGATTGTGCCAGTGTTCAAGTGGAAAGATGATCTCAGATTCGAGAAACGGCACGACCCTGGCATTTTGTGGTGACACTTCTCTTGCCGACAGCACGGCGCCTGTACTCACCAGGGCCAGCAAGCAGGGGAGAATTATTTTATTCATGAGCTTGATTCGATTCCTGAGTTGATCGTTCAACTTCGCCGGATACATCAGGACGGCCACACTCTGCCACTTCTTCAATGAAGAATTCAACAATCAATCTCAATGTTGATCAAAGATGCGCGGGAAATTGTCCGCCGATTTTCAGCAAATCAGTAAAATTTTAGATTCAAATCGTGTGCATGTCTTCCGGCGTCAGGTTATAATACAGCATCTTAAACAATCACAAAATCAGATAGATAGCGATTATCAAGTAAAAATGAATCGACCACACCTAATGAAGGCCGTTGTGCCAACACTCCTATTTATTATCTTGCCGCTGAGCGCGTGTCGCAGCGGCGAGTCTCAAGTTGCGGCTTCGAAGGGAGGAAACCAGAATCTTCCGGCCAAACAAGTGAAACTCGTTCAAGCTGAAGTCCGCAAATTGACACGGACGATCTCTGCTCCGGGAACGCTGGCGGCTGATGAGCAGGCAACACTCAGTTTCAAAGTCGCCGGTCGTTTGAATATTCTTAAAGTCGATCTGGGCACTCCGGTCGATAAGGGACAAACGATCGCTCAGCTCGAGCCGACGGATTTCAAGGTCCGTCGTCAACAGGCCGAGGCCGCGTTACAGCAAGCTCGCGTCAGATTGGGGCTCGCGCCGCAAGGCGATGACGACCGCATCAACCCCGAGAATACGTCTCTGGTTCGAGAGGCGCGAGCTTTGCTCGAAGAGGCTCGTCTTAACCACAACCGGACCGTTCAACTCTACAATCAAGGGATTCAACCCAAAGCCGAACTCGATCGGGTCGAATCGGCTTTCAAAGTCGCCGAAAGCCGATATCAGGATGCTCTCGAAGAGGTTCGTAATCGTCAGGCTGTCCTCTTACAACGCCGGTCAGAATTAGAGATCGCTCGGCAACAACTCGAAGAGACCACCCTCTATGCACCATTCGACGGCGCGGTCCGCGAGCGCCGTGCTTCAATGGGCGAGTACCTGGCCGCAGGCACGCCAGTTGCAACGATTGTTCGTCTTCACCCGCTGCGTCTCCGCGTCGAAGTGCCCGAGCGCGAGGCTCAGGGGATTCGCATCGGAGAGCCGGTTCGAGTGGTCGTTGAAGGAGAGACCCATCAAGATTACTCAGGCCGCGTTGCCCGGCTTAGCCCCGCGTTTCAAGAACAGAGCCGGACCCTCATCATTGAGGCCGAAGTTGATAATCGCCAAGGCCGGTTGCGCCCCGGATCATTCGCCAAGGCTGAAATCCAAACCAACGTTACTTCAAATGCCGTCTTAGTGCCGGTTTCGGCGGTTGTGACATTTGCCGGGATCCAAAAAGTGTTCACGGTCAAAGATGGCAAGGCTCTTGAAAAGAATGTCGTCGCCGGCAGACGCGAAGGGGATTGGATGGTCATTGATGGCATTGAGGCGAATACTCCGGTTGTTCTCTCACCGGGTAATCTGGTGTCGGGACAGCCAATCACAGTGGTTCATTAATGGAACTCGTCGAACGAACAGGATCGTGGACTGATGATGGTCACGGTGAATTGAAACGAAGCGATCTGTCTCGATCAATTGCAGACGCTCTCTTCGTCTTCGGTTTCGGTTTTTGTTAAGTCTCCGGTCTAACCCATTATTTCGCGCCAATTTTGATTGGCAGAGCGTTGAATTAATCATTTTCGCTTGACTCACAATGCAGTATCCCGGTAAGTTTATTTCTCGTTCGCGGTTCATGTCTCGTTATCCCAAATTGAGGTGGCTCACTGCCACTGCCCCATGTTCTCGATGCAGTCCCCCTCCTTAAACGTGATTAAAGCTCTCTTTCGATCGTCTCGTCCCTGGTGCAAATATTGCTCTGCCCAGGTGGTTACCGCGATTGCCGGTAGAATTGTTCTCTTCGTCCAGAAGCTGCCTCGACACGAGGTTTCCTTTAAGGTCTTAAAAATTGTTGGGATTAGTGTCTTTCAAGACCCATGAGGAAAATTGCTCTTTGTCGGGGTTGAATGAAAAATAGGTTTGAAAAGTTCTAGTTATCTGAAGTAAGCTAAGGGCCTCCGGACCCCTGCGATATAGACTCTATGAGCAACCGGGAGGAATTTCCATGAAAAATCGGATCGTACAAAGAATTATTGCCTCAGTCATGATCATCGCCTTAAGTAGCTTTGGCCTACTCAATCAAACGACGATCCTGGCGGCGGGCGCCATCAAAGCTGCAGCTGCCGGAGACAATGCGAGGGATGCTAAACCAGACAATGCCAAGCCGGATAATCCCGACAACAGCAAAGACAATGCGAAGATCGATAAACAGATGGTTGGGCAACTGACAGTCTTTGGAGTTGTCACGCTCAACGAGAAGAAAGCGGTCAACGGGACGACCGTTTTAAATAACAGCAAGATCAAGGTCGCCTGCGCCAAGGGCAACGGCGCGATCGTCAACTTCGGACGGATGGGACGGATTGAACTCAATCCGGGAACGGAGATGGTCTTGCGTTTTTCGGATCGGGTAATCAGTGGAGACCTCATTGAGGGGAATGTCATGGTCAACGCGTCGACGGGCGTCAAAGTCTCCATCAACACTCAGGATGGAGTGACGGCCTCGGACGGTAAGGAAGCGGCCGTGCTGCCCGTGAAAGCACAACGTGGCGTGCGCTGCGTGCCGACGGTGATGAATAACTCTGCCTCCTCACCGGTACTCAGCCCTGCTGCGATTGCGGCATTGCTTCTCGGCGCCGGCGGTGTGGCGGCCATCGGTGCACTGGCGGCCTCGAATAATAATGCTTCGGCCGTTCAAGTCGGGCCTCCTCCGCAAAATTGATTGACGAAGATCTTTCGTTTGACCAGGATCTACCCAGCCCCAATTTAACAATTTTGTTTGATTGATTGTTTGATTGATTGATAACTATCTCCCGGATTGAGATTGAGCTGCTGTCTCCAGGCAGGCTCTTGTCGGAGACAGCAGCCGCTCAGCGCGACCCCTTCCAGTTGAACAACAGGTTAGTTCACGATAAAAACCTTGGCTTTCCAAGAGAAGATCGATAGTGTCTTTCGTTTTTAAACTGAACAGTCTGGTTAGTCGGATTGCAATATTGATGACAGTGTTGCTGATGTGTGGCGGGCTGGCCTGGCTGATCTTGTCGCATTTCATCTTGCGGGCGGTGACTGACCCGCGGTTGACGATGGATCGTCAAGCGCTCGTTGCTGCGTCGATTCGCTTTCCTGATTCACCACGCGTTAATTACCTCTTAGCCGAGTCGGAGATGGGTAGTGTCGCCAGTCAGGAGCAGATGGCCGCGGATGCCTTGGCGCATGCCGAGCGGGCAGTCAACCTCTCACTATGGGATTTCAAGGCACGGCGATTGCTGAGTACGCTCCAGGAAATGAACGGTGATCTGGATGGCGCTGAAAAATCACTTCGCGCCGCAGTTCAGCTCGCTCCTCAACACGCAGAGGCGAACTGGGCATTAGCCAATATTCTCGTCCGCAGAGGGAAGCTTGATGAGTCGCTGGAACCTTTCCGCGTCGCGAACAAATCGAGCGATGACTTCCTCTCATTGACATATGAGCTGCTGTGGCAATCGTCGGGAGGAAAGATCGATCTGCTGCGGTCTCTGGCCGGCAACAATCCGTCGGCGCAATTATCGCTCGTCCAGTTCTTTCTCGATCAGTCGATGGCGACAGAAGCGCTGGCGATCTTCCGCGGGATGGATCGGGAGACCAAGTTGAACTCGACGAAGAGCGCCGAGTTTATCCGGTCGCTCATGGGTAAAGGGCAAATTGAGCTGGCCCACTCGCTCTGGTTGGATCTGGTCTCTTCGTTACAAACCTCTCCGCCGAGCGGCGGGCTGATCTGGAATGGTGGATTCGAATCCGACGCGGTCAAGAATTTCGATCATTTCGACTGGACGCTGGCGCCGAGCGAATATGCGCGGATGGGGATTGATACCAAGGTGGCGCGAACCGGATCGCGATCGTTGAAGATTGCCTTTGCCGGTCGGGACACGACCAAGCTGGTCGGAGAGATGAAACAGCTGATCGTCTTACGTCCCGGCGCCCATTACCACTTTGAATGTTATGCGAAGGCGGGAGACCTCATGACCCCGGAAGGTCCTCGCATTGCCGTCCTCGGGCAAAACGGGGTGATCGCGACCTCTGAGCCGGTGGCGGAGGGCACGACCGATTGGCAGCGATTGACGATCGATTTTATCGCTCCGAACGATGCCACACCCAAATATCTCGCGATCGTGCGAATTCCGAAATTTAGTTACGATGACCCGACGCGTGGAGTGATCTGGTTCGACGACTTCACGCTGACCGAATAAAGAGAAAGGGTCCGGTCCGGGAATTAAAGAGATGCCGATGGTAGAGCGTGAAAACAGAAAAGGTGAGATGCTCGGCATCGTGATCATTGGCGGCTTGTTCCTGCTCATGGCGTTTACCACGCTGGCGTTTGGAACGGTCGATCCATGGTCCGTGGTGGTCTTCGATCTGGCATCAGTCGTGCTCTTATTGCTCTGGTCGATCAAATGCGTGATCGATCAAAAGGTCGTCTTCGTCCTTCCGGCGACAGCCTGGCCGCTCATCGCCCTCTTTATTTACGGCGGAATCCAAGGCCTTTCATTCGCCGATCAGTCGGGCAAACGATGGAGCCTCTCGATGGATGCCGAGGCGACCCGCTTAGCCCTCGAAGTCGCCGGCTGTCTGTTGATCTCTTTTTTGATCGCCGCCAATTTTCTCGTCGGGCGCGAACGTCTGGCCTGGTTCAGAAATTTCCTGATCTTTTTCGGACTGGCCCTCGCCGTCTTCGGCATGATTCAACATTTCACCTGGAACGGAAGGCTCTACTGGATTGTCAATGCGACGGTCCCATCGGGATTGCCATTTGGACCTTTCGTCAACCATAACCATTTTGCCGGATATCTGGAGATGATTGCGCCGATTCCAGTGGCGCTCATCCTGACGCGCGCGGTCCGCGGAGAGCTCTCGCTGCTCTACGGTTTTGCCGCAGTCATTATCGGGGTCGCCACGATCCTTTCGCTCTCGCGCGGGGGAATGATCGGGCTCGTCTCCGGACTGATGTTTGTCGTCATCTTCGGGCTCAAGCCGGGCAGGTCAGGGGAAGAGTCGAGTTCGTCGAGATTCCCGCTTCTGCTCTCGCGCGCCGGCGCGTCGGCGGTGATCGTCGTCTCTTTAGCTGCCGGCGTCTGGTGGTTGGGCGCTGATTCCGTGCTCCAGCGCGTCGAGAAGACCGAGTTGTCGACGCAGGAGCGGAGCGCGGAATCGGGCAAGGAGACGGTCTTTCAAAGCCGCGGTTGGATCTGGCGCGACACGATCGCCTTGATTCGCGAGAACTGGGTGACGGGCGTCGGATTAGGAGCTTTCCCAACTGCTTATCCAATCTATAGCGAGCGTAATGGAACGTTAATAGTCAATCAGTCCCATAACGATTATCTGCAGGTCGTGGCGGATTGTGGGATAGTCGGAGCGCTCGCTGCCATCGGTTTCATCGTGCTGGTCTTCCGCGACATCCTGCGCGGCTTGCGCCATCACGACAAGATGCGGGCGGCCACCGCGCTCGGTTGCGGCGGCGGCGTCTTCGCCATGCTCGTACATAGTTTGTTTGACTTCAATTTACAGTTGCCTTCCAATGCTTTACTTTTTCTGGTGCTGACGGCTGTCATTTCCAATATTAGTGTGGCTGCGGCGCAAAAGAGAGTTGAAAATACGAGGTCCGAGCGTGCGCCTCGATTCAGAGGCGTGTCCCAAGATTTGGAGGTATGGTCGTGAAAAAACAATGCTACAGAACAAATAAAGCCCATCAGTTATCTCTCTTGTTGCTATTTACCATCTTGATGACGGTGGCCGTGTGCGGTCAAGACCCGGCGTCGCGTTCCGATGTTCAAAGCACGCGCCGCGAGAGCGCGAGCGTCGATCGCGGGCCGCGATCGGGAGCGCGGAGCAGCGAAGTGATTATGTCCTCCGGCGAGGATTACCGCCTGGCGGCGAGCGACGTCATCAAGATCCTCGTCGAGGATGCGCCGGAGTTGTCATCCAATTACCGGATCAATAAGGCGGGGACGATTCCGATGCGATATCTGGGGACGATGAGCGTCGTCGGCAAAACGCCCGATGAAGTGAGCGCCATCATCGCCGACGGCCTGCGTAACCGTTACCTCAAAGATCCCAAGGTCTTCGTCACGGTTGAACAATATAACAGCCGGACTTTCTTCATTCAGGGCGCGGTCAAAAATCCGGGCGTCTTCGTCATTGAGGGCAAGCCGTCGCTCTTTAAGCTGATCTCGATTGCCGGAGGCATGCAGGACAATCATGGCTCGTTGGCTTATATCATCCGCGAGACCAAGGTGAACCCCGAGAAGCTTGAAAAGGCTCGCGCCGGGATCGATCAAGGGGCTGACCCGGCCGCGCAGACTCCGGCTCCCACCACTCCGCTCGGCCAGGTGATCGAAGAGAAGAAGGCCGGATTGGCGGGGATCGAAGGCGAGACCGAATATGAATTACTGATGGCCCATATCAATGGTTTGTACCGTGGTCGCTTCGAAGAGAACATGATCATCCAGCCGAACGACCTGGTCTATATTCCACCCTCGGATGTCTTCTTTGTTGCCGGCGAGGTCAAAGCTCCCGGACAGTTCCCCTTGAGAGAAGGGACGACGCTGCGACAGGCGATCTCGTTGGCGCAGGGGACATTCTTTAAATCCGCGACTAACCGCGCTGTTATCTTCCGCCAGGATCCCGCTACTGGAAAACTGACCGAGGTTCCGGTCGATGTCGGACTGGTCATGAGCGGCAAGAAGGACGATGTGCCGATCATGCCCAACGATGTGATCGTGGTTCCCAACAGCAAAGTTAAGACGGTCAGCGGTGCTTTATTGACGGCACTCGGAACCACCCTGGTCTACCGAATTCCGTTCGGGCGATAACACGGAGGTATAAAAATTGTTCACATCCCGAAGGCCGGTCGTGCCAGGGTATCTCGGGTTGTGGATGCGAGAGAAAACCTTTTATGGTTGACGACAGAAAAGAAATTGAAAGACCCTTGACTCAGGAAGAGACGGCAATTATTCGCCCGTTTGCAACGCCACGTCCGAGCAGCAACCCGCCCTATGATTACGGCTACGGATACGGCGTCGATCCGAACAATGGGATTCATCTGCGCGAGGTCTGGAGGATCATCAGAAAGCGCAAGTGGCTGGTCGCCGTCATTGCCGCCATGACCACCATTCTGTTGACCATTGAGGTTTACCGGACACCCTCAAGCTTCAAAGCCGAAACGACGATCGAAATCGCCAAGGACGCGGCGACGGTCGTCAAGACCGATGCCCAGATTCTTCAAATCAGCGATTCGGATAATCTCAACACGAACAAGATCAAATTCAAAAGCCGGCCTCTGCTGGAGGACGTGGTCGTCCGGTTGCAGCTCGATCGGAATCCGAAATTTTCCGAGAGCCTGCAGAAGAAATCGATTGTCGAATCGATCAAAGATGTGAGCAATCGTCTCATGGGAAGAATCGATCGACCGCCGGCGCCGGTCGCGAGCCCGCTGGTCTCTCAACTGGGCGAGCTGCAAGACCGCACTCCCGAAGACAGTCAACGTCTGGCGCCTTATGTCAACATTCTTAGAAATAAGCTCGATGTCGAACCGATTCAGGATACTCGCATCCTTCGGATTTCATTCGAGCATACGGACCCGGCGCTGGCGGCCTTGATCGTCAATACAGCCGCCAAGAATTTCATCGATCGAGATTTTGAACGAAAGACCGACCGCTTCACCGGCACTTCTGATTGGCTCAATCGATCGACGCGCGAGCTCAAGAGCAAAGTCGAAGAGGCGGAACAGGCGCTCGCCGATTACTCGCGGAAGAATGGCATCTTCGCGACCGAGAGCAAAGAGAGCCTGACGACCGATAAACTCACGGCCTTGCATTCCCAGGCGATGAAATCCGAGATCGACCGGACCCTCAAACAATCGCTCTATGAAGATGTGATGCAGGGCCGCGTCACGGAACTGCCGGAAGCTTTCGCCGATCAGAAGACCGCCTCGTTGCAAGGCGAGCTTGGAAGACTGCGAGTCGATGAGGCTGAATTGAACATCAAGTTCGGCCCGGAGAATCCTCGCGTCGCCGAGGTTCAATCCAAGATCAAATCCATTCAGGAACAGATCGGTGATGCCCGCAAGAATCTGGCCGGGAAGCTCAAGGCCGATTATGAGCGGGCGCTCCGCGATGAGAAGTCGTTGAAGGGCGCATTGGAAAAGGCGAAATCCGAGGCGGTCCAGGAGAATCAGGCCAGTATCCAGTACAGCATTCTCAAGTCTGATGTCGATACGGCGAAGACCCTCTACCACGAATTTTTGGGGAAGACCAAGCAGGCGGACCTGGAGTTGCACGAACAGCATAACAATCTGCGGGTTATCGAGCCGGCCGACATTCCGGCCTCTCCGGTCGGACCTCTGCGGTTCCGCACCATCCTCATCGGTTTTCTGGTGAGTCTGGTGGCCGGAGTCGGATTGGCCTTCTTCCTCGAATATCTCGATAACACGGTCAAGAGCGTCGAGGACATCGTTCGCGTCGCGCAACTGCCGACGCTCGCCGTGATCCCATCGATTACCGCGCTGCCACAACGGACCGTCAACTCCAAACGGAGAGGGAAATATCAAGTGGCGGCCATCACCACCGGCGCTGATCCGAAGGCCGAAGGCGAGAACGGTAAACTGACCAAACTCGTCACACTCGATAAGGTCTCGTCGGTTGTCGAAGCTTATCGCATGCTGCGGACTTCGGTGTTGCTCTCGGCCGCGGGCAATCCGCCGCGGATCATCCTCTTTACGAGCGGCCAGCCCGGCGAAGGTAAGACGACGACGGCGATTAATACGGCAATCTCGCTCTCGCAACTCGGCTCGTCCGTCTTGCTGATCGATGCCGATCTGCGCCGCCCAACAGTCCATCGCGTCTTCAAGATGAACCACGCGCAAGGGCTCTCAACCTATCTTTCACGACCGGTCGAGATCGACAGCTTGATCCATAAGCTCTGGGTTCCCAACCTCTCAGTGCTTCCCTGCGGGCCAATTCCCCCTAATCCGGCCGAATTGATCAGCTCGGAGCGAATGAAAGATATTTTAAAACTGCTTTCTGAAAAATACGACCACATACTCATAGACTCCCCGCCGTTGATTAACGTCACTGACCCGGTCATCCTCTCGACGATGGTGGACGGCGTCATTCTTGTCGTTCAAGCCGGACGCAGCACGCGCGATGTCGTACGCCGCGCCCGGCACGAATTGTCCAGTGTCGGAGCTAAAATCTTCGGTGTCGTGCTTAATAACCTCGACATCAAACGCGAAGGTTACGGCAGCTACCTTTCAACTTACGGAAACTATGGTTACGGAGAAGGAAGAGAGGAAGCAGGACGGTATTAATAACTTAATGATAAAAAAATGTATGTTCCTGCGCTTGCCCCGAGCGCGGCGGGAGGTAGTAAACCATGGTAGAAGACAAGGGCAGGATTGATCGACCACAGTCGCCTGATGAAGCGATGTTGATCAGGCCAAGTGGGGCTCCAGCGCTCAATTCACTTGATCAACTTTCCTACAATTATTATAACCCGGGGGCGGCGAGCGAAAGCTTCAATTTCCGTGAGGTCTGGCGAAAGATTCGCAAGCGAAAATGGCTGGTCCTGACTATCGTCCTGATTGCGACGACAATCGTTTCGATCGAGTCGTTTCGAACCAAGTTGATGTATCAGGCGGTGGCCAAGGTCGCGATCAATAAAGATAGCGCGGTCTTTAAAGCCGGCGATGTCATTTTACAAGCCGATGATAGTGATCGCATCAATACTGAGCTCCAGTTACTCCAGACCTATCCTTTGTTGGAAGATGTCGTTGTCAGACTGAGGCTCGATCAGAATCCACAATTTCTTGACGTCGGCGAGCGGCAGACGATCTTAGAGGCGGTCAGGACGATCTTTTCAAAGGTCAATAACAAATTTGCGGGACCGGCGCCGGCGCCCACGTCAACGTCGCTGCCCGCGCTCCAACCCCTGGTCATCGAGCCGAGCACGGATGGATCGCCCTCTCCCGCCGAGAGCGAGAGGCTGGCGCCTTACGTTGGTAAACTCCAGGGCTATCTCGTCGCGAATCAAATTCCGGAGACGCGAGTCATCGAAATCCGCTTCTCGCATACTGATCCCGCCATCGCCATGTCGGTGGCGAACGGCGTCGCGAAAGTCTTCGTCGATTACAGCTTCAAGAATAAAACGGATCGATTCAACACTTCGGCCAATTGGCTTGATCGCACGACGCGCGGCCTGCTCGCCAAAGTCGAGGAGGCCGAGCAGGCTCTGGCCAGCTACAGCAATAGCCACAATATCTTTAGCACCAGTGACGAACAGAGCCTGACCGCCGGAAAACTCGCTGACCTCTATGGCCAGGCAATTAAGTCCGAGACCGATCGCATTCTCAAAGAGTCGGTCTACGAAGAAGTCAAGAAAGGTCGCGTCGGTCAATTGCCGGAGGCTTTCTCCGATGGCCGGACCGCCCAGTATCAACTTGAATTGAGCAAACTTCAGGTGAAGCGCGCCGAGCTTAACGCCCGCTTCGGTCCGGATAATCCCAAGGTCATCGAGATTCAACAACAGGCTGCACAGTTGGATAATCTGATCAATTCAAGCACCAAGAATCTCGAAGAGAAGCTCAAGGCCGATTTTGAGCGGGCGCAGCGTGACGAGTCGCTCATCAAAGCTTCGCTCGAGCGAGCGAAAGCCGAGGCCATGCAGCAGAACCAGGCCTCGATTCAATTCAACATCCTTAAACAGAATGTCGAGACGGCCAAGGCCCTCTATAACGACTTTCTCTCGAAGACCAATCAGGCCAATATCCAGCGCGCCGATCAATACAACGATCTCAAGATCATCGATCCCGCGCGGCTTCCGGGCGCTTCGATCGGTCCGCCACGGCTCCGCTCGATTCTGCTCGGAATAGTGCTGAGCCTGATGGCGGGCGTCGGACTGGTGCTCTTCCTCGAATATCTCGATAACACGGTCAAGAGCGTCGAAGACGTCGCGCGTGCGACGCAGTTGCCGACCCTGGCCTTGATCCCTTCGATGGATGCGCAGTCGGTGAAGGTCATGAACGCAAAGAAGAAGGCCGAACTGAAGTCGGCTAAACCGAAACGGCCCGCTTCGGACAAGGTCATCTCGATCGCCGGCATTGCGCCGCGCAGTTTGCATCCGGAGGGTAACAGGTTGACGACGCTCGACGGTCTGTCATCCGTCGTTGAGGCTTACCGCATGCTGCGAACCTCGGTCCTGCTCTCGACGGCGGGCAATCCGCCGCGGACCATCCTGGTGACGAGCAGCCAGCCGGGCGAAGGTAAAACGACGACGGCCGTCAACACGGCTATCTCTCTCGCCCAACTGGGAGCATCGGTCCTCTTGATCGATGCGGACTTGCGCCGGCCGGCCGTCCATAAGACTTTCAAATTGCCTCATACGCGCGGCCTCTCCAACTATCTGTCGGGGAGCCATAAGCTCGAAGACCTCATCATCAAACTGTCGATTCCTAACCTGTCGGTCTTGACCTGCGGGCCAATCCCGCCCAACCCGGCGGAGCTGGTCAGCTCGGACAGAATGAAAGAGATGTTGCGTCTGATGTGTGAGAAATACGATCACATCATTGTCGATTCGCCGCCGCTCATCAACGTCACCGACCCGGTCATCCTTTCGACGATGGTGGATGGTTCGATCCTCGTCGTCCAATCGGGGCGCAGCACGCGCGATATGATCCGTCGCTCACGCCAGGAGCTGACCGGCGTCGGCGCCAAGATCTTTGGCGTGGTCTTAAACAATGTCGATATCAAACGCGAAGGTTACGACGAATATTACTACAACCGCTACTACTCCGCTTACGGTGAACAACAACAGAAAGGAGTAAGCGTTGGGTAATAACTTGTAGCGCAGGTTTTTAACCCGCGCCGAATAGCGAACGAAGGTGCGGGTTGAAAACCTACACCAAAGAAGGAGGGCGCGCGCTTCGCGCACTAAAGTTTAGATAACTTAAGTTACAGGCTGCTCAATAGCTGTCGTCAATATTTGAGTCTGTCAGTAATCGAATCTGTCAGTAATTAAATTTGCCAGTAATTTATCTGAATGATTGATCGAAACTCAGTTGATTTAACGGGTGATTTGACCGGCGGTACCGGCCGGGCTATTGAGGCGGGGAAGAGCGATCTCCCCGCTTATTCTTTGCCGGATCATCCTCTGGTCTCCATCCGGGCAAACAAGAAGTGGGTCGCTCTGGACCTTCAATCGCTCTGGGCCTATCGCGAACTGCTCTACTTTTTGACCTGGCGCGATGTGAAGGTCCGCTATAAGCAAACGTTACTGGGAGCCGCCTGGGCGATCATCCAGCCGCTCTTCACGATGGTTATTTTCACGCTCTTTTTTGGCAATCTCGCCAAAATCCCTTCGGACGGGATCCCCTATCCCGTCTTTGCCTTCACCGGGTTGCTGCCGTGGACCTTCTTTTCGAATGCGGTCAATCACAGCGGTAACAGTCTGGTCGGAAGCGCGAATCTGATCACCAAGGTCTACTTTCCGCGGATGATCATTCCGGGCGCATCGGTCACTGCCGGCCTGGTCGATTTCATCGTCGCCTGTGCCGTCCTGGCCGTGCTCATGGTTTACTACAGAGTTCCGGTTACATGGAGCATCCTGGCGCTGCCGTTCCTCGTCGTGCTGACCGCCTTACTCGCCCTCGGAGTCGGAATGTGGACGTCGGCTTTGAATGTCAAGTACCGTGACATCAGGCACGCGCTGCCGTTTGCGATCCAACTGTTGATGTTTATTACCCCGATCATCTATCCATCAAGCATCGTCCCTAGGCCGTGGCGATATTTTTTCAATGCGAATCCGTTGGCCGGAATCATCGAGGCGTATCGATCGGCCTTGTTCGGCAGACCGTTCAACTGGCCGACTCTCGCTTTTGCAACAATCTTTACCTTTGGATTGTTGATCTATTCGGCTTTCTATTTCCGTAGTACAGAGCGGACGTTTGCCGATATTGTTTAGTCACCGGTGTCTAGTTAGATGGCCAGGTCGCCCGGCCGTTGTCGAGGCTACCTGAGAAGTTTAGGTCAATGAAAACCCCAGTCGCTTTGATCATCTTCAATCGTCCGGATTGCACGGCGCAGGTCTTGGAGGCCATCGCCCAGGCGAAGCCGGAGAAACTTCTTGTCGTCGCCGATGGTCCGCGTCAAAACAGGCCGGACGATGTCGAGAAGTGCGCGGCGACGCGCGCCGTGATTGAACGAGTCGATTGGGATTGTGAAGTCCTGACCAATTATTCGGATGTCAACCTCGGTTGTCGGAATCGCCCGGTGACGGGAATTAACTGGATCTTCGAACAGGTTGAAGAAGCGATCATTTTTGAAGACGATTGTTTGCCTCACCCCTCATTCTTCCCATTCTGCGCGGAACTGCTCGAACGATATCGCCACGATCAACGAGTCATGATGATCGGCGGCATCAACTTTTTGGGCGAATGGAAGTCGCCGTTCCAAAGTTATTACTTTTCATTACTCGGCGGAACATGGGGATGGGCTACGTGGCGCAGGGCATGGCAGCTCAATGATCCGGAAATCAAGGTCTGGCCGCAGGTTTTGGATGCGCGAGTCCTTGAGCAACTGTTTCCCAATCCCCGGCATTTCGCTTACTGGCGAGACATTTTTCAGCAGGCCTACAACGGATTTCTCGAAGATGTGTGGGATTACCAGTGGTTGTTCACTTGCTGGATCAATGGTGGTTATCGCCTCTTTCCCGAAGTCAATCTGGTTTCGAATATCGGTTTCCGTGAAGATGCGACGCACACTTTCGGAGATCACCCGCTCGCGAATATGCCGACTCGTGAAATCACGTTCCCGCTCAAACACCCGCCATTTGTCACGCGCAGCGTCGAAGCGGACTATTTGATCCAGGAGCGGTTTTGCAATCCGGGATTTGCCAAGAAGATGCCGCGCAGCAATCTGGCGGCCAGGCTCGCCAATAAACTGCGGCTCACCAGATGAGCCAAGAGGATGAGGTCGAGGGTGCAGCGGGATTCACTTTCACATTGAGCGGCGTGGTCAAACACTTGTTGAAACATATTCTGGGCCGGGCAGGCTATGAAGTTAAGAGAAGGACCAGCGTCGCCGGCGTTTTTGAATCGCCCGTGACGGCGTTGGAGCGGGAGGCCGAAGAGAAGATCGGTCTGGTTCGTGACCATACCATGCTTCCTTATGCCAGATTACTTTCACTTTATGAACAAGCCGTTTATTGCGAGACAGCCGGTATTCCCGGCTGTTTTGTTGAATGCGGGACCTGGAAAGGCGGGGCGAGCGGCCTGATGGTGCTGGCGAATCTCGCTCACGGAAGGTCGCGGCGGCATCTTCACCTGTTCGATTCCTTTGAAGGCATTCCCGAACCTGATGAGGCCGTCGATGGGGCAAAAGCCGTCAGTGAAGCGCTGAAAGCGGGAGGAGGCGCCCGCGGGCGACTGGTCTCAGTCGCGGGATTCTATCAATCGACAGGAACTTTAGAAGTAAATCGTAGATTACTGGAGAGTAACATCAGCTACGATTCGCAATATTTACATTATCATCCCGGATGGTTTCAGGATACCTTGCCGCGTGAGGCCGGCGAGGTGGGAGAGATCGCGATCTTACGTCTGGACGGCGATTGGTACGCATCAACCAGAGTCTGTTTAGAATACCTGTACCATCAGGTCGTGAGCGGCGGGTTTGTGATTATTGACGATTACGGATGTTACGAAGGCTGTCGAAAAGCCGTCGATCAATTTTTGCTGGAGGAAGGTCTTCAACCATATCTTCATCGAATTGATAGTGAAGGACGGTACTGGATAAAATCTTGAGGTTTGGCATGAAGAAAGCGCCCCGTGATGAGAGTCCTGCATTTCTCGGCTGATGATCTTACCGGAGGCGCGGCAAAAGCCGCATCCAGATTGCATTCGGCATTTCGCCGGGCCGGTCATCAGTCACAAATGGTCGTCAAACGGAAAAAATCCGATGACGATACTGTGAGCCAAGCTCCGCCACCACTGCCGCGTCCCTGGCGGTCGCGATTTGAACGTCTGCGGCGGCGTTTGCCGGGCTTGCGCCGAATTGAACTTACTGCCAATTACACTTTCAACTTCGATCTTAAACCACAGATCGATACGAAAAGCCTGCTCGACGGATCGATTCAGCAACCTGACATCATCTGTCTGCACTGGATCAGTGGACTGTTGAACACTAAATTGATTCGAGATTTATTCGATCATTACCGCTGTCCAATCGTCTGGATTATGGCCGATCAGGAGCCGATGACCGGCGGTTGCCATTATTCGTTCGGCTGTGACGGATACCAACATGAGTGTGGCCGTTGTCCCCAGCTGGATTCAACTGATCATCATGATCATTCGCACCTCACCTGGCAGCATAAGAAAAAATATCTCTCCGAAATCCCGATCTGTTTCATCGCCCCCACCAGTTGGGGCGCCAACCGAATCAAGGAAAGCTCGCTCTTCCGCAACCATCAGGTTGAGTTGATCCCTTATCCGATCGATACGACAACCTTCAGGCCGATCGACCGGCAAATTGCCCGCGACCTTTTGCATCTGCCTTTCGATAAGAAGATCGTCTTCTTTGGCGCAACCTATCTTGATGATCGCCGGAAGGGAATGAAGCAATTGGTCGAATCGATCATGAAACTCGCGGAGTTGATCGATCGCGGTTGCGAGATTGAGCGCCAGGACGTGTTCCTCTGTGTCGCCGGATTGAACGGGAAAGACCTCATCTCGAAACTGCCTTTCGCCGCCGCCTATATCGGTCATCTCAACGATGATCTGACATTGGCGCTGGCTTATCAGGCAGCGGATCTATTTCTCTGTCCATCGATCGAAGACGCCGGGCCGATGATGATTCCTGAAGCTATGCTGTGCGCCACTCCCGTAGTAGCTTTCAACACAGGAGGCGCACCTGACCTGATCGAGACCATGAAGACCGGCTATCTGGCGATGCACGCGGATGCGACAGATCTGGCACAAGGGGTCTATACCTTACTGACCCGTGACTCTCTGTCAGCAATGCGCGCCGCCGCACGCGAGGCGGCCTCGCACGCCCATACGCCATCAGTTGTTGTTGAGAAACATCTCGACCTTTATGCAAGGCTCAAGTCAAAACAATCCCTGCCGAATCCTGGAATGGGACAGCGAGTTCTTCAGAGCGCGTATCGCGCGTCTGGAGGGGAATCATCTCTCCGCTGAGAGGATTGAGCAGGTTTTGCGGTGGAGCAGCGAAAATGCGATCGATTGTTTGTACTTTCTCTGCGCGCCCGATCATGACGAGAGTGTCATGATTGCTGAAGCTGCGGGGTTCCATCTGGTAGATCTGAGGATTGAGTTCTGCCGCCGCATCGATGCTCAAGCGGTCACAGAGACGCTCCCGGTGCGGCATTTCCGGGAGTCTGATCTGCCGGAGCTGAAAAAGATTGCGGCTGACGCCTATCTCAATTCACGATTTTATTATGATCGTAATTTTACGAGAGAGAGGGCCTCGGCGTTATATCAGGAGTGGATCGACAAGAGTTGCCGAGGTCATGCCGATGCCGTGTTGGTTGCCGAACACGAGGGTGGTGTCGGCGGTTTCATTACTTGTCAGCTCGAATCGCCGGGCTCGAGCCCAATTGGCCGGATCGGATTACTGGGCGTGAGCAGTCATGCCAGAGGAAGCGGGTTAGGAAAAGCGCTGGTCAATTCCGCCCTCGGGTATTTTGAGCAGAAAAATGCGGTCGAGGCGAGGGTCGTTACTCAGGGGCGTAACATCGCCGCTCAAAAGTTATACCAGGCAAATGGATTTAAAACCCATTCGCTCAATTTGTGGTACCATAAATGGTTAACAACTAATGCGCTCTCGAGATAAATCATTACTAACAAGGTGACTACACCCGAGATAAAAATCCCATTTAATCGTCCGAGCCTGGCAGGCAAAGAGCTCGAGTATCTCGCTCAGGCCGTCGCCCGCGGCCAGATCTCGGGTGACGGCTATTTCTCTCGACGCTGCCATCAATTGTTAGAAGAGATCCTGGGCGTACCTAAAGTGTTGCTGACGACATCCTGCACTCACGCGCTTGAGATGGCGGCGCTGCTCTTGGATCTGCGGCCGGACGACGAAGTGATTCTCCCTTCATTCACTTTCGTTTCAATGGTCAACGCCTTCGTCCTGCGTGGCGCGCGCCCCGTCTTTGCGGATATCCGTCCGGATACGCTCAATCTTGACGTCGATAAAATCGATCGTCTGGTCACGAAACGGACAAGGGCCATCGTGGTCGTTCATTACGCCGGCGTCGCCTGCGAAATGGATGCGATCATGAATGTCGCTGCTCGTCATGGCATCGACGTGGTTGAGGATAATGCTCATGGGCTCTTTGGCAAGTACAAGGGACGTTACCTGGGTACGTTTGGGACTTTCGCTACACAGAGTTTTCATGAGACGAAAAACTTTTCCTGCGGCGAAGGTGGGGCATTAATAGTTAATGATCCGTCATACATTGAGCGGGCCGAGATCATTCGCGAAAAGGGAACTAACCGAAGCCGGTTTTTCCGAGGACAGGTAGACAAATACAGTTGGGTCGATCTGGGTTCCAGTTACTTACCCTCGGACATGCTCGCCGCATTCTTGTTCGGTCAACTGGAGGCCCGCGAACAGATCTCGGCCAGGCGCGCGGCGATCTGGGAGAACTACTCCACACGACTTGCGGGCTGGGCCGCCGATCACGGCGTCAGATTGCCGATTGTCCCGGAGGAATGTGAGCAGTCATATCATATGTTCTATCTTTTGACCCCATCGCTTGAATCGCGTCAGGCCATTATCGCGCATCTGCGCGCGCGCGGTATTTTAGCCGTCTTCCATTATCTGCCCTTGCATCTCTCAACCATGGGGGAAAAATTTGGAGGCAAACGAGGTGATTGCCTTGTGACAGAAGATGTGAGCGACCGATTGGTCAGACTGCCCTTTTACAATGCATTATCCGAAGCGGAGCAAGACAGTGTGATCGATGCCGTCGTGACCTGCTCGCTCTGATTTAATTTGAGTTTGTTCTAAATTATGAAGCCGATTATCAGAGTTGAAAACCTGAGTAAACAATACCGGATCGGGCCTCGTCAGGCTCCTTATAAGACAATTCGCGAAACGATCATCGATACGTTTCGCGCCCCGTTCAGAGCGTTTGCTGGAAATAACAATTCGCCGCAGAGCACGATCTGGGCGCTCAAGGATGTAAGTTTTGAGGTTGTGCCCGGCGAGGTTGTGGGGATCATCGGCCGCAATGGAGCGGGTAAATCGACATTGCTCAGAATATTGTCTCGGATCACGGAACCGACGAATGGTGGAATCGATCTCTACGGCCGTGTGGGAAGCTTGCTCGAGGTCGGCACCGGGTTCCATCTTGAGCTGACCGGCCGGGAGAATATTTATCTCAACGGCGCGATCCTCGGGATGAAGCGAAGCGAGATTGAGCGCAGATTTGACGAGATCGTTACTTTCGCTGAAATCGATACCTTCCTCGATACTCCGGTCAAGCATTACTCCAGCGGGATGCATATGCGATTGGCCTTTGCCGTTGCCGCGCACCTCGAACCTGAAATTCTGGTGATCGATGAAGTGCTGGCCGTCGGTGATGTCGCCTTCCAAAAGAAATGCCTCGGAAAGATGAGCGAGGTTGCCAGTCAGGGAAGGACAGTATTATTTGTGAGCCACTCCATGCCGGCGGTCCAATCTCTGTGCCATTCGGCGTTGGTCCTCTCCGGAGGTCAGATCAAATTCCGCGGCTCGGTCGATCAGGCAATCAGACGTTACCTGAATGAATCCGATGTGGAGGCCGGCGGATGCGATCTTCGCTCAGTCAAGAATAGGACCGGATCCGGAGAGGCCCAGTTAACACGTTTTTGGATTGAAGATGAGAGAGGGGTCCCGGTGACCACTATCCCGAGCGGATCTAATTGCAGTCTGGCGGTCGAATACCTCTGTTTTGATGGTAAACCGCGGCGAAACCTTTTTATGTCTTACTCGATCTTCACGCTCTCGGGAGCGCCGGTGACCGTCGTCAACACCGCTTTGCTCGGACAGGACTTTATCACTGCTCCGCCCGTCGGAATTATTAAGTTCGAGATTCCCAAACTGGCTTTGACCGCCGGCCGGTATGTGGTCGATCTATATCTCGCAACTCATAACGGGTACACGCCGGTCGATGACATTAAAGGCGCCGCAGCGTTTGACGTGGCCGAAGGCGATTTTTATGGTACCGGTCGATCCGGCAGTCGCCATGCCCCGATGCTCATTGAGGGAAATTGGAAACTTGAAGATCTGCCCGCTCACGTGACCGCTTAAATCTAAGAAGTAATAATGATCGCCATCAAAATTATCAGCGACTGTCCGGACTGGAAGATGCTTCGCCAAACTCCCGGCGCTCAGGGAAGATGGCGCAATTGCTTTTTTTATGAGGATGACAGGATCAAAGAATGTGACTGGCTGGTCGTCTATAGCCACGTCTTAAAAGAAGAGCATGTCCAATGTCCTGCTAAAAATACGATCTATGTCGATCCCGAGCCGCCCACGATCAGGTTGAGGGGAGAGCGATTTCTTAAACAATTCAGCTATGTTGTCACCTGCCGCAGAGATCTCAAGCTGAGAGGGACCATCAACACTCAGCAAGGATTGCTCTGGCACGTCGGAATGCAAATGGAGAGTTCCGGCAGACACCGGGACCTTGATTTCACCTTCAGTTCAAGCGTCGGCATTACGAGAGGATACGATGAATTTAACAATCACGAGGCGCCTCGTAAGACCAAGTTGTTATCAGTCATGTCTTCAGATAAAGCGTTCACCGATGGGCATCGGAGACGGCGAGCGTTTATCGAGGTCTTAAAGAATAGGTTCGGAGATTCAGTCGAAATTTATGGCCGTGGCATCAAGGACATCAGTGATAAGTGGGATGCGATCGCCGATTATAAATATCACGTCGCTATTGAAAACAGCGCGCATCCTGATTATTGGACCGAAAAACTGTCCGATTCTTATCTCGCCGGGGCTTATCCGTTTTACTATGGCTGTCCGAACTTATCTGATTATCTTCCCTCAAGTTCATTCACCCGGATAGACATCAACGACCCGCAGAGGGCTGTCGAGATTATTGCAGAAGGCATCGGAGCGAACTTGTATGAAAACTCGCTCGAATCGCTGAAAGAGGCGAAAGAGCTGATTTTAAACAAGCATAACATCTTTGCCGTGCTCTCGGATCTGATCGAAGCAAAGGCAAATCAATCTCGTCACTCTCCCAAACATAAAAGTGAAATAGTTGTCAGGCCCGATGGATATATTCCACCTCACCGGTTGCTCATCAAAAGGCTCCTTGGAAAAACGGTGGTTGGAGTTATCCATAAATTCAAGTATGGCAGGGCCTAAGTTAGTAAACTACCGACTTTGCAAACATTGAAAACTCGACCGGCTTAACCTTAACATCTTATCAAAGAGGAAAAGATTTATGCCTCGCGTAAGTGTAGTGATCCCCACTTATAATCGCTCGAAACTCGTCAGAAAGGCGATTGAAAGCGTCCTCAAGCAGACGTACAGGGATTTCGAGATAATTGTGGTAGATGATGGATCGACCGATAATACCAAAGAGGTCATCGATTCTTTTGGCAATCAGGTCAGATATCTTTATCAAGAAAATCGAGGTCTTTCAGACGCGAGAAATCCCGGTATCAAGGCGGCTCAGGGTGAATTAATTGCCTTCATTGATTCTGATGATTTGTGGTTGCCGCAGAAACTTCAACTTCAAGTTGAACTATATGATTACCGACCCAATCTGGGTTTTATCTATACGGATTACCAGTTCATCAATTTTGAAGGAGTGCCGCTGCCCAAGCCGCCGATCTTCGCCTCAAACCCGCCACGCAAGGGGAGAATCCTGGAATACCTGCTTTTGCTCGATTTCATCCCGCCGTCAGCGGTCATGATCCATCGCGATCGTTTCGATAGTGTCGGGATGTTTGATCCCGATTTGAAATGTGGCACTGATGATTGGGATCTCTTGCTGAGATTATCCAAGGTGAGCGAGGTCTCTTATGTCGAAGATGCCTGTACGGTCATTCGGTTGCATGATGGGAACTGGGCGCCTAGCGATTTGGCAATGGGTACCATTCAAGTGTTGGTCAGACATCTCCAAAAGACGGATACCAAGGTTGCTTTGGGCGATAAATGGTTGTCGGTCTATTATGACCGCTATTTAACGATAGCAGACTATTATTACAACCGGGGCGAGATGAGAAACGCTTTGAATTATTATCTGGAAGCGATCAAAGTTTCTCCATTGCGCCTTTTTGATGGGCGGTTGACCGCTTTGATCCTCAAAACAATGTTGGGCAACAGAGCCCTTAACATGGCGCGTACTGTCAGGAACGCTATTTCAAGACCCTAGAGGGTGTTATTAACTTTTCTGCTTTATTTTCAATGGTCTGCCTGTGCACATTGCCCCCTTGACAACTTTGATAGGCTTTAATCATGGAACGAAAAGCTTATCCGACTGATGTCAGCGAT
>Ga0081539_10002355_pt1 | contig 27130 bp, 18 predicted proteins | sample TabmetS4T2R2_FD_71023 | JGI IMG/M metagenome (GOLD analysis project Ga0081539, IMG submission 71023) | Tabebuia heterophylla rhizosphere microbial communities from the University of Puerto Rico - S4T2R2 | ecosystem: Host-associated > Plants > Roots > Rhizosphere ...
CGGTCGGTTCCCGCGCGCCACGATTCCTCGCGCGTCGCGCGGTCGGTCTCTTCGGTGAACCGGCCGAGCTGTTGAAGCGTCAACTCCTTCCCGCGGAAGCTGACCGTCATCGCGCCGCAGGTCTTGTCGTACTCGGTGACGATCTTCGTCACCTCGACCTCCAGCGGGACGTTCACGTCGCGGAACACTTCGACGTCGGCCTGCCACACGCGGGTGAGCAGCGCGAACTTCCGGTCGCGCACCTCCAGCGCGGGGCGCGCGGGCGACGCGAGGTAACGCCGACGGAGCTTGTCGGCGACGGGCTTGAACTGCGGCTCGACGTGTTCGACGAAGTGCATGTAGCGCTGCTCGATGTCCTTGTCGTCGGTGTGGCAGCTCATGTCGATGTACCGGCGGGCGCCGTATTCCTCGATGACGCCGGTCAGCTCGGAGTAATCGAGCAGCCACTTCTCCAGCGATTCGACGGTGTCGATCGGCCGCGCGATCAGGTCGTCGGCGAGCGGTTGGATCTTCGACCATTCGCCGGTGTCGAGGTTCTGGGGGGCGAACTGGCGCTTGGGGACCGAGAAGGACGACGAGGGAGCTGCTGGTGCGACCATGAGTCGGAAGCTAACGCGCGCCGGAAGCGTCCGCAACGCGGACCGCCGCTTGCGGCGTCGCAAATCGAACGGTCCGCGTTTCCCATCGGCGACGCCGCAAGCGGCGGTCCGCGCGCGGGGTGCGTTTCTCAACAGATGGGGTTATCCTCGCGCCGCGAAACATGGTGACGCCACACCCCGCGCTCGAACTTCACCGCGTCTCGGTCTTGCGGAGCGATCGCTGGATTCTTCGAGACGTCGAATGGTCGGTCCCAGTCGGCGCGTGTGCCGCGATCCTTGGTCCCAACGGCTCGGGGAAGAGCACGCTGGCCCGCATCATCAGCGGCTACCTCTGGCCGACTTCGGGCGAGGTAAGCGTTGAAGGTCACCGCTTCGGCGAGACGGATCTGAACGACCTGCGGCGATCGATCCGCCTCGTGCAAGCCGCCGGACCGTACGACGTCGATCCGGAGCTCACCGCGCACCAGGTCGTGCTCACGGGGTTGTTCGGAACGATCGGCTTGTTCGATCCGGTGACATCCGAGCAGGAGTCGCGCGCGGACGATTGGCTCAAGCGAGTCGGCCTCGCGCACCTGCGCGACCAGCCGTACGCGAAGATGAGCAGTGGCGAGCGCGTGCGGAGCCTGATCGCTCGGGCGCTGATCGGCAGGCCGCAGTTGCTGCTGCTCGACGAGCCGACGGCGGGGCTGGACGTGCTGGCGCGCGAGCAGGTCCTGGCGGCGGTGGGATCGATGTTCGATTCCTCAGCCGCGCACGACCCGCCGACGGTCGTGATGATCACGCATCACACCGAGGAGCTCCCGGCCGCGACGTCGCACGTCCTGTTGCTGGACGAGGGGCGCGTTGCCGCGAGTGGCGCGCCCGGCGACGTGCTGCGGAGCGACGTGCTCAGCGCCGCTTACCGGTGTCCGCTTCACGTCGAGAACGTCGCCGGTCGGTACTACATTCGAGTCGATGCTGCGCGATGGGAAGGCCTGTCGTGACACGGGCGTCTCATCTGTGCTGACATCGCGCGCACGGGCGAGACGCCCGTGTCACGGGCCGCGGCTCTCGTGAATTGCGTTTGCACGCTTGCCCGATAGGATCGGCCACCGCATGGAGAGCCCGAACTTTTCGCTCAAAGGGCGCGTTGCACTGATCACCGGCGCCGGTCGCGGCATCGGGCTGGCGATGGCGCAGGCGCTCGCCGGCGCGGGCGCAGCCGTCGTGATCCAGGACATCGACCACGACGTCGCCGAATCGGAAGCCGATGCGATCCGCGAAGCCGGCGCGAAAGCGCTCGCGATCGGCGGAGACATCCGCGACGTCGTGGCCGCTGCGACGTGGGTAGACAAGTCGATCGCACACTTCGGCGGCATCCACATCCTCGTGAACAACGCCGCGATCCAGACCGCGGTCCATTGGGAGAAGCAGGCGATCTCCGAGATGCGTGAACAATTCGACGCCAACTTCTTCACGCCGATCCGGCTGTGCCAGCAGGTGATCCCGCACTTTCGCGCGCAGCGATGGGGCCGGATCATCAACATCGGATCGATCCAACAGCGCCGCGGCAACCCGACGATGCCGGCGTACTCGCTCACGAAGGCCGCGCTGGACGCGTTCACGCGCGGGATCGCCCGCGACGTCGCGGGCGACCAGATCACCGCAAACCTCATCGCGCCCGGTTACTTCAACACCTACCGTAACCGCGGCCACCTCAAGACCCCCGATGACGTCGCGGCCGCTGGGATGCGCCTTCCCATGAAACGGCTCGGCGAGCCGCGCGACTGCGCCGGGCTCACGCTCCTGCTGTGCAGCGAGGCCGGCGCGTACATCACGGGGCAGTCGATTCTCGTGGACGGGGGGATGGGTTCTTGACGCCGCCGCTCGCGCCGTTCGTCAAGCTAGCCGATCCCACGACGTACCAGGCCTGCGGCTGGGACCTGTCGGAAGATCACGACGCCCGCGCGTACTGGGTCGCGTTCTTCAAGCGTCACGTCGAGACGATCCTGAAGCTGGGCGTCGAAGCGGCGACCGCGCGAGGCGAGTCGATCGAGTCGGCACAGCGGCGCGCCGACGCGTGCCTCGTCGAGTACCGCCGGACGTTCGACGACTTCCTCGTGCGGCGGCACGACTTCGGCCGCGTGACGATCCTGACAATCGATCAGTGGCGTGAGCGAATCCTGCGCGCTCATGGCTTCACCGACGCGTTCATCGACCTGAAAGACCGCGAGAACGGGCGCATGCTTCCGTTGCTGCCGACGGTCTGCGCGCAGATCGATTCGCTCGAAGGCGAAGCGCAGCTCCGCGCAGTCATCGAAGGTGTCTTCGCCGGCAACATCTTCGACATGGGCGCCGAGGCGACGGCCAAAGCGTTTCTTGGTCACAGCCCGGACTTCTTCACGACGCGCTCGACGCTCCCGCCGCGGCCGTGGCTGATCGACGATTACGACGCGCTCAGCGCGCGCCTGCTGTCCCACGTTCACCGCAAGGCGGTGTTCTTCATCGACAACGCGGGCAGCGACTTCCTCCTCGGCGCGCTGCCGATGATCCGTTGGCTCGCCAAGCGCGGCACGCGCGTCGTCCTCGCCGCCAACGAACGGCCGACGCTCAACGACATGACGATCGCCGATGTCCGCGCGTGGTGGCCGCGGATCGTGCAGACCGAGCCGAGCTTCGCGTCGCTGCCGATCGAGCTCGTGAGCACGGGCACCGGCGACCCGCTGATCGATTTGAGCTTAGTCTCACAAGAACTCAACGATGCGTCCGCGGATGCCGACCTCGTGGTCCTCGAAGGCATGGGGCGCGGCGTCGAGAGCAACCTCAACGCGGAGTTCTCCTGCGACGCGTTGAACCTGGCGATGCTGAAGGATCAAATGGTCGCGAAGCGACACGGCGGGAAGGTGTTCGACGTCGTGTGCCGGTTCAGGTAGACGATCGTCATGACCCAAGACTTGATCAACCGACGCAACGGCGTGCTGAAGCTCAAGCCGGAGTACGTCCAGCGGTTCTACCCCGATGGTAACCGCCTCGGACAGAAGCGACTGAAGCGCCGCGCGAACGAGAGCATCCCCGAACGGTGGATCGCGTCGTGCGTCGAGGCGAAGAACCCGAAACCGCTGCCGGGCGGAGGGCTGTCGCACATCGACGGCGTCACGAAACCGCTGACGCTTCGCGACGCGATCCGTCGCTCGCCCGTCGAGATGATCGGCGACGAGGGGCTTCGGCGGTGGGGCGCGGACTTTCCCGTGCTCGTGAAACTGCTCGATCCGGGCACCGCGATCTTCAACCACTTCCACGCGAGCGACGCGCAGGTGAAACGATTTCCGAAGCGTTTCCCCGGTCATCGCTTCGGCAAGGACGAAGCGTACTACTTTCCGGAAGCGGCGAAGGGCCCGATGCCGTACACGCATGCGGGACTGCACGCCGGGGTGACCCGGCGCGACTTGCTGCAAGCGATCCGCCGCGGGCCGATTCATGCGCTCGAGCTCTCGCCGGCCGTGTATCAGGTGTGGGAGCAGGGCTTCTTCGTCCCCGCCGCAATTCCGCATCGACCCGGGACCGCGCTGACACTTGAGGTGCAGCAGCCTTCGGACGTCTCGACCTTGCTCGACGCGCACATCGACGGCCGCCCGCTGCCGCCGGAGAAGATGCACCCGGGGTTCAAATCGATCGAAGAGGCGATCGATCTGATCGACATTCCGCTGGCGGTGTCGGTCGGTCGCCTCGGATCGAATCGCCTGAAACCGAAACTCACTCGCGTGCGCGGCGGCGAGATCGCTGCTATCTTTCCCGCTGAGGTGTGCCGCAAGTTTTCCGGCAAGCGGCTGCGCGTCGAATCTTCGATGACGTATCGCGAAACCGCCGCGATCGCGATCCTCGTCTGGCGCGGCCGCGGCACGATCAACGGCCAGCGAGTACGCGGCGGCGATGAGTTCTTCGTCGTCGCCTCGGCGGCACGTGCAGGCATCGAGATCGTCAATGCGATCGACGACGACCGCCTTGAACTGTTCACCTTCAGGCCCGAGATCTGACCGCTCGCCACGTCCGACGCGAACCGTTGGCGGCGACTTGTATTTGCGGGATTCGACCGCAATACTCGCCGCGTCACCTCGTATGCGAATCGAAGGGAACCACAACCCATGCGCAAGATCCTGTCGTCGTCGCTCGCCGTTTTGTTCGCAGTGATCGTCGCTGCCTCGCCTTCGGCGCTGTTCGCGCAGGCGCTCGCCGACCGCGTGCCGGCGGACGCGCTGCTTTACGTCGGATGGAAAGGCGCCGACACGCCCGGCACCGGCATGCAGGGCTCGCACTTCGAAGCGGTGTTGAAAGACACCAACTTCAAAGCGGTGCTTGACGACGTCATGCCGCAGGTCCTCAACAAGCTCTCGAACGGCGACCCCGACGCCCAGACTAAGTTCAAAGCCATCATGTCGCTGGCCGAACCGCTTTGGCGGCACCCCACGGCAATCTTCATCCAGGCGACCGGCGAGGCGCAGATGCCGTTCCGCGCCGGGGTGATCTGCCAGGCCGGCGCCGGGGTCAAGGACCTCGTCAAGCAGATCAACGATCACGCCGCGCAGGGTGGGCAAGATGCGAAGCAGTTCATCCAGGCGAGCGAGTCCGGCGACCTCGTCGTCGTCTCGATCGGCATGCCCACGCCAAACCTTCTTCCCGAGCCCGGCGGCGAAACGCTCGCGAAAGACGCGGCGTTTGCCGCGACGCTCAAGCAAACCGTCTCCGATCCATTCGTCGTGGGATACGTGAACGTCGAAGGAATCCTCGGCACGGTCGACCGCGCCGTCGCCGAACAACAAAACGACCAGGCCGCGCAGATCTGGTCGCGCGTCCGCGAGGCGACCGGATTCGACGGCCTGAAGCGCGCCGCGTTCGCCGGGCGGTTCGACGGGAAGGACTGGTCGTCGGCGGCATTCGTCGAGGCGCCGGCGCCGCGCAAGGGGCTGGTCGCGCTGTTCGATGCCAAGCCCATCTCGCCCGAAGTGATGAAGATGATTCCGTCGACGGCCGCGACGGCGCAAGTCGTGCAGTTCGACTTCGCCGCGCTGTTCAAGGAGATTCGCAACGTCGCGATGGCGGTCGACCCGCGCGCGGCCCAGGGTTTCGACCAGGCGATGGGCGCGATCCAGATGACGATCGCCAAGAACCCGATCACCGACGTGCTCGAGCCGCTGGGCGACACGTGGGTGATGTACAGCGACGCGAACGTCGCGGGCAACACGCCGCAGGGCTTCGTGATCGTCAACAAGCTCGACGACGCAGCCAAGGCGCAAGCGGGGCTCAACGGCGTGTGGTTCGCCGCGACGAACGTCGTGAACGGGATGCAGCGTGGCGGCGGCGGTGCGCGTCGCGGCCGCGCGGCGCAAGGTCAGCCGCCGCCCGCTGGGACGCAGCCACAAGGTCCGGTCGCGCTCACGCAGGAGAAGGTCGGCAACCTCACGATCTCGTTCGCGCAAACGTCGGCGATCGGCGTCGGATGGACGGTCAACGACGGCAAGCTGATCATCGGCCTCTCGAAGGACGGCATCGCCAAAGCCGCCGCCGCGCCGACGCCGGCGCAGGGCATCGATCAGAACCCCAAGTTCGCCGCGCTGAAACAGAAGTTGGCCGGCGGTGAGATCACGAGTTTCAAGTTCCTAGACTTGCCGGTGACGGCACCTGTGATGTACGAGAAGGCCCTCCAGGGACTGACCAGCCTGCGCGAACTCGCGCAGCAGCAGGGCATCACGCTGCCCGAGAAGTTGCTGCCGTCGATGGAGACGATCAAGGCCAACGTCGCGCCGGTCGCGCAGGCCACCTGGAGCGACGCGAGCGGGTTCCACATGAAATCGTTCAAGCCGTTCCCCGGTGCCGACGCGTTCTCCAACGCGCCCAACGGCGTCATGGCGCAGGGCGGCGCTGCGGGAGTAGCTGCGGGTTTCCTCATGCCGAGCCTCGCGAGGTCGCGCGAGGCTGCCAACCGCGTCAAGTGCGCTTCCAACATGCGGCAGATCGGCCAGGCAATCCTGCTATACGCAAACGAGCACAAGGGCCAGTACCCGCCGGACCTGGGCACGCTCGTGATGACGGAGGACATCACGGTCGAATGCTTCGTGTGCCCCGGCGGCGCCACGAGGATTCCGCCGAACCGTGCCGGCATGAAGCCGCAGGAGCTTGCCGATTGGGTCAACAAGAACTCCGACTACGTCTTCGCCGGCCAGGGACTGAACATGAACAAGGCGCCCGCCGAGCAGGTCGTGCTGTACGAGAAGCCGCAGGCGCACCGCAACGACGGCATGAACATGCTCTACGCCGACGGGCACGTCGAGTTCCAGGTCCAGCGCATGGCGGACCAGATCATCAACAACCTTCAGAAGAAGGCGCCGCCCGCGCCGTGACGAGCAAATCCTGGGGAGTGACTGATGCGACGATTGCACACCGCGCCGACGCTGATCGCGCTGATCATACTAATCCTCGGCAGCGCGCCCCCGACGTTCGCGCAGCCGTTGACCGATCACGTCCCGGCCGATGCGTTCGTTTACTTCGGCTGGGCGGGGACGCGCACGCCGGGCACGGGGTATGAAGGATCACACCTGTCGGCGCTCGTGAACGACGCGAACGTGCAGGCGACCTTCGCGAAGATCGAATCGCTGATCGCCGACAAGCTCAAGGAAGAGAAGCAGGAAGACGTCCAGAACTGGCGCGACGCGATCGCGCTGCTCGCGCCGTACTTCAAGTATCCCAGCGCGGTGTTCGTCGAGCCCAGCGGCGACAAGAAGGCGCCCGTTCGCGCGGGCGTGCTCTGTCGAGCGGGCGCTGATGCTGATGCGCTGGTCACAAACCTGGAGCTCGCGATCAGGAAGGGCGGCGACGACACCAAGGACCTGATGAAGGTCGTCAAGTCCGGCGACGTCGTCGAGCTGCTCATCAACTACGGCGATGCGCCGAGCGCCGTCTCCGGCGGCAAAACGCTCGCGGGCGCCAGTGGCTTCACCGACTCGATGCACGAGGTCGATCACGACGCGTTCGTCAGCTTCTACCTGAGCCTCGAGGGCGGCCTGAAGCTGACCGACAGCGTGATGGTCAGCGAAAAGGCCACCGAGGAAGATCGCGCGACGTTCTGGCGCGTGATGGAAGCGGGGGGCCTCAAGGACCTTCATCACGTCGCGGTAACGGGAAAGTTCCTGGAAAAGGATTGGACGGCTGCGGCGTACCTCCAAGCTCCGGCGCCGCGCAAGGGTTTGATCGCGCTGCTCGAAGGCCGGCCGGTGACAGCCGAAGATTTGAAGTGGGTGCCGGACAGCGCGGTGGTGGCGCAGGTGTCGCGGTTCGACGTCGCGGCGCTGCTGCGAGAGGTCCGCAACATGTGCGCGGCCGCGACTCCCCAGGCGGCCGTCTGGTACGACCGCATCATGGGCGGCGCGCAGATGGCGATCGGCCGGAACTTGCTCAACGACATCTTCGAGCCGCTCGGCGACACGTGGATCGTCTACAGCGACGCGAGCCTCGGTACAGCCGGCGGCATGGTCGTGATCAACCCGCTCGATGATCCCGCCAAATTCCAGCAGGGGATGAACGCCCTCTGGATCGCCGCCAACAACTTCCTCCGCGCGCCCGCCATCCAACAGCGGGTCGGCCAGAACGTGCAACTGCGACAGGTGAAGGACGGCGCGCTGACGGTGTCGATCGTGCAAACGCCGATGTGGTCGATCGCGTGGACGGTCGGCAACGGGAAGTTTGTGATCGGGCCGAACGTGGAGATTGTGACCAAGGCCGCCAACGCGGCGCCAGCGGCGAAGGGATTCGATCAGAACGAGAAGTATGCGGCGCTGGCAAAGAAGCTTTCGGGCGGGGCCCAGGTGACAGCGCTCGCGTTCGCGGACCTGCCGGCGACGGCGCCGGGCGCGTATGCAAAGATGGAAGCGATCCTGGCTCAAGTCCGCGAGGCGGCGAAGAAGGAAGGCGTTGAGCTGCCTGAGAAGATCCTCCCCGCGTGGGAGACGATCAAGGCGCACGTCTCGCCCTCGGCCGAGGTGGGGTGGAGCACCGATAAGGGGCTTCACGCGCGGTCGATCAGTCCGTTCCCAGGCAGCGACAGTTTCGCAAATGCGCAAACCGGCAGCAGTCCCGCGTCCGGGACGGCCGCCGCCGCGATGGGGGTGCTCGCGCCATCCCTCAACCGCGCTCGCGAGATGGCCAACCGGGTGAAATGCGCGTCGAACCAGCGGCAGATCATGCGCGCGATCCTGCTCTACTCCAATGACCGTCGAGGACAGTACCCGCCGGATCTCGGAACGCTTGTGCTGACCGAACCGATCGAACCGGAGGTGTTCCTCTGCCCCAACGACGAGACGGAACTCCCCAAGAACTACTCTGAAATGAACGTGCAGCAGCGCGCCGATTGGATCACCCGGAACTCCAGCTACGTCTACCTCGGCAAAGGCAAGAACAACGCGATCGCCGCCGACGCCATCGTGCTCCACGAGAAGGAAACCGACCACGGCGGCGACGGCGTGAACATCGCATACGCCGACGGGCACGTCGAGTTCCAACCCATGCCGCAGGCGAAGCAACTCATCCAACAGCAAGCGAAGTGACACGTCCGTGTTTGACGACAACAAGAGGCCCATCATGTTCAAGCGACTCCTCATCCTCGTCGCGTGCGTCCTGATCGCGCGCTCACCCGTTTTTGCCCAGACGCTCGCCGACCGCGTGCCCGAGGACGCGATCCTCTACGTCGGCTGGAGCGGCGCGAACTCGATGCCCGCGGCGTACCAGCAATCGAAGTTCAAGGCGTTCGTCGAAGCGACCAACTTCCGCGCCTTCGCCGAGCAGGCGATCCCCGCCGCGCTGAACACGCTGGCGGCCAAGGGCGACCGCGACGCGAAGGAGTTCGTCGAGGTCCTGCGCACGCTGTTGGCGCCGATGTGGAAGTACCCGACCGCGATCTACCTCGGCGTCGACATGAACGGCCAGGAGCCGATGCCCAAGGCCGCAGTCATCTGCCGGGCGGACAAGGACGTGCTGGCGATGCAGCAGAAGCTGGACGCGCTGCTCGCGCAGGCGGGGCAAGCGCCGTTCCCGATCAAGACGGCTGTGCAGGACGACTTGCTCGTGCTGGCGATCGGTTACGAGGACGGCGCCGCGGCGCTGGCCGGCGGGACCGGCGCGAAGGCGCTGGGCGCCTCGACGACGTTCGCCAACGCCATGGCCAAGGTCGGCGCGGATCCGGTCTTCACGTTCTACCTCGACGGCGACAACCTCCTCCGCGCGATCGACGAAGGCATTGCCAAGAACAACGACCCCCAAGCGATGGAGATGTGGCCGAAGGTCCGCGAGGCGAGCGGCCTGGGCGGGCTGCGCCGCGCGATCTTTACGAGCGGCTTCGACGGTACCGACTGGTCGGACCGGTTGTACGTTGAAGCCCCCGCGCCGCGCAAGGGGCTGCTCAGCGTGATGGACGCCGCGCCGTTACCCGACGAAGTCTTCAAGGTCGTCCCCGTCACCGCGACCGCCGTCGCCGCGGGCAGCTTCGACCCGGCCAAGTTCCTCACCGACGTGCGCACGGCGCTGGGTGAAGTCGAGCCGCGCGCCCAGCAGATGATGGACCAAGGTCTCGGCGCCGTGCAGATGTACGTCGGCAGGAACCTCATCAAGGACATCCTCGAACCGCTCGGCGAACACTGGGTCACCTACCTCGATCCGACCATCGCCGGCTACGGCTTCGGCGGGATGGTGATCGTCAACAAGCTCGACGACGCCACCAAGGCCCAGCAGGGAATCAACGCGGTCACGCTGGCGATCAACAACACGTTGGCCGGCCAGCTCGCGCGCGAGGGCGTTACCGTTGCCATCCGCCGCGTGAAGGTCGGCGACGTGAACGTCGATTACGTCGCGGTGCCGCTGATCTCTCCTGCGTGGACGATCAAAGACGGGTATCTCTACGTCGGGCTCTATCCGCAAGTCGTCGCGAGCGCGGCGCGCCGCGCGGGAGCGACGGGCGGCAAGTCGATCCTCGACAACGCCGAGTTCGTCGCGATGCGCAAGCGCCTCGGCGTCGAGCACGCGAGCGGCTTTGCGTTTGCGGACCTCCGCGCGTCGGTGCCGCAGACGTATCAAACGCTCCTCCTCCTCAGCCGCGGGCTGGTCGGGCTGACGGAGCTGGCGGGCGCGCAGCCGATCGAGCTGGTGTTGCCGCCGCTGGAGGACCTGGCGCCGCACCTCGCGCCCGCGAGTGCCGCGAGTTGGTCGGACGAACAGGGTTTCTACTCCAAGAGCGTCACTCCGTTCCCCGGCAGTACGCTGCTCAGCGGCCAGGTCAACGGCGGCGCCGCGCTGATCGCGGCGCCGGTGGTGCTGGCCGCGGTCGCGCTGCCGGCGACGGCACGGGCGAAGATGAGCGCCCAACAGGTTCGTTGTCTGTCGAACGGCCGCCAGCTCGGGATGGCCGTGCACATGTACGCGGCCGAACATAAGGGCGAGCTGCCGGCAGATCTTTCCGGCCTGACGAAGTACCTTGGCGGCGGTCGCGGTCCGCAGGCGGTCGGCCTGTTCACGTGCGCCGAAGGACCCGACCGTCATGCGCCGCTCGCGGCCGATGCGACCGACGAGCAGTTCGCCGACTGGGTCAAGCAGAACAGCGACTGGGAGTACCTCGGCTCGGCCGGGCTCAAGATGCCCAAGATCAAGCAGCCGATGAGCAAGGTGATGCTCGCCGAGACGCGCCCGCACAACAACGGCCGCACGATCAACCTGGTCTTCTTCGACGGCCACGCCGAATCGGTCCCCGCGCCGCGCGCCCAGCAGTTGGTCGCGGAGACGAAGCAGGCGTTAGCACAGCTCAAGGCGGCGCCGTGAACGACGTAACGTCGCGCGAGCGCACAGCACGGCCGCGAACGGGACGATTGTGATTCCGATCGGCTCCGGTACGGTAAGGCTAAGCTGCACCGGCGAGAACAACAGCATGTCGAGCTCGACGTCACGCTCGCGCCGGCCGATCTGAACCGTGATCGGCCGGTTCACCTGGCTCGCGGAGATCGTGTACGACGCGAGCTCTACCCACGCCCAGCGCCCGTCGTCCGGCAGCGTCTCGTTGACCGTCGGCGAATCGCCGAGGTTCGCGGGGCTGTAGATGCTGTTCGATCCCGAGTCCGGGCCGCGCGCCAGCACGTAGAGCCAATAGGTCCCCGCGTCGTTGAACGCCACGTCATAGTCGACGATCGCGTCGTGCGTCTGGCCCGGCACGTCGGTCCGCGGGCCGGGCGGCGCCTTGAGGATCGCGGTGCCGAACGCGCCGGCGCCGGGGACGACGTTCCACGTCGCGCCGTTGTTGTTCGGGTCGCGCAGCGCGGTGTAGTCCTCGGCCTCCATCACGATCACCGGCGCGGGGAACTTGTCGAGCGCGATCGTACGCCGCTTGAGCCACGACGGCCCGACGTCGGACGCGCTGAGCGGCGCGTTCGTCACCGGCCCGGTGGCGCCGTTCTGCTCGTCCGCGCCGACGTCGTAGGGCGCAGCGCCCCGCGACTGGCCGTCCATGTCGATCGTCGCCGGCGCCCACGCGCCGACCGCTGCGCCGTTGCGCGCCGGGCTGTTGCCCGCGGGCCGCCACAGGCCTTTCGCATCTTTCACGAGTAACGGGTTGCTCGTCGAGATCCCCGGCCGCGACGAGAGGCCCAGCGACCCGCCCGACGCGATGTTCCCCGCCCACGTCCAGCCCGGCCCCTCGGTGCCGCTGAACAGCGCGTGGCGCGTGCTGTAGAAGAGATTGTTCGCCATCGTCACGTTCGCCGGGCGGACGTTGCGGTTGGTCGAGCTGCTGTAGCCCGCGTCGAGCGTGACGACCTGGTCGGCGTCGTTCACGACCGTGTTGTGCGAGATCAGTACGTTGTTCACCGGCTCGTACTCGGTCGGCTGGAACGGGTCCATGCCCGTCGTGATCGACAGCGCATTGGTGTCCAGGTCCTGCATGTAGTTGTTGGTGACGACGTGATCCGGCCCGATGACGCGGATGCCGCCGGTGCCGCTGACGTTCTCGCCGAGGAAGAAGTTCCCCTCGACGCGCGAGCCGCTGCCGTGGCGGAGCGTGAGCGTGCCCTTGCTCGCGCGGAACGTGTTGTTGCGGATCACGTTGTCCGAAGACTTGACTGAGATGACCTCCAGTTCGCCGTCGCAGCGTTCGAACAGGTTGTTCTGGATCGTCGCCTTTGCAGATCGGTCCTGAATGCTCGACAGGCCCAGCCGGATCGTCTCGAACCCGTTGCCGCTACCGACCGGGCGATCGACGAACTGGTTGTACTCGAACACGTGCTGCGAGTTGACCGACGGGTAGACCTCGAGCGTCACTCCGTCGTTCTTGTGGCCCTTGAAGAACGTGTGGTCGATGCGGTTCTGCGTCCCGTCGACGTGCACCCAGTGGTAGCCGTCGCTCACGGCCGCGTCGTAGTCGACGATCGCGGAGTTGGTCAGCCGGCCGTGCGAGGAGCTGCTGGTGAACGAGACGATGTTGCCGCTGGTCATCGTGCCGTCCTGGAACCGCAGTCCGTCGGCGACGACGTAGCCGCCGCTGATCGTCAGCTTGCTCGAGCCGTTGAGGAACACGCGCCCCGGCGTCTGCGCCCGCAACGTGATCGGCAGCGCGGACGTGCCGTTCGTGCTCATCGTGATGCTCTGGTTCGTCCACGTCCCGTCGGCCATCAGGATTGTGTCGCCGGGCTGCGCGCTTTGAAGCGCGCTGCTGATCTCGGCGGCGGAGTGAGTGAGAAAAGTCTGCGAGGCGCGCGACGAACGCGCACACGCAAGAGCGAGTGAAAGCGAAACGAGCAAGAAAGGGGCGCGCGACGGAATCATGGATGTAATCCTCGAGGTGTGGATTTCCGGGCGTCGGCTCATCGGTGTATTCTTTGCCGGAACGCGCTGATCGTAGAAACCTGTCACTCACGTGCCTGCGCTGATCTTGCTCGGATTTGAGTGGCGGCGCGATTTCAGAAAGAGTGTAACCGGCGCGCGATGCGAGTTCGGGGCGGACCTGATGAGCAACCGGAAACGACTCCAACGAATCATCCGCGCACCGAACAACGTGCGCTTCGCGGAACTGACTGCGCTCGTCGAAGCGTTCGGATTTCGGCTGCTGCGAACCTCGTCCAGCCATCACATCTTCGGCAAGCAAGGCATCGCCGAGCAGATCAACTTGCAGGACGTCAACGGCAAGGCGAAGCCGTACCAAGTTCGCCAGTTCCTCAAGCTCGTTGAACGCTACAATCTGCATCTGGAGCAGGACGAATGAAGGACTATCACATCAACATCTTTTACAGCGATGAAGACGGCGGATACATCGCGGACATCCCGGACCTTCAAGCGTGCTCAGCCTTCGGCAAGACGCCGCACGAGGCTCTGAAGGAAGTTCAGATCGCGAAGAAGGCGTGGCTCGCTGCCGCGAAGGCAACGGGGAAGCGGCCGCCGCGCCCGCGCTACCGACCGGCGATCTACCAAGCGATCGCGTGACCCGTAGAATCCCATCTCAATGAACTACCGCCCCTTCGGACGAACCGGATTCAACGTTTCCGAAATCTCCTTCGGCGCCTGGGCCATCGGCGGCTCGTGGGGCGAGGTGAGCGACGACGATTCGCTCAAGGCGTTGCACCGCGCGATCGACTGCGGTGTCAACTTCATCGACACCGCCGACGTCTACGGCGACGGTCGTAGCGAACGTCTGATCGCGCGGCTCAAGGCTGAGCGCCCGCGCGACGCGATCGTCGTCGCGACGAAAGCAGGGCGGCGGTTGAACCCGCACACTGCGCCGGGCTACAACGCCGCCAACTTCGAGCGGTTCATCGATCGGAGCCTACAGAATCTGAAGGCCGACGCGCTCGACCTCGTGCAACTCCATTGTCCGCCGACCGAGGTGTATTCGCGGCCCGACGTTTTCGGCGCGCTCGATGACTTGACCAAGCGCGGAAAGATCAAGCACTACGGCGTGAGCGTGCAGACCGTCGGTGAAGCGATGACCGCGATCGAGTACGCCAACGTCAAGACGGTGCAGATCATCTTCAACTGCTTCCGCCTCAAGCCCGCCGAGACTTTCCTGCCGCGGGCGAAGGAGAAGCGTGTTGGCGTGCTCGCGCGCGTGCCGCTCGCCAGCGGCCTGCTCACGGGCAAGATCAACCGGCAGACCCAATTCGCCCCCGACGACCACCGCAACTTCAACCGCCACGGCCAGGCCTTCGACGTCGGCGAGACGTTCAGCGGCGTGGAAGACTTCGACGCCGCGATGGCCGCGGTCGACGAACTGCGGAAGCTCGTCGCGCCGGGAACTTCGATGGCGCAGTTCGCGCTGAAGTGGATCCTGATGAGCGAGGGCGTCACCTGCGCGATTCCCGGCGCCAAGCGCCCCGACCAGGTGGACGACAACATCGCCGCCAGCGATCTGCCGCCGTTGACCATGCAGCAGATGGAAGCCGTGCGCGAGATCTATGACCAGCACATCCGAAGGCTGGTGCACGCGAAGTGGTAGTCCAATCCTGCGCGCGGTAGGTCGGCCACTCTTGGCCGACATCGACGGGTAGCGTCGATTGTCTTTCGCAGGTTTATTCGCGGCTGCGCCGCGAGTCGGCCAAGAGTGGCCGACCTACTGGGATGCAACGCACTTCGACATGTTGTATGACTCGATTGCACCTCAGCGTTCTCGGCGCCTCCGCAGTTGCCTTTTCCCGCGCGCGTGATGACACTCATCCCGCATGGGCACCCACTTCGAAGGCACCGCCAACATCGAATCGTGGCCGAAGAACGTGCCGGGGAAGCCGACGCACGTCGCAGTCTTCGGGCTGTATCACCCGGATCGCGGAAAGACGTGTGAAATCCTCTGGACCGGCGATTTCCCCGACCTTCAGCCGGCGATGTACTGGGCCGCGAAGAAGGAGGTCGAGGCCGTGCGCAAGGGCGGGTGGTACGTCGCCAGCCGCGTGCTCTGGCAGCACGACCTGACGCCCGAGCAGGCGGTGGAGGCCTGCCGCAAACAGGTCGAGCCGCAGATGGACCGCGCGATCGCCTCCGCCGAAGCCGGTGATGATCCCGACCCGGGCGACGGCCCGCTCAAGCGAGTCGATCCGAGCAAGGCCGAAGGCTATTACGTCGAAGCGCACACGGAAGACGGCGTCGATCTGTTCAAGGGTTTCCTCCCGCCGGGCGTGTTCGACGATGACGACAACGACGACGGGATGACGCTGAACATCCCGCTGGACCCGCGAACAAAATGATCACGAACTCGAAGCAACGCTTCTCCGACCGCGTCGCGTACTACATGCGCGGCCGGCCTCGCTATCCGGTGGAGTTGCTGGCGTTGTTGCGCGAGCGGATTGGTTTCACGCCACATCATGTCGTCGCCGACGTCGGCGCCGGAACAGGAATCTCGACCGAGTTGCTGCTAAGCAACGGCAACGAGGTGTACGCGGTCGAGCCCAATGCCGAGATGCGCGCGGCCGCCGATGAACTGCTCGGCTCGAACCCGAAGTTCCACAGCGTCAGCGGCTCGGCCGAGGAGACGACGCTGCCGACCGCGTCGATCGACGTCGTGACCGCGGCGCAGGCGTTCCACTGGTTCGACCACCCGCGCGCCCGCGCCGAGTTCGCGCGCACCCTCAAGCCAGGCGGGCAGGTCGTGCTCTTCTGGAACAATCGCCGGCTCGACGAGCCGTTCTCGGCCGGGTACCAACAGATCATCGACCGCAACTCGCTCGATCACGACGCGGTGAAGGTCCGCGCGGTCGATGCCGAGAGCGAAGACGTGCTGCGCGCGTTCTTCGGCCCGAAACCGTACAAGACGGCGCGGCTCCCGAACCGGCAGGCGTTCGATTTGGACGGTCTGCTCGACCGCGTGCACTCGTCGTCGTACATGCCGTTGCCGGGATCGGCGAAGTACGAAGCGATGCTCGACGAGCTGCGCGCGCTGTACGCGCGATTCGAGCGAAACGGACAGGTCGCGTTCGAGTATCACACCGATGTCTACTACGGCCGGCTCGAATAGTTTCGAAACGTACGCGCGCCGAAGGGCGCTCGGCTTTCGCGCGCTTCTGCTGAGCGCGCTGATCCTTGTTGTCGGCGCCTGCGATCGGGCCAAATCTTCGCTCGATGACAAGCGCGACCTCGTTGCCGAGCGGAAGGAACACCGCACGAAACTCAAGCGGACGATGCCCTCGCCGCAGGAGTTCGAGCAGATCACATTGGCCGCGCCAGTCCGCGCGATCACGTACCCGTCCGGCGACTTGCAGCTCAAGGCGTGGATCAGCGCCGCGCCGACCGACGGGCAGAAATACCCCGCAGTCGTGTTCTGCCACGGCGGCTTTGCGTTCGGGGACGCGGACTGGACGGAGGACGCCGCGAGATACGCCGAGGCAGGGTTCGTCGTCATGGCCCCGACGTGGCGCGGGGAGAACGGCAACCCCGGCGGCTTCGAGCTGTTCTTCGGCGAGGTCGATGACGCGCTCGCTGCCGGTCGATTTCTGGCACAGCAGCAAGGTGTAGATGCGCAACGTGTCTTCGTCGCCGGACACAGTGCCGGCGCGACGATCGCGCTGCTGTCCGCGATGGTCGATGGCCCGTTCGCGGCCGCCGCGCCGATCGGTGCGCCGCTGGACATGCACAAGATGGTTGACGATCCGGACTGGACGCCCGTCATCGTCTTCGACGCGAAAGACGAGCGCGAGATCGAGCTGCGCTCGCCGTTGTTCTTCGCGTCGAGCTTACGCGTCCCCACAATGCTTCTGATCGGCGACCAGGACCCCAGCGCCGGCGATCATCAGACCTTCCGACAACTCGCCGAGTCGTTCCAGAAGACGTGCACCGTCGAGGTCATCCCCGGCGACCACATGAGCTCCAAGCCCGCGGCGATCCAGAAGAGCATCGAGTTCTTCAAGTCGGTGGAGGCAAAGCGGTAAACACCCCGCACGAAGGGTGCGCGCCGCGTTCCGCAGACGCCGGTCGCTGTGCGACCGGATCCGGGTCGCACACCGACCGGCGTTCAGAGCGTTTCCGTTGTTGCTGCGACCACGAATTGATGCGTCGAGCGGGTTGGGTGCGTCCCGCGCGCGTGACCCGACGCCGCGTCTGCTGCTACGATGATTCAACGCATGTTCGAAGCCCTGACCCAGCGACGCTACCTCGTACCTTTCCGCGTTTCTCGCCTTCCGCAGCAGGTGACCGACGTACTCGTCATCGGCGGCGGGGTCGCGGGGCTGCGCGCGGCGATCGCGGCGGCGGACAGCGGCGCAGACGTCCTCCTGCTGACCAAGGACACGATCGAGCAATCGAACACGTGGTACGCGCAGGGCGGCATCGCGGCCGTACTCCAGCCGCTCGACTCGGTCGAGGCGCACGTGCGCGACACCGAAATCGTCGGCGTCGGCATCTGCGACGAGAAGGCCGTCCGCATGGTCGTCGAGGAAGGGCCCAAGCGCGTGCTGGAATTGCTCCAATGGGGCGCGCACTTCGACAAGAAGGTCGGCAACGCGTACGACCTCGCGTTCGGACTTGAGGGCGGGCACAGCTACGCGCGAATCCTCCACGCGTACGGCGACGCGACCGGCAAGGAGCTGGCACAGACGCTCATCCGTCGCGTGCGCGAGAAGGAATCCGTCCGCATCTCGGAGAACAGCTTCGCGATCGACCTCGTCACCGACCCCTCGACGGCGCTCGGGGCAGGTCACCGCTGCATCGGCGTGCTCGCGATGATCGACGGGCAGATCACCGTGATCTGGGCCCAGCGCACGATCCTCGCCAGCGGCGGGGCGGGTCAGCTCTACCGCGAATCGACCAATCCCAAGATCGCGACGGCCGACGGTCACGCGATGGCCTACCGCGCCGGTGCGGCGCTGAAGGACATGGAGTTCGTGCAGTTCCACCCGACGACGCTGTACGTCGCCGGCTCCAGCCGCGCGCTGATCACCGAGGCCGTGCGCGGCGAAGGCGCGTACCTCGTCGATCGCAACGGGCACCGGTTCATGCCCGACTATCACAAGGACGCGGAGCTGGCCCCGCGCGACATCGTCAGCCGTGCGATCGTCGAGCAGATCCGCAAGACGCACTTCACGCACGTGTTCCTCGACGTGCGCCACCTGCCGGCCGAGCCGTTCCGCGCGCGGTTCCCGCAGCTCGCGCGGCTGTGCGACGAGTTCGAGATCGACCCGTCGAAGGACCTGATCCCGATCCACCCCGCGACCCACTACATGATCGGCGGCGTCGATGCGGACATGGTCGGCCGCACGAGTCTCGCCGGGCTCTACGCGATCGGCGAGGCGAGCTGCTCGGGCCTGCACGGCGCGAACCGCCTGGCGAGCAACTCGCTGCTCGAAGGGCTCGCGTTCGGCGCGCGTGCCGGTGAAGACGCCGCACGCGAAGCGAAGTCCCGCTCGATCCAGTTCCCGCAAAACCTCGAACACAAACAACCGGCCAGCACCAAGACGGAGCTGGACGTCCCGGACGTGAACAGCTCGCTCCGCAGCGTGATGTGGCGCAACGCCGGCATCGAGCGCGACGGCGAGCGGCTGGCCGAGACGCGCGAGATCATCGCGTTCTGGAGCCGCTACGTGATGGACAAGACGTTCGCGCCGAGCACGCTCGGCCCGGAGCGCGCGGTCGCGGGGTGGGAGCTCCAGAACATGCTGACGGTCGGGCACCTCATCACGTCCGGCGCGTTCACGCGCACCGAATCTCGCGGCGCACATTACCGGCTCGATCATCGCGAGCGCGACGATGCACGCTGGCGCGCGCACCTCGTCTGGAAGCGACCCGATGAAACGCCATCCGTAGAACAGCTTTAGCCGACATCGCTTGGACGGGCCGGCCCCTTCGCTTAACCTACCTCGCCTCAGCATGGCCAAGAACATCAAGAAACGCTCGGACGATTACGCGCAGTGGTACCTCGACGTGATCAAGGCCGCGAAGCTGGCCGACAACGCGCCGGTGCGGGGTTGCATGGTCATCCGGCCCGAGGGATACGCTATTTGGGAAGCGGTCCAGCGCCAGATGGATCGCCGCTTCAAGGAAACCGGACACGTCAACGCGTATTTCCCGTTGCTGATCCCGCAGAGCTTTCTCACCAAAGAAGCGGAACACGTCGAAGGCTTCGCGATGGAGTGCGCGATCGTCACGCACACTCGGTTGGAGAAGGGCGCTGACGGCAAGCTCCGCCCCGGTGGCGACCCGCTCGAAGAGCCGCTCATCATCCGGCCCACGAGCGAAACCGTCTTCGGCCACATGTACGCACAATGGGTGCAGAGCTACCGCGACCTGCCGCTGCTGATCAATCAGTGGTGCAACGTCATGCGTTGGGAGATGCGCCCGCGGCTGTTCCTGCGGACGGCCGAGTTCCTGTGGCAGGAAGGACACACCGCGCACGAAACCGAGAAGGAGGCGCACGAAGAGACGCTGCGGATGCTCGGCGTCTATGCGGACTTCGCCGAGAACGTGCTGGCGGTGCCCGTGTATCGCGGGCCGAAGACCGACAGCGAAAAGTTTCCCGGCGCCGTCACCACCTACTGCATCGAGGGATTGATGCAGGACGGCAAGGCCCTTCAGATGGGCACGAGCCACGACCTCGGGCAGAACTTCGCCAAGGCGTTCGACATCAAGTACCTCTCGCGCGAGCAGAAGCAGGAGTTCGCTCACACGACGAGTTGGGGCACGAGCACGCGGATGATCGGCGCGATGATCATGGTCCACAGCGACGACGAGGGGCTCGTGCTCCCGCCGCGCGTCGCGCCGGACGTGGCTGCGATCGTGCCGATCTTCAAGACGCCGGAAGAAGAGGCGAAGGTGCGGACGTTCGTGGATCAGCTGGTTGCTGCGATCACTGGCCGCGCGGACACGAACAAAATCTCGCGCCATGGCATCGAGAGCTACCCATTCGACCCGATCACAGAGCAGCGCCTCGTCTCCGACTTCCGCGACGCGCGGCCGGGCGACAAGCAGTATCACTGGGAGCAACGCGGCGTGCCGTTCCGCCTCGAGGTCGGTCCGCGCGACGTCGATCAGCAGTCGTTCATCCTCAAGGGACGGATCGATGGAACGAAGACTCCGGTGAAACTCGCGGAAGTCTCGAACGAGTGGTTCCGCGCCAAGCTCGACGCCGCACACGCGATGCTCTTCGACAAAGCCAGGAAGCTCCGCGACGAGAACACTCGCCCGGCGGCGAGCTACGATGAGCTGAAGAAGATCATCAAGGAACAGGGTGGTTTCGTCCGCTGCTTCTTCAAGCCCGATCGCGCCACCGAGAAGCGCATCAAGGACGAGACCAAGGCCACCGCGCGGTGCATCCTGATGGAGTCGCAGGACAAGCGCGGCAAGTGCGTCTACACCGGCGCCGAAGACGGGGTCGAGGTCCTGTTCGCTCAGGCGTACTGACGTCTGCGTCTACGAGCGAGCGCGCCGACGAGCAGGATCGAACCACAACCCGGTTCGGGAACCGACGCGAGAAAGTTCAGTGCGTAACTCGCGCCGAACCGCTCGAAGTGATCTACTACCTGCGCCACGCCGGTCGCTGTGCGACCGGATCCGGATCGATCGTCACCCGAGATCCAATCGACCGCGCGCGAGAGCGTCCCATTCTGCTGGTTGAACGCGATGTCGATGAGGACGTAATCGTCAAAGTTCACCGCGCCGTCGTGGTTGAAGTCGCCGTTCGCCCAGCCCGTGCGGTGCGCGTTGAAACCGGTGTCGATGCGAACGTAGTCGTCGAACGTCACGCGTCCGTCGAAGTTCGCGTCGCCGTTCCAGGTGTATTTCACCACGACATCGCTCGCGGCGACGGGGACGCCGTCGAAGTTGGAGTTGCCGAAGGAGAGGTACTCGGCGCCGTCGAGTACGCCGATCCTGGTGGCGCTGGTCAGTGTCGAGAGGGAGCTGTACAGCCGCTTGCTTGCGACGTGGGACTCGACGGACCCCTTTGGCGTTGCGGTGAGGATCAGGTCGTTGTCGGTGAGGTCCAGCGAGGCGCCTGGGGAGATGGAAATCAGTGCCAATGAATTGGCACTGCCGCTACCGGGCGCGATCGCGACCGTGCCGGCATTCACGTTCAGCGTGCCGGCGCGGATCCGACTGAACAGCAGCGTCCCGGCGCCCTCCTTCGTGATCGCGACGGAGGAGGTCTGGAGGTTCGATACAGCCAACGTGCTCGTCGCCGGCGTGACCGTGAACGTCGTCGCGTCTGCAAGCGCGAGCGGGGCCAGGATCGCGTGGGTGCCGGACATCACGTTCACCGCCCCGTAACCGGCGGCGACGTCGATCGTGATCGTCGCGCTGCCGGCAACTGTGTACCGATGCGCGTTGTCGAAGTTCAGCGTGCCCAGCGTCCGCGGCGCGTCGACGATCACGATCGCGTCCGACGCGATCGCGCCCGTGAAGTTCGCGACCGCGCCGACCGAGTTTGGAACCGGCCCCGTCCAGTTTCCTGCGACGGACCACGTCCCGCCGCCGGCCGCGCCCCAGCGCGATGTCGTCGCGATCGGACTGATCCGCCAAATCGTGGCGTTGAAGCCCCAATCGGCGACGAGGTACCCACCGTGCCCGTCGCTGACGACGTCGATCGGGTCGTCAAAATTCTCGGCCAGGCGTCGCACCTTTCCCGTCGCGGGATCAACGACTACGACGTCGCGGTAGTCGAGCGTGTCCGTTCCCGGCGCCTCTTCGCTGAACGCGCTGTTCCACCGCGCGATCACCGCGTACTCGTGCGAGTCGGTCGCCATCAGTCCGGTGAGATCGATGTGGTCGAAGTCGAGCCCGTTGGACGAGCTGCTCGGCCCCAGGCCGTCGGGGTTCGCGGGATCGTGGAGGTGGCCGAAGCGCGGGTCGGAGCTGTCGAGGTTGTCGAACGTGGTGGAGACGACGGTGGTCGTCGGGAAGCCGGGCGTGCCGCGGAAGCTCGCGTTGTCGTAGCGGTAATCGCCGCCCGCGACCGCGTGGAAGAATTGGTCGGCCACGTCGTTCGAGAAATCGGAATCGAGCAGGTCCTTGAAGTGCGGCGTGCTCGTGCCGTTGCCGTTCGTGTCGGAGCGGCTGTAGTTGTTCGTGAACCACAGGTCGCCGCTCGAGTCGACCGCGAGCCCGAACGGGTTGCGCGTGCCGGCCGAATGGACGACGAGCTTGTCGTTCGCGGTTGAAGTGTACGGAAGCGAAGCGTGCGGCGCGCCGAGCAGGAACGCGTCGCGCCCGCCGAGCAGGTTGCCGCTGGTTCCGTTGGGTCCGTCGCGGAGCTGCGCGGCGCTGGTCGTGTTGCCCACGAGCGAGAGGTCCCGGATCGTCGCGATCGCGCCGTTGTAGCTCGTGTCGCCGTAGGTGAAGCCGGTGTCGGTGCCGCTGCTGAACCCGCCGGCCACCGCGCCTGCGGGCGTGTCGTGGAAGCTCTGCCCGGAGTAGTCGCCGTTGCGGCCGTTGTTCGTGCGGCAGCCGATGCCGACGTAGAGCTGATTGCCGCTGATCGCCAGATGATCGAGCGTGTGGTCGCCGATCGGGATGTTGCGGACGATGTCGACGTTGACCTCGCCCGCCTCGCCCCACACGCCGTTGCCGTTCGTGTCGCTGACGCGCGCAATGCTGCCCTCGAACGCGGTCGTGTCGTTCCGCACCAGGTACATGTAGGTCTGCGACACGCCGCCCGGCACCGAGTGCGTGGCGAATGCGATGCCGAAGCCCTGCACGCCGGTCGATCGCTTATCGGTGAGCGCGCCGGTCGTCGGGTTGTACGCGTAGCTCGATACGTTGCTCTGGGCGTTGGTCACGTACAGCCGCCCGTCCGGACCAAACGTCATCTGCGTGCACAGCGGCAGGTCGCCGACCGGACTGGCGTTGGTCACTTGGTAGCGGCTGGCGAAAGCCGGAGAGATGACAGGAGTGGCAGCGTCCGAGACGCGGGCGACATTTAAGACGACGATAGACCCGCCGAGCGCGAGATGAAAGGTGCGCATGCTCTCCCGCCTTTTCTCTCTCTCTTTTGCAGACCTGTTCTGCGTAACGCGGGTGAGAGTAATCGCGCAGGGTTCTCCCCAGCAACGTGACATCCTGACGTGTCAAATCGCGCGCGACCGATCACGGATGTGAAATCGGGGCGGTTGCTTTTGCGCGCATCGCGCTGGGATCACCCGTTGGCGGCGGCGCGTGATCGGTATCGGACGGCGGTCCGAGGAACTCGACGAGGAGGGGGCGCAAGCCGTCGGCCCAAACTTGGTACGCGTTCGCAGTGAGATGCAAACCGTCGATCGTCATGCTCGGCAGCAGCCGGCCGCGCTCGTCACTAAGCGCATTGTTCACGTCGAGGAATCGAATCGAATTGCCGCTCGAAGCGTAGGGGAGCTGCGCGAGCTGTTGGTTGATCCGCGCGATAATCGCCGGCGCGGCGGAACTGTCGCTGCGCGGGAAGATGCCGGTGACGATCAGCTTCGCCGCCGGCGCTTTGGCGCGGCAGACCTTCACGATCTGCTCGATGCCCGCGACCACGTCGGCGACGACCTGATCGGCCGCGCCTTCGCTCGGCTTGCTGCCGATGTTGTTGGTGCCGGCGAGGATCACGATCACTTTCGGGTTCACGTCATCGAGCTCGCCGTTCTCCAGCCTCCACAGGATGTTCTGAATGCTGTCGCCGCCCCAGCCGAAGTTGGCGGCGTTCCAACCGAAAAAGTTCTGCTTCCAATTCGCGAGCAGGTCCGCGTACTGCGGGTCGGTGCAGCCCCAGCGGCGGGTGATCGAGTCGCCGACGAAATACAGGTCGATGCCGCCGTGCTTCGCTTTGTCGACCAATTGCTGATGCGCGATCTTCGAGTTCTCGTCGGTGCGCGGCGTCGGAACGATCGCGCGCGATTGTGCGTTCGACGCGGGCTTGGTCGTCGGCGCCGCCGGAAGCGGCGGAGCGGTGATGTACTTGCCGACCCAGTCGAACACCGTCGGCCAGTTGGGCGTGATGTCGTGCCCGCCCTCGTGCTGGCGCCAGGCGAGGTCGCCGCCGATGAGTTGACCGACCGCGGGCATCTGCGCCGTGCGGATGTCTTCGCTGACGCCGAACCCGTGCGTGCCGAGCAGCTCGTACACGCGCGACGCGAGGATGCCGGCCATGAAGCTGCCGCGCGCGTCGATCCACTTCGCATCACCCTTTTCGGGGATCCCGTGGCTGATGAAGCAAGGCCGCGGCGCACACAGCGCGATGAGCTCGTGCGAATCGACCGGTAGATCGGCCGCGGTCATTTCCGGATCCGACGCGCCGTACTTCATGAAGTTGCCGGCCATCCAATAGTTGTACCCTCCGCAGAGGTTCTCGACGCGCTCGCCGAAGACGTGGCGGTGGAGCTTCGACCCGCCTTCGCCGGACGACGCGATGATGCCGACCGCGATGCGTTCGTCGAACGCCTGCGCGACCAGCGCCGCCTTGCCGTAACGCGAGACGCCCTCGATGCCGACCTTCTTCGCATCGACCATCGATTCCGGATGCGCTTCGAAGTAGTCGATCAAGCGGCTCACGCCCCAGCCCCAGGCGCGCAGCGCGCCCCACTGGTCGGGCTTGCGGTACTCGCCCTTGTTCGTCAGGCCGATGATGCCGGTGCGCAGCGCGCCGTTGTCGGGCTGGACGGTCGTGGGCACGAGCGTCGCGTGGCCCCAGCCGTGCGCGAGGGCCTGCTCGGTCCAGGGAACGCCGGGCGGAGGCGCGGGACGCGACGCCGCGCCCGGTCGCGTGCCCGGCCGAAACCCGCGGCCGCCGAAGCCGAACACGACCATGATCGGCACCGGCGCCGTGGCGTTCGCCGGAACGGTGAACCGCGCTTCGATTTCGACCTTCAACGCGGGACACGCGGAGTTGTCCACGTGTCCGATCAGCGACTTCGTGACTGTCGGGATGCCCGCGCTCTGGCCGGTACTCGTCGAAGTGACTTCCCACGTGATCTTCGGCACGTCCGCCGGTACGCGGCCGTAGATTTCGCGCTCGAACAACTCGACGAGCTCGGCACGCCGCTTGGGCCATTGATCGGCGCGACTGATCTTCGTCCCGTCGCTCAGCTTCAACACGTCCGGCAACGTGTCGAGCAGTCGGACGGCGTTCTCCTCGTCGTACGTCTCGGGCTTGTTGCCGTCGGCGCCGGGCCGCACCGACTTGAGCCCGAGCTGCCGCATCATCTGTTCGCGATCGTCCGGCGGCGGAGCAGCGGCGGTCGGCGCGGTGGTCGGTGCGGTCGTCGGAGCATTCGCGGTGGATTTCGAGGTCACGTCTTCACCCTTCTTGATCATCTCGAGCCACTGCGCCGACCGCACCGACCACGGCCGCTGCTGCTCGGGCGTGGCGAGGTGATTGTGCGGCGAGTCGGTCATCGGCACCAGTTCCTTCGGCCCCTTGATCTGGTTGAACGCGGTGATGACGCCCGTCGGAGGACAAATCGTATCGACGAAGCCGACCGCGACGAGCGACGGCACCTTGATGCGCGGCGCGAAGTTGACCGTGTCGAAGTAGAGCGCGGTCTCCATCACCTTCGGATTGTCCGCTGGGAAGAACGGGTAGCCGACCTTGCGTCCGTGCAGCGGGCCGTTCGTGTCGCAGCCGCCGGGTTCGTTGACGACGACGTGCGTCACCTTGGGGTGAAGCCCCGCGACGCACAGCGCCTGCTGGCCGCCCATGCTCGTGCCGAGCGCGACGAGCGTCTTGCCGTCCCAATCGGGGCGCGAGGCGATGTAATCGACCGCGCGGTAGTCGCGCAGGTACATCCTCAGGAAGTAGCTTTCGTCACGGTCGTCGTTGCCGACCAACTCGTAGTGCTTCAGCGTTTCGGGCAGCGCCTCGTAATACGACTTCGGCTGGTCGGGAAGCACGTTGTGCGGCTCGATGTCGAGCACCAACCACCCGTTCTTCGCGTACTGCGTGATCCAATCCCTCTGGAGCGGGTAAGGCGGGCTTGCCCACTGGAACATCACGATCGCGGGAAACTTTCCTTCGCGTTTGGGCTTCGCAAGCTGGCCGTAGACGTGCGTGCCGTTTACGAGATCCATCTGGATCGTCGCGTAGTCAATGCTCGGATCACCTGAATCGGCTGGCGTGAGTCGCGGGTTCGCGGGGATGGATTGGAGCAACTTGATCTTCGATTCCCAGAACGAATCGAAGTCGACGGGGCGCGGTGCGCAAGGCTGAAGCTCATCGGGCGCGACGGCCGCGCCCGCGACGGCGACCGGCATCGCTGTAGGATTAGCGCCGAGCGATTCGAGCTCCAGGTACAGCATCGCCGGCTCGTCGCACTTCGTTTCTATGGTCGTCGAGCCCGCCGACAGGTCGATCTCGCCGGACCTCACCACGTCGAGGTTGTTCTTGCGAATGACGAATGTGAGCTTGCCCGTGCGTTCGGAGGCGCTGACCGTCCACCTCACGGGTTCGCCGCGCGCGTATGTGGCCGAAAGCTTCGAGGGGACGATCGTCGGCGCGGCAACGGCTTGCACGACGAAGAGCACGTACACCGCCAGCACGAAGGTAAACGTTTTCCTCGCCGGTTTCATGGCGTCATCCTACCGATCACGCCGGATCGGGGTCTAGTGCCAACATC
>Ga0081539_10002356_pt1 | contig 27128 bp, 27 predicted proteins | sample TabmetS4T2R2_FD_71023 | JGI IMG/M metagenome (GOLD analysis project Ga0081539, IMG submission 71023) | Tabebuia heterophylla rhizosphere microbial communities from the University of Puerto Rico - S4T2R2 | ecosystem: Host-associated > Plants > Roots > Rhizosphere ...
GGGCGCTGACGGCGCGGATGGCTTCCAAGGCGCGATTGTGAGGATGGTGGCGTGCGAGCCGTTTTCTGGAGGGAAGCGCGCTGTCGCTTCCCCGAGCGTCTCTTGTCGCTGGCAGGCTGATTGGACGCTTCGGGCCGGGCACCGACGACGCGGATGCCCTCCAAGGCGCGGTCCTGCGCATGCCTTGCGAAAGGAAACAACCTGAGATTGCAGGTATTTCTTTGTCCCACCACTAGAGCGCTACAGCGCGAACAACGCGTTCTCAAACGTCGGCTGAAACGCCCCGGCCCGGCTCGGCCCGATGCAGAACCGGGGACTGATCGCGCCCTGTTCGGCACAATAAATTTCCAGCTCCGCGCACCCGTGCCGCTCGAGCAGGGCTTGCACGGCGCTTCTTGCCAGGTCGGGCGTGTTGCAATCGCGGCTCAAATGCCCGAGGACGATTCGCTCGATTTTTCCCGGCAACAACTGCTCGATCACCGCCGCGGCCGCAGCGTTCGAGAGATGCCCGTGCCGCGACATGATCCGCTGTTTCACCGGCCAGGGGCGATGCCGATCGTTCTGCAGCAGTTTCTCGTCATGATTGGTTTCGATCACCAAGGTCTGGACCTGCCGGAGGCGTTCGATCGTCAGGCGAGTGGCCTGCCCGAGATCGGTGACATAGCCAAGCCCGCTTTTCCCAACGTGAAAGCTGTAACCGACCGGCTCGACCGCGTCGTGGGGAACGGGAAAACTCTCGACTGTGATGTCGCCGATGGAAAAGGTCGACCCGGTGCGAAAAACTCGCCAGTTGCGATGCGCGCCTAACGAACAAAATCGGACCGCTTCCGCCGTCTGGCCGTTGCAATAGATCGGCACCTCGCATTTCCGGCAGAGCACCTCCAGCCCGCAAACGTGGTCGCCGTGTTCATGGGTGAGAAGAACGCCGTCGAGTTCGTTAGGGGTGATTCCGCAGGTTTCGAGCCGGAGAACGAGCTGGCGCGCGCTCAGCCCGCCGTCAATCAACAGCCGGCAATGCTGTGTCGCGACCAGAGCGCTGTTGCCCGCGCTTCCACTCCCGAGCATGGTCAGACTGAACATTCTCGATAATTAGCCAACCCGACTCGCGAGCACAAACGCGAAAGCAATTTCGACAGCGCTGGCTCTCTCGGATACGGTTGTTTGATGGACGAAATCGATCTCGCTGGGCTCCGCCACGAATACGAAAACAAGTCTTTGCGCCGGGCGGAAATGCATCCCGATCCGATCGAGCAATTCGCCACCTGGTTTTCCACCGCGATCAATTCCGGATTGCCCGAGGCCAATGCTGTCATTCTCGCCACCGCCAGCCCGGACGGAAAGCCGTCTGCCCGCGTCGTCCTCCTGAAAAACTTCGATCAGCGCGGCTTCGTTTTTTTCACTAATTATCTCAGCCAAAAAGGACGCGAGTTGGAGGCGAATCCACGCGCCGAGTTTGCCCTTTACTGGCAGGCGCTGAAACGCCAGATCCGGGTCACCGGCCGGGTGGAAAAAACTTCGCGCGCCGAATCGCAAACCTACTTCCATTCCCGCCCCCGTGGGAGCCAGCTTGGGGCCTGGGTCTCCCACCAGAGCGAAGTGATCGATGCCCGTCGGATTCTGGACGCACGGATGGCAGAAATGACCGAGCGTTTCGCTAACCAGGACGTGATCGAGCTTCCGCCACACTGGGGCGGTTACCGCATCGTGCCGGAGGTAATCGAGTTCTGGCAGGGCCAGCTTGATCGCCTGCACGATCGGTTTCGTTACACCCGTCAAAAGGAGGGTGCCTGGTTGCTGGAGCGATTGGCCCCGTGATTCGTTAGGCTATGACTTCGCCCGACGAGATCGAACGTTCCCGCCGCTGGGGGGAACGCCCCGGCGGTCGTTACTGGTGGCACCGGCTACCGGGGATGGATTTCGTTCCCCCGATCTATTCCGACCTGAGCGACGCCGAATGGGAGATCATCCGGACTTGGTATGCGGAGACCGACCAGCGCGGCGCGGTTGGCGAATGCGCCGTGCCGCTGATCTCACTTCTCCACGGCCTGATTACGGGCAACCGGATCACGCGCATCGTCCAGCTCGGCACCTGCTCGGGTTACTCATCGCTGCTTCTCGGCTTCATGCTGCGGCGAATGAACGCGCCGGGCGGTCTCTTTACGCTCGAGATCGATCCCGACCTCTGCGCGATGACGACGCGCTGGCTGCACCGCGCCGGCCTAACGAATTTTGTGACCGTGGCGGAAAAAAACTCGCTCGACCAAGACTCGGTTGTCGCGGCCCGAGACCATTTCGGCGGCGAAGCGGAACTCATCCTGCTCGACAGCTCGCATGAATACCAGGCGACCATGGAGGAACTCGATCTCTGGTATCCGTTTCTTCAGGCGGGAGGACTTCTTCTTCTCCATGACGTAAGCCGGTTCGCGGCCGACTTCGATGTCACGCGAAAGGGCGGCGTCGGTCGAGCATTTGCCGAATGGCGCCGGCAACATCCGGAGGCGGAAGCGCTTTGCCTCAATGGCGAGTCACGCTCGATGGGATTGCCCCGCCCGCCTTACAAAGATGCCTGCGGGCTCGGGATTATCCACAAGCCGGGGGCCCCGCCGCTGCCTAATGAGAGCGACGTCGGGCGGGCAAGTCACGTTTAGAATCCAATCGAACACCGGCCTGCCAGTTGAGCGGCAGATCGTGCTCAGCTTAGTTCGAGCCCGACAAAGTGAAAAAAGCCTAGCCTAACGATTGCGAGTGGAAGCCGGCCCTTCCGCTCCCATTTCCCCGCCTCCGCCACCGAAGACATAGGAGAAAACGGCAAAGAGCTGAAAGTCGGGCGATTCATCGGTCACACCGAAAAGCGGCGCGACGTCGAAGCGCATCCGGGCGGTCGGCTTATAGGCCACACTCGGCCCGATCACAAAGCTGTGCTCGGGATCGCCCCGCGTGTCTTTGACCGTGAAATTGGTGTACTTCATTTCAAGACCCACCTTCAATCGCTCACGCGGGAGGAGGACTGGCACCTGAATGCTCTGGGCAAAGCCCCATTCGCGACCGCGATCGCCGCTGGTTTCGTTCTCGAGGAACGCGTTGAACGCCCACTCGACATTTTTCGCGATCTCCTCCGAGAGCAAAAGCCGGAATTCATAGGCGTCGGGCTGGTCCGGGCGGCCGCGCTCCTCTTCCCGCATCATCTCGTCTTCATCGGGCGGCATGTCCTCATCCATCTCCTCTTCCTCCATTTCCCTTTCCATCTCCTCGGCGCCCTCGTGCAGAATCTTTCCCGTGCCAAATTTGTACTCAGCGAAAAGCGTGGGATTGAGCGGGATCTTGTCCCAATCGGCCAGGGCCCAGCGCGCCTCGACGCTGAAGGCCCGATTGGAGCTGTCGCCGTCGAAAAACTCGACGTCATTTTCCGCTGCGATGCCGAAGCGGTAGGGAAGACCGATTTCCACCTCTTGAGTCAGCCGGTGATCGGAGGGGCCTTCGTCAAAAAAGTCGCCCTGGTAAATCAGGCCGGCAAAAACTGCGCCCGGCGGAAGCACATAACCGTTGGTGATTGGCGAGAAACGGCTGCGCGACAATCCGCCCGGAGCGCCATAGGCACTGGGAAATTCATCGCCTCTGACAACGATTTCTTCTTCAACGGCAGTGCTCGTACTTCGCCTCGGGGCGGTCGAGGTTTGGGTGACGTTCAGCTTGACCGGGGCTTTGGCCGGTGTGGCCGGTGAAGCGCTGGTCGTGCTGCCGGGCTGAACGGCATCCTGCGCGGGCACTTCGAGGGAGGCTAAAAGGGAGAACAGAACGACAAGAAAAAAACCCGAAACGATTTTGCGAACCCCGGGGAAGGCCCGGGCAACAGACAGCGTTGAGTGCAACATGGAGGACTTTTTAGCGAGACCGCACTACATGACAACAAAATAATGATGTTTTTGTCAGAAAAAACAAAGAGGTGCTTAAAGGTCGACCCCAATACTCTGATCCGCCGGGAAACGCAGTTCCACCGTCGTCCCCCGGCCCACTTCGCTTTCCACAGAAACGGCACCCCCGTGCAATTCGACAATTGATTTTACCAGGGCCAGCCCGAGGCCGGTCCCTTCCGTGCTGCGGGAAGGATCAACCCGGTAGAACCGATCGAAGATGCGGGACAGGTGCTCGGCTGGAATCCCGCTGCCGTTGTCACGAATGGCGATCGTCGCCGCTTTCGAATCGGTCGTTAGGCTAAGGATAATTTCGCCGCCGTCGCCGGTGAAGCGAACCGCGTTGTCTACCAGATTGCTCACGGCCCGCCCAAACAAGACCTGATCAGCATAGACCTTTCCCTCCCCCAGACAATGGATCGTCAGGCGCCGCTCCTCCGCGATTGCTTCGTTGTAGGCGACGATGCGATCGAGCGCGGCCCGGCCGTCAAACCAGGCGCATTGCAGTTTGCTCTCGGCCGCCTCCGCTCGGGCGAGAAAGAGAAGGTTGTCGATGATCCCGGAAAGGCGGGCGCACTCGGCGATGTTCGATTCGATCACCGCTTCGTATTCCTCAGGCGTGCGGGTTCGGGTCAGCGCCACTTCCGCTTCGCCGCGAATATTGGCCAGCGGCGTGCGCAGCTCGTGCGCCAGATCGGCGGAAAACTGTGAGAGCCGGGTAAAGGAATCCTCAAGCCGGTCGAGCATGTCGTCGAAGGCAATCGCGACCGGCTGCAACTCGCGGGGCCACTCGTTAGGCGGGACCCGCTCGTCCAGCCGGGTGGGGCCGACCCGGCGAAGCGACCGGGTCATGTCTTCGAGCGGGCGCAGGCCGCGCTTTGCCACGGTGATCGCGATCAGGACGGAAACCACGATCCCACAAAGCAGCACCACCCCAACGAGAACGCCGAATTGTTTTTCAAATTGCTCGTCCACCGTTCGATCCTGGGCCAACTGAATGCTGTAGCGCTCGCCGTTCGCCGCCGCGGCGACCGAGACTAACGAAAAAAGTTTCCCCTCGACCGAATAGTTGCGCGGTTCGACCGCGATCGACTCGCTCTCGACCAGGGAGGAAAAAAGTCGCGCCGGTAAGATTCGATCCATCCCCCGCGTCTCGGCGACTTCGCGACCGCCGGCATCGAGCACCCGCACCCAGTAGGAAACCCGCATTCCGCCTTGTCCCGCGCGCAGTTCCTGGTTGAGAAGCGCAATTCCGCTCTTGGATTTCAGCTCGGCGCGGATGGCGGCGACCTTGTCGAGCAACACGGCGCGATCCTCCGCGTAAGCGTGCCTAACGACGATCCAGTAGAGCACTGCCAGGCCGCAGAAAAGAAGCAGGGCGGCCGCAGGTGCGAAGCGCAGCACCAGCTGCGCGGTGATCGAGCGCGGTTCAGCCGGCTTTGAGGACATAGCCCGCGCCTCGCACGGTGTGGATCAGCTTTTTTGGATAAGGATCGTCCACCTTCGCGCGCAGGCGCCGGACCATGACATCGAGCACGTTGGTGCCGGTCTGAAAATCAATTCCCCAGACGTGGCTTTCGATCTCCTTACGTGAGACCACTTCGCCGGCCGAGCGGACGAGATGCGCCAGGAGAAGAAATTCCTTGGCCGTGAGATGAAGCGGTTGCCCGGCCCGAACCGCTCGCCGCCGGTGTGTATCCAGCTCGAGGTCCTCGATCTTGAGCTGGTCCCCCGGCGGACTTTCGCTCCGGCGCAGGAGGGAACGGACTCGCGCGACCAGCTCGGAAAAGGCGAACGGCTTGACCAGGTAATCGTCCGCCCCCAGTTCGAGCCCTTTTACCCGGTCGGGCACACTGTCACGCGCGGTGAGAAAAAGGATCGGCCGATGGACGCCTTTGGCCCGCAGCTCTTCGACCACCGTCCAGCCGTCCTTCTTCGGGAGCATGACATCGACCAGCAGCAGGTCGTAGCGCGTGCTGAGAGCGAGCTGGAGACCGGCCTCGCCGTCGCGCGCCGTATCCACTTTGTAACCCGCTTCCTCGAGGCCTTTCACAATGAAGGCCGCGGTCTTCTTTTCGTCTTCGATGAGCAGGATACGCACGGGAATCTTATAGCGATTTCCGTTCGGAGCTTCAAGCGCGCGCTGACGCAAAGTGGTAGCCGAAAGGGGCAAACCGCGCTAAGGGGTGCGGATGCTTTTCCTGGTCCGTTTTGCTGTTCTGGCTCTCTTCGGTTCGATCGCTTTGCTTGGTCGCATTTCGTGGGCGCAGGAACGCGAGGTGGCCCCGCTCGTTTCGCCGCCGCCGGCCGTCGCCACCCCTTCAGTCTCGCCGACGCCAGTTTCCCTCATCCCGACACCGACGCCTTCGCCGACTTCGTCGCAGCTAACCGATATCCTGCTCAAGGGTCTCAAGGCACGCGCGATTGGCCCGGCGCTGATGGGCGGACGTGTCTCCGACCTCGCGCTCGATCCGGGCAACCCATATGTTTTCTATGTCGGTCTGGCCACGGGCGGCATTTTCAAAAGCTCGAACAACGGCGTCAGTTTCGAGCCGCTCTTCGACAAGCAACCGCTTCTGTCGATCGGCGCCCTCGCGATTGCGCCATCAGATCCGGATGTGGTCTGGGTCGGCACGGGTGAGGCAAACGATCGCAATTCTTCCGAATGGGGCAATGGGGTTTATCGTTCGACCGACGGCGGCGCGATCTGGGACAACGTTGGATTGAAGGAAAGTCGCGCCATCGCGCGCATCGTGGTCGACCCCAAAAACCCGGAGGTCGCCTATGTCGCGGTGATGGGAAATTTGTGGAAAGACGGGGGCGAGCGCGGGCTCTACAAAACGATCGACGCGGGAAAAAATTGGAAACTGGTCCTGAAAGCGCCGCCACCTAACGACGTTCGCACCGGGTGCGGCGATGTCGCGCTCGATCCTGCGAATCCGAACATCGTTTATGCCGCGCTTTACGCCCGGCAACGCACGCCGTGGTCGTTTGCCTATGGCGTAACCGCGACGAACGGCGCCGATGTCGGCGGCATCTTTAAGAGCAGCGACGGCGGGACGACCTGGAAGAAACTCGGGGGCGGTCTGCCGGGTCAGACCGGCCGGATCGGTCTCGCTCTTTCTGCCAGTAAACCGAAAATCGTGATGGCAGTGGTGCAAAGCGACGAAGGCGGGACGAGCGATATCGGGACCATCCACAGCCGGCGCGGCGGAGTATTTCGCTCGGAGGACGGGGGCGAAAAGTGGACCCGAATGAGCGACATCAATCCGCGCCCGTTTTATTTCAGCCAAATCCGGATCGATCCGGGGAACGACCAACGCGTTTACGTCCTCGGCATGGCCTTGCTTGCCTCGGATGACGGGGGGAAAAATTTTCGAGAGGATCTTTCCGAAAAGGTTCATCCGGATTGTCACGCGCTCGTTATTCAACCCGGTACGACGCCCGCCACGAAACCGCCCAAACCCGAGGACAAAAACAAGCCGCCCAAACCGCCGGTCTGCCAGCGGCTGATTCTTGGCACCGACGGCGGCGTTTACCAGAGCTTCGCGGCCGGCAAAGGGTGGGAACATCTCGATCGTTTTCCGGCCGGGCAATTTTACCGCATCAGCGCGGACGATTCGCAGCCGTTCTATCGGGTGGCCGGGGGCCTGCAGGATAACGAGAGTTTTGTTGGCCCGAGCCAGACACAGAGCAAAGAAGGGATCCGCAATTCCGATTGGATGCCACTCGAGGGTGGCGACGGCTTTTATGTCGTGTTCGATCCCTCCGATCGCGATGTCTTTTATGCCGAGAGCCAGGGAGGCTACATCCATCGGATCAATCTCCGCACCGGCGAGCGACGCGATCTTCGCCCGGAACCGGCGGAAGGCCAGGAGCGCTATCGTTTTCATTGGAACGCGCCGCTCATCGGGAGCAAACATCAGCCAGGGGTACTTTATCTCGCCGGCAATCGAGTTTTCCGCCTCACCGACAAAGCGGAGCATTATCAGCTCATCAGTCCCGATCTGACCCGCAACGAACCGGGAAAGATCGACGCTACCGGTAGCGGCGCGGAAAACTACGGGGTCGTTTATTCGTTAGCCGAGTCGCCGGTCAAATCCGGCCTGCTCTGGGCCGGGACCGACGACGGCCGCCTTTGGCTCACACAGGATGATGGAAAAAATTGGAAAGAGCTGACGCAAAACCTGCCCGAGCCGGAGCGGGGCCAATGGGTCGTGCGGCTCGAAGCAGGACAAAAGGACGCCAGCGTCGCCTATGTCGCGACAAACGCCTATCGCAGCGGCGACGACCGGCCTTTCATCCTGCGCACGGCGGACATGGGCCAGACCTGGAAGAGCATCGTGGGCCAGGGCCTTCCGCCTGACGATCCCGTCGAGGTCGTGCGCGAAGATCCAGTGAACCCGAATCTCCTTTACGCGGGGACGCATTTCGGGCTCTTCGCTTCCTTCGATGTCGGCGGACACTGGGAGCGGATCGGCGATTTGCCTAACGTTCGCGTGGACGACATCCAGATCCAGTCGCGGACGAACGACCTTGTTATCGCCACTCACGGCCGCAGCATCTACATCCTCGATAACTCGGTTGCCTTGCGCTCTCTCACTCCGGAAGTGTTGGCCAGGCCGGCCCACCTTTTCCCGATCGCGCCGGTCAAGGGGAGTTATCTCCTGTCCGGGTTTATCGATTGGAATGGCAAAGGCGCTTATCGCGGAGAGAACCCGCCGGAAGGCGCGCTCATCAGTTTTTGGGTAAAGAGTTATACCGGCGATGAAGTAAAGATTGCGATCAGCAACTTGTCTGGTCAGCCGGTCGCGAACTTAAAGGCTTCTGGTGCGCCCGGCCTCAACCGGGTGAACTGGGACCTGCGCCCAACCGAAGACGTGCTGATCAAATACGGCGGCGACGATCCGAAGAAATTTGTCCCCAGCGGCGATTACACCGCCGAGCTGAGCTACGGTCGGGAGAAGATGAAGCAAACCTTCCACGTCGAGATTGCCGAAGGGATCAAGACTCGCTGACGAACCTTTGAAACGAAGCGCCCGACCGGGTAAGCCGGCCGGGCGTTCGTGTAAGTAGTGCGACCGATGCCTGTCTTTTACTGAGCGGCCGGCTGGTTATCAACCTCGTAAACTTCGACTAACGCTACTCCCGCAGCCACGGTAGCGTCGGCGCTACTCAGGATGGCGGTGTATGAACCGGCGGCAAGCACGCTGTAAAGGGCGGCTTCATTGTCGTCGGTCGGCGCCAGGCCGAAATCAATCACCTGCTGCATGTTCGGGTCGTCCATCCAGTTGTTATTGGAAGCGATGATTGCGCCATTCTCGTCGTGCAGTTCGATCGTCGGATCGGCCAGCGGATTGGCGACTCCATTGTCCGCGAGGGAAGGCCCAATGCCCCGAACGACCACTTGGGAGAAGCCACTGCCGCCGCCACCGATTATGAAACCGGCAATCATGACATTATCGCCCGCGTCCACCGTCGCCCGGCTGCTGATGTTGGCCAGTTCAGAATCGGTGCCGTCCTGTAACCCGTAAATCTCCACCAGGCCAACGCCGGTAGTGTCTCCCACGCCGCTCAGGATTACGGTATAGGCGCCCGGAGCGAGAGTCTCGACCAGGGCCGATTCGCTGTCGTTGGTCGGCTCGAGGGTATTATCCGCCAGCACCATTTTGTCTTCGTCGCTCAAGTCCATCCAGTTGTCGTTGGAATCGATCACCGCGCCGCTTTCATCATGCAGTTCGATGTTCGGATCCTGAAGCAGATCGGCGGTCACGCCCAGGATCGACGGCCCGATCCCGCGCAGGACGATCTGTTTGTCCTCGGTCCCGGTGATGATGAAGCCGCCGATGAGGACATCTTCACCGGTTCCGACATTGGCTCGGGTCGAGATGTTGAGCGCGACCGAAGGCTCTGCCACCGCGACGGCGTCCGGGCTCAACTGAAAATCGAGCTGTTGCACGCTCAAATCGAGAGTTCCCGGGAGAGCGGAGGAGAGGCCAGCGTTTGTGAAATCGAGCGTTAAGGTTCCGGAGAAAGTGCCAGAAACCCCGAGCAGGAATGGCGACGATTCCGCGGTGCCTTCATAAACGTGCAATCCCGGTTCGATGGTCCCCGTGATATCTGGAATCGGAATTCCATTAACGTCGCCCGAGAGGGTGTAATCGACTGTGCCACTCGCACCCAGGTCGGTGGCAAAGCGGTAGGCAACGGAAAACTTGTCCCCCACGTCGGCGGAAAAGGTTCCACTCACCTCGATGGAAGCTATACCGTCTCCCGGCGGCGTGACGGTGGTGAAACCCGAGAGATGGATGAGCGCGGGATCGGTGGTGTCCACCGTGATGGTGTTGGGATCAAACGCCTCGGGCGGGATGAAGCTGGGACTTCCCGAGTCGAGCGTCAGCGTGCCGGCCGACAGGGAGCCGGACATCGCGCAAAAGGCCGCGGCGGCGGCCAGGAGCAGACAGGCAGTAATTTTTTTCATTGGTTGATGATTTAGAATGAGTCCTTCTTGGGGCCTCCTCCGAGGAACCCGTTAAAAGTAGTTCGCGCCGGAAGGCGACCGCGGATGCTACGCCGGAGAGGAAAATCATCGACCAGCCGTGGCCCAACGGATGCTCTCAATAGTACGTATGAAGATGTTTCTCGTGTTGGTCCTGACGGTAACGGCGCTCTTCCTCTGGCAACGCAACTCCGACCGACTCGTTGAAAGCACGCCCCCGGTCGTGAACAATCGCGCCCCGACCCAAGTCTCCGAACACGACTGGGCGAAGAATTCCCTCGATTCGGCGCAGAGAGTGGCGAACCAGGTGCGAACGATTAGGGCAGAAAACGAGCAGCCCTGATCGCCCCTGAGCGATCGCGCCCGACGAACGAATAACTCTATCGGGCGGCCTGGCCCTGGTTGGTCTCGAGGTTGTAAGCCTCGACCAGACCGACCCCGGTGCTGTTATCCTTCCCCCGCACGATTGCGGTATAAGCTCCCGGAACAAGCGCGGCCTGAAGAGCCGACTCGCGGTCGTCGGTCGGAGCGAGCCCGGCGTCCTCGATCTCGCTCTGCTGAGTCTCTTTCCAGTCGTCGTTGGAGGCGAGGAGCGCCCCCGTCGAGTTGTAAAGTTCAAGCACCGACCAGGTCTGTGAGCGAGGCAGCTCGAGGACCGGATCGGCCAGAGGATTGCCCACCCCAAGATCGCCTAACGACGGGCCAATCGCGCGGACGATGACTTTTTTCGTAGTCGCCAAGGGCGCATTCTGCATCGGGGGCGTCTCGAGAACGATGAAGCCGCCAATCCCGACCTCATCTGCGCCACTTCCGATCGCGAAACGAGTCGAGATGTTAAGCGCCGGAACGCTGAAGTTGTAGGTCATCGTCGCGAGATATGCTCCGCTCGAACCGTCCGAGTAGTAGGCGGTAAAGCCGACCACCGGTCCCTCCATGCATCCGGAAAGAAGCCGACAGCCTGGACTTCTCGGCCGTCAAACATTCGCCGATTTCAACGACCGGATGTGCTCCCAGGTGTCCACCATCCGGGCGTAGAGCCCGCGCTCTTGGTACTCTTGATCATATGCTCTAGACACCACCATTTCGTCCGACACGCCGGGTTGGAGCACGAAGAGGAAGGCGTCGCCATTGCCCTCCGGAATCTCGTCACCCGTTTGCACAATCTGCTTCAGGGACAAGTCCACCAGGTTGAGGGTCCAGATCGTGTTGAGAAAATTGCTATCGCTTCCTGCGATCGCGGCGAGGTCGCCGGCGACATGATAGAGCTGGCCGTTGTTAAAGAACTTCCCCGGCTCCCACTCGGTGCCGTTTGGGAGAATGTTTTCCGCCGCGCTCGCTCCTTCAGCATCACCGCGATAGATTCCTTTCCTCGGTCCCGAAGATTAACTCTCTATCGCCGTGAAACCACATCCCAGTGATGTTCCCGAAGGTACGCGCAAGGGCGAAATTCTCCGCCACGGTAAATCTTTCGCCATCGGCGATACGATATGTGTAGGCGCCGTTAAAAAACTCTCCGGCCCCCTTGTAGCTGGTGTAGCTCCCGCTCACTGTCACCGAAAACGAATCGAACCCGGTAAAAGTGGATCCCGTCCCGACGGGCGGCTGGACCTCACGCTCCGGGACGGAATCTCCCACTTGGACGACGCGAACGGTGTCCTCGGTGACGACCCCGACCGCATCCGCCGTGAAGTTTTCGCCGTATGTCCACGCCCCCGTCAGGGAAAACTTGGAATACATTGGAGAGAATCGTGGTAGGTCCCAGGGGTTCGAAGCTCGTCAGCGGAAAGATTGGAACCCAGCGGCACGGTCTGGGGAGTGAGCCCGACGACCCCACCTACCGGGTCCTGGCCATATTGTGCCAGCGCACCGGCCGAGGTGTGCGCATAGACGTCCAAATCGCTAAAGGCTCCCAGCTCAAAACCAATCGCCACATCCGCCTTCAATTCGCTCACCCCACCGATCCCGTTAATCAGAGTCAGATTGGAGACATTGTAGATTCCCTTTATCCCAGCGATCGGAATACTTGGCTGGCCGTTGAGATTGAAGGCGGTGAAATCCCCTTTGGTCACCATCTGCTCGGGCAGATTGAAGGGTGTAGCCGTAGAATGGCTGATGAGGTAGCCGGCAAGACCACTCTGGTAGGACCACAACTCGACCCCAACATCCGCGAAAATCGATGCCTGTGGGAATAGCAACACCGACACGACAAGAACAGGGAGGAGACCTCTCAGGATACAACGAGCTGGTTTCACGACTGCAACGTTCTCTTTTGCGAACGAAGATTTCGTTCGCGCTTCACTTCGCGAAAGAAAATCCGAGCAGCTTCTGGTGTGCGGCGCCTCACGGTCCCGGCGCAAAGCGATTTTTTGAGGGAGCGCCCACCTGAGGCCAAGCCTTTTTTTGTTGGGCCACTCCTCTGTTTAACTTAGGTCCTTTGAGGTTGATCAGTCGAGATGATACGCCTCGACCAGACTCACGCCGGTCGTCCCGCCCACTCCGCGCACGATCGCGGTGTAGGCGCCGGAGGATAGCATGGCGAGCAAAGCTGACTCCTTCTCTTCGGTTGGAGCAAGCCCGTGGTCGATAATCGCCTGTTGATCGGGGCTGTCCATCCAATTGTCGTTCGACTTGATGATCGCGCCGTTCTCGTCGTGCAGCTCCAGGACCGGGTCTTGCAGCGCGCCGGCAACACCCAGCGCGGTTAGAGATGGTCCAATCGCGCGCAAGATCACGCTCGAGTTCTCCTCGATTCGGCCAATAATAAAGCCTCCGATCATCACATTGTCGCCGGTCTGCACCAAGCCGCGGGTGCTGATGTTGGCCAGCTCAGAAGCCGTGTAGTCGACCAGATCGTAAGCTTCCACCAGGCCGACGCCCGTTGCGGCGTTGGTACCGCGCAAGACACAGGCGTAGGCGCCGGGATCGAGAGTTGCGACAATCGCGGCTTCTAGATCGTCAGTCGGCGGGATGCCGGTATCGATGATCTCCTGCTCCTGGGTATCGCGCCAATTATTACTGGTTACCACGGTGCCATCGGGCTTGTGAAGTTCGATCGTCGGGTCGGCCAGGAAGCCGGGAACACCGATCGCCCCGAGCGAAGGACCGATCCCGCGCAGCATCACCGGCTTCGCTTCCGTCCCGGTGAGGATGAACCCGCCGATGAGAACATTGTCGCCGGTGCCGACGGCGAGGCGCGTAGAAATATTGAGAAATTGAGGGGCCGGCACGGGATTGCTCGCCGGAGAGAACTCAGAGGTATTGCCGTTGGGGTCAGTCGCGGTCACGGTGATAAATTGGCGGGCGGTACTGGGATCAAGCGTGAAACTGAACTCAGCGATCCCCTCGGTGTCGGTATGCAGATCAAGCGCCCCGAGATAAGTCTCGCCTTCTCCGAAACCCGAAGGGTCCACCTCGCGGTTGCTATAAAAATGGAGGACATAATCGGTATTGGCGCCACCAGTGAACAAGCCCTCAGCAGTCCGGTCGCCCCCCGAGGCAAGAGCAACCACGAGCGCCGGATAGTTTTGCAAATCGTTCGCGCCGGTATCGGTATCCCCGGGGTCGTTCTGGGTGACTGAGTTGTCGTCTTCGATTCCTCCCGCCAGGTCGATTCCGAGCGCTCCGTTGCCGAAGATCGAGTTGCCAAAAAATGTATTGCCCGAGCCGGTCGGCATCACTTTGATGCCGGAGAAAAAATTAAATGCGATGACATTGCCTGCTCCACCTTCGCCGCCGACGGTCACCCCCGAGCCTGGAAGGATTATCCCTTGGTTGAAGTTCATGAGTGGACCGGTGCCGCTAGCATCGGTGCCGATGTAATTGCCCTGAATGAGAGTCCCGGCTGCCGGACCGGTAACCTGGATGCCAAACCCATTGCCGGCAATAACATTTCTCGCTTCGGCTGTCGTGCCGCCGATCTGGCTGTCCATCGCGCTCGAAATAAGAATCCCGTTTTGCGCATTAGGGACGGCGAAGGTGCCACTTACGTCGGTCCCGATATAGTTGCCTTGCACCGTGGTATGGGTCGCGTTGCCGACGATCTCGATCGCATTTTGACCGTTGCCGGAAATGAGATTGCCCAGCGTGCTCGAGGTGTCTCCGCCTATAAATGTATATACTTGACCATCGACCAGGACTCCATCATTTCCGTTGGGCAGCGCACCCGTGCCAGTTGCATTCATACCGATGAAGTTGCCCCAGACGACGTTGAGAGAACCTTCGCCGCTGATATGAACCCCGTTAGTCGCATTGCCGGAAATGACGTTTCCGCCAACGATGTTCGAAGAGGCATCGCCCGAAACGCTAACCCCCTCGTCGTTAGGCAAAGCGGCCGTCCCATTGTGATCCGTGCCGATGTAATTTCCCACAACTGAATTCGCGTCTGCCCCGCAGCAGAAGATTACCACTCCGGCCGACCCGTTTCCGGAGATGAGATTGCGCGCAGTGGGCAGGGAGCCTCCAATCAGATTGTTGTCGCCGGTGGTAATCGATATCCCCCGAAAACCATTGCCCAAATTGTCAGTGCCGGTTACATCTGTGCCAACGAAGTTTCCCTCGATCGTGTTAGCATTGCCGTTGATGTTGATGCCGCTGTTGCCAAAGCGGTTGATCAGAAGGCCGCGAATGATGCAATCATCCGCGGCAATATCCAAACCGATGGTCAGCAATCCCGCCAGACTGCCATCCAGCTCAATCATAAGCGCGGCGTTGTCGCCCACACTTAGGGTGTTCTCCGTGGCGCCGGTTTGGGTATAGCCGTCGATCGTGACCGCCTCAGTAATGGTGGGCAGCGGGGAAGTAGGAGTAATGGTCTTGAGACCCGTCCCCGAAACGAAAAAGATGATGGCATCGGCACCAAAATGGGCGTTGGCCGCCTCGATCGCCTCACGCAGAGTGCACCCGGCGTCGTCACAGACACCGTCACCGGGATCAATGGTGTTATTGACGACGAAGGTGCTAGCCGCCACACCCGCGACGAATGCAAGGAGCAGGGGCGCGATCGTCAGAACGATTTTCACAGGCATGGTTATTTTCCCTTTCCTGCGCCTGGAGTTGAATCGTTTCCCCATCAGACGGAAGCGCCCCACGTTCCCCGGCGCGAGCGCAATTTTTCGCAACCTGCACGACAGCGTCAATCTTTTTCGGCCGGTTGCGAGCGGGCCCAGCGCGGATCAGCTTGCGGTAAAATGAACATCCCGCTCTTCCGTCTCGCCAGCATCCTGTGTTTGTTCGCCGTCGCCCTCGGCGCCTTCGGCGCGCACGCTTTTAAGACGACGCTTCAGGCCAACGACACAACCGAGATTTGGAAGACCGCTGTGCTCTATCATTTCCTGCACGCCCTCGCTTTGCTCGCCCTCGGCGCTTTCCCGGCGACAAACAAACTCTCACCTTTTCTTTTCGTCGCCGGGATCGTGATCTTCAGCGGCAGTCTTTACCTCCTCGCCCTAACGAACATAAGATGGCTCGGTGCCATTACTCCGATCGGCGGGCTTTGCTTTCTCGCCGGTTGGATTTGGCTGGCAATCCGCCCGCCGATGTAGCCCGAGGGCTGTGACCGCAACCCGGCCTGGCGTTACCAGATGCCCAGACAACACATCAGGCAAGACTCCCGGTGACCCAGGCATAGTGCCTGCGGCCAGGTCGCGACCTAGAACCACTGCTTCTTGCCTACCACGTAGGTCTGCTCGAATTCTTCGTCGGTCTTGGTCAAATAGATAATGCCTTCGATCAGGGCGATCACGCAGAGAGCGATATTCGGAAGCCCGAGCATGATCCAGGTGATAACCCAGCCGACGGTGTTGGTGAGCAGAAATACCAGGCCCGGCCCGGTGAAACCGAGATAAAACTTGTGAATCCCCAGGCCGCCCAGAAAGATTGCGAGGAGTCCGGCGGTGGTCTTGTCCTTCCGGCCCGGTGTCGCCGCGACCCCACTTCCGCCGAGGGCCCTGTAAACCGCCACGGCGTTGCCGTCGCGCAGGTCGAAATCGACCGCCAGTCCGCGCGCAGGCGGGATGTCGCCTTTCCACTCGGAGCCGACGAAGTTATAGCGGGTGCCGTCAGCGCTCGAGATGACACCGGAGCTGGTTTGCACTGAATAGTCGAGTATTTGACCTCTCATTTGCTCTCTTTCTTGCTCTGGCCTCAGGTGGTCTGATCCGCGACAGTGAGGCGTTTCTGTCGTCTGAACTTCACAGAACAACCAGACCCAGAAAGAAAGGGCGAGCAAAATCTTATAGCGGAAGAAAAAAGAGGCGCGACGCGCAAAGAGATCCGCGGCCGCCCGCTCCCCGAAACCGGGCTGCAAATCCGCGTTGTCGAGCCTGGCTGGTTTCTGCTATTTTGACCTAACGAATGCTGGCGCTGGCTGACACCCAACGAGCGATCGCGACGGTCGCGGTTTTCCTCGCGATCTTCCTCATTACCCTCTCGATCGGGCGCCTGCTCAAGCGTCGGGCCGGGGTGCGTTTCGGCGTTTTCTTTCAACTCTTCGCCCTCGCCGCCTCCTTTTATGCCGCCGCCTGGGTTTATGGACTGGAGATTTCCTGGCGCAACCACCTCGGGGCGGCCGTTGCCCTCCTGAGCACCGCGGTGGTGATCGCGCTGGTCGATCGCTACCTCTGGGATACCTACTTTGAGAAAGGGCGCGCCATCCCCGTGCCGAAGGCTCTGCGCGACCTTGTCGCAACGGTGATTTTTCTCATCGTGCTGATGCTCGTTCTGAGTTTCGGGTATCACGCCGAAAACCAGTTGAAGGGACTGCTCGCCGGTTCCGGGGTGCTTGCGATCATCCTGGGTTTCGCAGCGCAAAATCTCCTGAGCAGCCTGGTCGCGGGTCTCTCGTTGCAAATCCAGCGCCCCTACAAAGTCGGCGATTGGCTCAAGGTCGGCGATACCTACGGCGAGGTGTTGGAAATCCGCTGGGGCGCGACCCGTTTGCGGACGAACGACGCCATCATGCTCCACATTCCCAACAACGAGATGGTGAAGCAGACAATCGTCAATCTCACTTACCCTACCCGCGCCCATTACATGCGCCTCTTTATGAGCGCGGAGTACGGCGCGCCGCCCAATCGGGTGAAGGACGCACTCATGCGCGCCACGGTCCAGGCGCCGGGAGTAGAAAAACATCCGCCGCCCCAGATTTTTGTGAGCGAGTACGGCGAGTCGGCCATCATTTACCAGATCAAGTTCACCATGACGACCCACTCGGGTTACTTCGAAACGCGTGACGCCATCTATACCAACATCTGGTACGAGTTTCGCCGGCAAAAAATCACCATCCCGTTCCCGATCCGGACCCTCGAAGTCAATCGGCATCAGCGGAGCACCCCCCAGGAAGAACTGGCCCGAATCAAGGCGAGCCTTGAATCCGACTCGCTTTTTTCCTGTCTGAGCGGCGCACAACTCGAACACCTGATTCGCGGCTCGCGCCGGGTGCGTTTCGGACGCGGGGAAAGAATCATCGAAGAGGGAATGGACGGCGAGTCGATGTTCGTTCTCCTCCAGGGAGCGGCGCGCGTCTGCGTGTCGAAAAACGGTGCCATGCTGGAAGTGGCCTCGCTGGGGAGCGGCGATTACTTTGGCGAGATGTCGCTCCTTACAGGTGAAAAGCGGACCGCGACCGTGCAGGCGGAAGAGGATTGCGAAGTGATCGAGATCTCGAAATCAGCCATGGGGGCGGTGCTGCACGAGGCGCCCGACGCGCTCAACCGGTTGAGTGAGCTGCTCGCGGCGCGCAAAATGGAAACCGAAGGGGTGCTCAAGGACGCGCCAACCTCGCTCGAGGAGAACAAAAAGCGCGAGTATCGGGCGACGTTTCTGCAGCGGTTGCGGAAAGTTTTTGAGCTCTAGCGCCTACTGCCTTTTCCGAGCGCAACGCGCCTACTTTTCAAACGCGAGAAAATTTGGTATACCGGCGTCGCTGACGAAGACCGATTGGACGCGATCGATCGTGAACTTGAGGATTTCCCCAGTGCCAGAATCTGCCACGTAAAGTTGCCCGAAATCGCCGTTTCCCGATCCCTGCGAAAACGCCAGGCCACGGGGCGCGATCAGATGGGAGACGAATAAACGTCGATCGTGTTGCCAGCCAGATTTGTGACGTAAAGGTCGCCTGCCGCCGCGAGCACGCCGGCCGTTGAGATAGCGAATACGATGCCGACGATGAGCGCAACGAGCGCGAGTGATACATGATTGAATGGTGGCCGGCGGCATTGATCGAAAGGCTTATTCATTTCGGCGAGTCCTAGCGATTACCTAGCTAAATATCAAGAAAGCCGATTTTTCCCGTAAGTTGTCGGCTAGAGACCGGCGACAGCCGGAGCAAAGGCAAACTTTGCCAGGTAATACGCTGTCACCGCGCCGACCGTTTGCAGGCTTTGCGGGCTTAGTTTGTCCAGCGTGTCTTCGGCAGTGTGCCAGGGCGGATAATCGAAATCGATCAGGTCGATCGTGCGAATACCGGCCGCGTTCAGCGGCGTGTGATCGTCCAGCACGTCATTGGGGTAATAGTTGAAATGGTCGCGCGCCTGCAGCGCCTCGGCTGACTCGAAAATGTGCCGGGCCATTTGCGGCGGAGAATCGAGCGGGAGAGTAATGCTCAGGTTGCGATCGCCGATCATGTCCCACAAAATCCCGCTGCGGAATCGGCCGGTCCGCTTCATTTCTCGAAGCCGTCGCGCGAAGTAGCGGCTCCCGTAGAGCCCATCCGTCTCGGAAAATTTGTCGTACGCTTCTTCGCCGTCGAAAAAAACCAGATCGATCCGCCTAGCTAGCTCTGGATAACCATTCAGGACTCGCGCCATCTCGATCAATGCACCGGTACTCGAGCCTCCATCGTTCGCCCCGACAAAGCGAATCTCGTCGAATGACTTGGTATCATAATGGGAGCAAAGCAGGAACCGCTGTTCCTTTTTCGGCCGTGGGCCATGCCGCGCGATCAGATTCACGAAGGTAACTTTCCCGCGCGGCGTCGCGTCAGTGAACTTCTGTTCGCGCACCCGCCAGCCCGATCGCTCGAGTTGTTGCCGAATGTAAGTGCGCGATTTGGCAATTGCGGGCGATTCCGACGGGCGCGGCCCGAGATCGACCAGCGCCTGAACGTGGACGAGCGCGGCTGCGCCAGAGAAATCCTTCCACGGTTCGCCAAATCGAGGCGTTTTTTTTTGGCAACCGGCGAAAAGGAAGAGGACGAAAAGCGTCCAGAAAAATCGCGGCACCGTCGTCGTTAGGTAGACGGCGGCAGACCAAGCGCGCTGACGATCCGATCGAGATCGTTCTCGCCGTAATATTCGATCTCGATCCGGCCGCGCTTTTCGCCGTGGTGAATCATGACCCGCGTGGCGAGATGTTCCTGGAGCCGGTCTTCCAGGTCGCTGAGCAGCGCCGAACTCACTTGCACCGCCTGCTTTTTCCGCCGGGTGCCGGCCACTTTGCCAAGCTGACGCGCGACCATCCGCTCGGTTGCGCGGACGGTCGAGCTTTGCCGCAAAATTTTGTCGGCCAGGAGACGTTGCTCGTCGTGCGCCTTAAGACCGAGGAGGACCTTGGCGTGGCCGACGGAAAGCAGATTCTGTTCGACCCAGGTTTGCACCTGTGGATCGAGATCGAGCAGACGCATGCTGTTGGCGACGGAGGCGCGGCTTTTGCCGACCTTGTGCGCGATCTCTTCCTGCCCCATCTCAAACTCGCTTGCGAGCCGGGCATAGGCCTGCGCTTCCTCGATCGGGTTGAGGTCGGCCCGTTGTAAATTTTCGATCAGGGACAGCTCGAGCACTTCGAGATCGGTCGCCTGCCTGACAATGGCAGGTGCTTCCTTCAGGCCCACGTCCTGGGCGGCGCGCCAACGCCGTTCGCCCGCGATCAGCTCGAACTTGCTGCCAACCCGTCGCACGATGAGCGGTTGAATGATACCGCGTTGCCGGATGGAGTCGGTCAGTTCCTCGAGCGCCTCGCGCTCGAATTCGCGGCGCGGTTGGAGCGGACTGGGAACAATACTCGAAAGCGGGAGTTGCTGGACCTGTTCGCCCGTGCCCGGTTCGGGCGTGCGCAACGTGGGCGAGGCGCTGATGAGCGCGCCCAAACCTTTACCGAGACCTGATTTTGCCATCGCGGCCTCAGGCTATCGGAACGCGTCATCGAGCGCAACCAGCGTTGCAAAGGAGCGGAATCGTTAGGCAAAGCCACAGTACGCCCACTATTGTTGTCCTGACCGCCGCAGGACGGCAAGAGACCTCACAGGCAACCTTGTGCTTTTGAATTGCAATGGAGACTCACGATTAGCTTGGGAGGGCCCTCACCGCGCTTCGCCGGCTCGGGATGACAAGAGAAGGGCAGGCCGATCGAACGTTATTCGCTGCGAAAGGACTTCGCCATTTCCTCCGCCGCGCGGGCGAGAAGCCGGCTCTCGGCCGCAACCACCGCCGAGTATCCGTCGCCCTGAATTGGTTCGCGAAGGCTGAGACTCTGCCGCGCGCTCGCCACCTCGTTGCGCGAGTTCACGATCTGCCAGGTGAGGTCAAGGAGAGCATCTACTCCGCTGACCGCATGAAACTGCCGGACATTCACGGCGACCGAATAGTGGGGGATGCGCCCCGGCGGCCAGGGATAAACCAGCACTTCGCCGGCGCCTAACAAACGCTCGAGATCGGCCGCCAGCACCTGAGTAACGTTATCGCGGAGCCCGCCCGCCCAGCGTTCGTTAGGCGGAATCTGGAACTCGTTCGGCCCGCTTTGATAAACCAGTTCCCCCCGATCGATGTAACTCGGCAGCGTCACCGGGCCGACCCCCAGGCTGATCGCCGAGCGGGAACCGCTGCTCGCCGGAGCTTCCGCGCTCAAACGATAAAAATTCTCCGAGGAACCGCAGCCGGCGAGGAGCAGAGCCATTATTGTTAGGCAAAAAATCGGTTTCATCAGTGATCGCTCCCTTTCGGGGGTGGCACCCGCCCCGGTTTCCCGAAGAGGATCGAATTGGGTTTGCGCTCGAGGGTGCCGCTCAACTCGCGCAGCGAGCGAAGGGTTTCATCGAGCTGCCGCAGTGTTTCGGAAAGATTCTGATAAAGTGGCGCGTTCTGGTTGTAGCTGCCGGCCGTAAGGTTGAGGCTGGCCGCCGTTTTTTTGATCTCGGCCAGGGCGGCCGCGGCATTCTCGATCGTCTCTTCGAGCGGCAGGGAATTCAGTTTGTCGAGCAGCGCAGTTGCTTTTTCCTGCAGTTCGCTCAGGCCGCCGGACGCGGTTGGCAGCACGTGATAACCCTCGATATTGGCGATTGTCGCGGGCGGGGCCTCTTTCTGAAAATCGAGATCGACGAAGAGCGAGCCGGTGAGCAGGCTGCCGCTCTTGAGCGTGGCACGCAGCCCCTGCTCGACTGCATGGGCGACAAATCGTTCGGCCGCCTTGATGTTCTCCGGCGCGATTTCGGTGATGATGCTGGGGTCGATTCGAATCATGACCGGGACCCGCCGCTCGGAGTCGTTAGGCAAATACCCAAAGGAAATGCCCTCGACCGTCCCGACCCGCACCCCGCGAAATTCCACCGGCGCCCCCTTGTCCAGGCCGCGAACGCTGCCGCTGAAGAGGAGCAAGTAGGGCAATCCGTTTTCCATGGCAAAGCTTTTCGTCGCGCTCTCGCTTTCGAAAAGGACGAAGCGCGTTCCGTCGGTGACCGGCATCCCCGGGTGGACATTGTCCGGCACACCAAAGCTGACCCCGCCGATGAGAAGCGACTCGATCGTGCCGGTATGGAACTCGAGGCCATTGGCGCCCAGGCTGATGTCGATCCCGCTGGTGTTCCAAAATTTCGTGTTCTTGCGCACAAGCGGCGCGAAGTTGCTCGAAACAAAAGCGCCAAATTCAATCTTCCCTGTGTCCGCATGGAAGGTGCGGCTCTCGATTTTTCCCGCGCTCAAACCCTTGTAGTAAATTTCCGTGCCCGGCCCGAGCCCGCGCGCCTCCTGGCTGAAGAGGGTGATGTGCAAACCGGGGACGCCCGCGGGCGTGACCGGCGGTTGTTCCAAGCCAAGGAATTCGCTGCGCGGTTCATTGGAAAGCCCAGGCTCGAGTGCGATGTAGCTGCCCGAGATCAGGGTGCTGAGTCCGGAGATGAGGCTGGCGCCGCCGTAGCGCGGGCGCACCACCCAGATCTTGGTGTCGCTGGTCAGGAGCCGGCTCGCCTCGCTCGTCATTTGCATCGTGACGATGACGCCTTTGAGGTCGTCGGTGAGGCGGACCTTTTCCACCATCCCGACGTTCACGCTCCGGCACATGACCGGGGTCTTGCCCGCGGCAATTCCTTCTGCGGTCTCGAAGCGCACGGTGATTTCCGGTCCACGGGCGGAATAATACTGCCAGGCGAGCCAGAGCCCGAGCCCGAGTGCGACCAGCGGGATAATCCAAATGGGAGAGAAACGCGGGCCGGGCCGAACCACTGGCTCGAGCGGTGCTTCTTCGTTCCTTTGATCGTTAGCCATGGTTAGTCGTTAGGCGGGAATCGCTTCCGGCGGCGTCCCAGATAAGCCGCGGGTCGAAGCTGGTCGCAGCCAGCATGGTCAGAATCACCACCCCGGCAAACGAAAGCGCGGCCGTTCCCGGATGGATCGAAATCGTCGAGCCGAGCTGGACGACTGCCACGAGAATGGCGACGACAAAAACATCCACCATCGACCAGCGCCCGATGAATTCGGTCACCCGATAAAGCCGCGTCATGGCCAGCGGTCGCCGGCCAGTCCGCGCTGCGAGACAGAGGGCGACGATGGCAAGAATCTTCAGCACCGGGATCATGACGCTGGCGGTGAAAATGATGATCGCGACCGGATAATCGCCCTGCTGCCAGAACTGGATCACGCCACTGATGATGGTGTTGGATTGCTCGCCGGTGACCGATTCGACTTTCAGGATCGGCAGAAGATTGGAGGGGAAATAGAGGATGGTGGCGGCGATCGTCAGGGCCCATGTGCGTTGCAGGCTCTGCTTGAAACGGAGATGTAACCGGGTGTAACAACGCGGGCAATAACCACGGCGCACCGGCGAAACGAGCCGGCAGGTTTCGCAGAGAGCCAGCCCGCGCGCCGCGGCGGAATACGGGGCAAATCCTTTCACTGTTTTGCCATCTCCAAGCGGCCCCAGAGTTCTCGCGGATGAATCGAACCGAGCGCCGAGGTGAGACAGAGAATGAGCGCGATGAAGGCCCAGAAGGAAATGCCGAGAGAGAGCGTCGCCAGCTTCCCCAGCTTGATCAGACTAACGAGCGCCCCGAGGAGGAAGACCTCGAGCATGTTCCAGCGCCGCGCCCAAAAAACCGCCCGGCAAATCTCGATCGCGCCCGGGAGGCGCCGGTTCCAGAAAAGAGGAAGCACCAGATAGAGCAGGCCGGCAATGAGAAGCGCGGGCGCGAGGAGGATGAAAAGCGAAACCGCCGCCGCGAGATACGGATAGCCCTGCGTCTCGAGCCCCGAAGCGCTTTGCCAGAGCATCATCTGGCTTTCCCGGAACCCGGCGCGAAGAGTCATGAAGGGAAACCAGTTCGCCACCAGAAAAAGAATTGCCGCGGCCGCGGCGAAAGCGGCCGTGCGGTTGAGCGAATTGCGCGGATACGTCTGGAGGGTGGTCAGGCAGCGCGGGCAGAGCGCGCGTTGGGCTTCGTGGAGGGCGGCGATTTCCATGAGCGCGTCGCATTCGGGGCAGGCGAGCTGATGGCTGGTGGCAAAGGGATGCACAGAAGACCGTTAACCCGTCCGCCAAAGAGAGCAAAACCCGACGATCCCGACCAGCGCGCGCAGCTCGGCGCGCATTACACCAGTGACGGAGACATCCAGACGCTGGTCGAACCGGTCTTAATGGCGCCGCTCCGCCGCGAATGAAGCGAGCTGAAGAGCGATCTCGCCACGGCGTTCGTGCGCGGCCAAGGGAAAGCGAGCGAGGGCAAATTGGCCGCCGCTTTCCACGACAAACTCGCGGCGATCACTATGCTCGACCCGGCCTGCGGCAGCGGCAACTTCCTTTACGGCTCGCTCCAGTTGCTCCTGGATGTGGAAAAAGAGGGTCATCACCTTTGCGACACGGCTAGTAGCGCTGAATCATGAACGCGCGGCGGCGGAAAAAGCCACTGCAGCCGCGCCAAAGAAACGGACCTCGCGCGCGCGTACTGGGGATGAAATGCTTTAATGAAAATCGAGCTTTGCCTGCCAATCTCGGATGCTGTTACACCAGCGCAATTCTTGCCGGCGAACGACTCTAGGATTTCTTGCGATTGTTCCTCCGCGGCAAATAGGTGATGCCGGTCATGGTGAGCACGGGCAACACATGCGGAATGTCCCGGTCGTCCATGATGACGACACGCGTCCCGCCCACGATGATGCGGTCGCGCGCTGGCACATCGTACTTCTCGCCATCCGCCATTTTGATTTGAAAGGGGATTCCTTCCCGCACTGCTGTTTCAAGAGCATCGCGAGTCATAGGAACAGAATGAATTCCTTGGGGTCTGGCGTCAATGGCATCGCACATCCAATTGCGACGGAATGAAAGCGGACTAGCCTCAATCCAATGACGGCCACCGCACAACGCATCTTTACCCTGGGTCATTCTCCCGACCCCGACGATGCCTTCATGTTTTACGCCATGGCGGAGCGTAAGATCGACCTGCGCGGCTACGAGTTTGAGCATCGCCTGGAAGACATCCAGACGCTGAATGAGCGGGCGATGCGCGGGGAACTCGATATCTCCGCCATTTCCATCCACGCCTACGCTTATGTGCGCGATCGCTATGCGTTGCTCTCCTGCGGCGCGAGCATGGGCGACGGTTACGGGCCGATGCTGGTGGCGCTCGATCCTTCGGCCCCGACGGCCAGTTCGCCTAACGACTTCCGCGACTGGCTGCGCCGCCGGCTCATCGCTGTGCCCGGGAAAATGACGAGCGCCTTTCTCGCGCTTCAACTCTATCTCGGCGACTTCGAGCACGTGGTGATGCCGTTCGATCGGATTTTCGACGCGGTGAAACGCGGCCAGGCTGCGGTTGGACTGATCATCCATGAAGGCCAGCTCACTTATGCGGCCGCCGGCTTTCGCAAACTGCTCGACCTGGGCGAATGGTGGAAAGCGGAAACCGGTTTGCCCTTGCCGTTAGGCGGGAACGTCTTGCGGAAAGAGATTCCGCCGGAGGTCCGCCGCGATCTGGCTGCGATCATGCGAGAGAGCATCAACTACGGGCTCACTCATCGCGAGGCCGCGGTCCGGCATTCGCTCCCCTACGCCCGCGAGATGGACGCCACCCTCGCCGGCCGTTTTATCGGCATGTATGTCAACGATTTCACTCGCGACTACGGCGAGGTCGGCCGGCGCGCCATCCGGGAATTTCTCCGCGCCGGGAGCGAGCGCGGACTGGTGCCGGCGACGGGCGAAATCGAGTTCGTTCTGTAGCGGCGGTCTGTGACCGCCGTGACCGCTGGCAAACTCTGAGCGGCCGTCTGTGACCGCCCGGGGACCGCTATGGTTTCTCCTCCTTCCCCTTGGCCGGCTTATGGATGGTTTCCTCGACCCAGTTTCTCGCGCGCTTGAATTCTTTCTGGAACCCGGAGACAAAATCGCCTGGTCCATACTCAAAGAGGACGACGAAGCTGAAGGTAAAAACGACAAACAAGACGAACCAAAACAGACCGCGGATCAGAGCCACGGCCGAAGGCTAATGGATTGCCTCCCAACGGTCAATGACCCATGACCGGCCGTTTCGGACTTCCGGCTCCGGCTGGCCCTCGCCACAGGGACTGCCTCGTGCTTCGGTAGACCATGCGCGTCCCACTCCTCGATTTGAGCGAACAATATCGGCTCCTGGCCGAACCGATCCTACAGGAACTGGAGGAAATCCTGCGCACCCAGAGTTTCGTCCTCGGACCGAAGGTCGAGGAATTCGAGCGCGCGCTCGCTGCCTATTGCGGCGCCCGACACGCCATCGGCGTTTCCTCGGGGACCGACGCGCTCCTCGACATCCTGATGGCGCTGGAGCTTGGGCCTAACGATGCGGTCATCACCAGCGCCTACAGCTTTTTCGCCACCGCGGGCTGCGTCGCGCGGGTTGGGGCGACCCCGATCTTTCTCGACATCGATCCCACGACTTTCAATCTCTCACCGGACGCGCTGGCGATTTTTCTTCATGGTTGCGCGCGAAATGCGCAGGGGCAGTTGGCCGATCGGGCGGGACGAGTCGTTAGGGCGGTCATCCCGGTGCATCTCTTCGGCCTCTGCTGTGAAATGGAGGAGATTAACGCCCTTGCCCAGCGTTACGAGCTGATGGTAATCGAAGACGCGGCCCAGGCGATCGGCGCCGAATTTCGGAGTCGCGATGGAACCGTTCGCCGCGCCGGAACGATGAGCGCGGCCGGTTCGCTCAGCTTTTATCCGTCGAAAAATCTCGGGGCGGCGGGCGACGCCGGGGCGATCCTGTGCAACGATGACGCCCTCGCAGAACGTTTCCGGATTTATCGTCAGCACGGGATGGAGCCGCGCTATTTCCATCACGTGATCGGTGGAAATTTTCGGCTCGATGCGATCCAGGCGGCGATCTTGAAGGTGAAGTTGCCTCATCTCGACCTCTGGTCGGCCGCGCGACGACGGGTGGCGGATATCTACCGGGAGAAGTTCGAGTCCCGCGGCCTAACGAACAAAGTTATCCTGCCGGTCGAGCCGCATCGCGAACAGGGTCTGACGAACCATCACATCTATCATCA
>Ga0081539_10002357_pt1 | contig 27123 bp, 17 predicted proteins | sample TabmetS4T2R2_FD_71023 | JGI IMG/M metagenome (GOLD analysis project Ga0081539, IMG submission 71023) | Tabebuia heterophylla rhizosphere microbial communities from the University of Puerto Rico - S4T2R2 | ecosystem: Host-associated > Plants > Roots > Rhizosphere ...
GCGTATCCTCTCTTCGGCGTTGTCGCGCCGAGTTAAACTGGGTTTGAGTTCACCAGCTAGGATACGCTGTTTTCATATTTCCACACCTTCTGATACTAGCTCGAGCATCGCGAGGTCGTCCTTCATACATTGGCTAAGTTCAAGAGACAGGTTGCAGGAAAACACCCATGTTACGCTGATCGACTAAGCAGCGTGGTTAAGATAACGAATGCGAATGTCAATGGGTACATGCCCCACTCTCTGGAGCAGTCTGCTCAGCTCAGGCGTGGTGATACAGAACTTCTTCACAAACTCGCTCGCGCCGGCAAAATCTCCCTGCTCCTGAATACTGAGAATTGTCGCCGCCAGCTTGAACACGGCCTCGCGCGACCGGGTTTCATCAATCCATAATCTGCCTGTGTTGTCATCGATGCGGAACGCCCGCTCGTGTAACAGGTAGTTGAACTGAATTGCATTCGCGCCGCCATGCGCCTGATCGAGACCGAAGCGAATGGGGCGGAGGAAGTTGCCCACGAAGCTGTTGAGAAATAGCCGGGCATCTATGTTCTGACCCGCAGTCAGTGCCAGGCACGCACCGAGAGCATCCGCTTTTGCTTCTTCGAGCACGGAGTGAAGTTGCTTGAGCGAGCGATTCACTGTGGTTGGTTCGCCGTTAACAATGATTCGCTGTGGGCCAAGTGAATGTGAGATCTCATGAAAGACCGTGTGCTCAAAAAGATTATGAAAGGACGTATCGTAATCGAGTGGTTCCCGAAGAAGTTCCTGCGCAAGCTTATCTGCCACGAGGTTAAATTTTGCTTCGATCACATTCTTCAGGATCACCTGTCGCGAGCCAACTTCTTCGATAACTCGTTCGTCATTCGGTAAACTGAAAGCAATTGCCGGCACTGCGGCCCGAGCTTCGCCACCGGCATAAACCAGATTGGCAATCGAGAGCTTAACGCGACTGTCCTGAACACGGATTGTTCGACCGAGTTCACGCTCCACGTCTTTGCACAGTGACAGCAGCTCGTGTTGAGTTTGCTGAAATCGCTCAGTCGCGTCGCGGTCAGACTCGAAGAGTACTGCCTCGTAAGAAGCCTTCAAGCCCAGCAAATCGTCTTCGTAAACTTCATATGGTCCAACGACGAAATCGAGCGGGTTGCCGTTGAGACTCACCCAAAGAGTGTCGCTGGCGTAATAATCGTCCGTGAGCAGGTCCCTCGCTCGTTGTGCCAGGAATTCCCGGAACTGCGGGTGAGACTCCAGATTCGACGCGTTCGACAGCAACGCGGATAGTTGGTGAACCAACTCGGGATAAGCCTCGTGATACGGGACCGCGATCAAATGTGAGTTCTCGCGCCTGATCACGGTATGAGGCGACTCGAAAACAGATCGATCCTTCGGATCATTGTGAATCCGCGCTGCGAACTCTTCCCGCCCAAGGTCGCGCGGGTAAAAGCGTCTTCCCTCAAACTCCGGGTCGACCTCGAGAAATGGCTCGTTGTGATTGAAGCGATCATAGGGGCCACGATTGAAGAGAAACATTTCGCGGAGCTCTTCATCGTCTCCGATCTGCTCCAGCAGTAATTGATAATCGGGTTCGGGCCCCGCTTGTTGCCAAAACAGTTGGTCAACCACATCCGCCGCTTCTAACAACAGTTTCGTTCGAGCCCAGTGTGACTGGGTGGTCGCCTGCTTGGCATCCACTTCAAATACCGCAAGTTTGCGGAACCTTGCTCGAGCTGATTCGAGTTTTTCGTTCATATCTTTCCGTGTTCTTCTACCGAATGCTTACACCACTCCCAGCTAGTCGGATCACCTTCCATACACCAGCAGATGTGAATGTCCTCCTTCTGCGGCGGTTTGAGAATCGTTACGCGAAACCAATCATGGTTACCAAGGGTATCGCGAAAATCCGCGGATCCGCCCGTCACATGATACCGAGTGCGAAACTTGTTTAGGAAACGGGTCCATTTCCAGACAAACCAGTTTTTCCCCTGTCGCGTGTACGACTCGTAGCGCAACTCGTGTTGGTCATCGATCTTTCCATGGAAAACCCTGATTTTTGGCTTATCTTTTCGCTTTGGGTGCCCGAGGCCTCTGCTTCTGACAAATCTTCGCCGGGGTGGAAGGTGAGCTTCATAGACGAAGGATTCTTGTCCCACAGGCTGCTTAGCGACGAAACCCGGAGGTGTCAGGATATCGTCGAGTTTTTCTATCATCGTGTAAGCGAGGAGCGTAGAGTACGTTTGGTGAGCTTTGAACTCTTCATCAGGACTCAGATCGAGCACAAACTTCGTTACATTGCGATTGACCCTTTCATCGAACTTGCTGCGTCCCAAGCCTACCTGGAACTGAATAGTAGACATCTAACTGAGCCTCCCTTTGGTCTTCATCATTCTCGGGAATTATGGTGGGCATTGGATCAAGCATTAGCCGGCGCTGCTTCTTATAAACTCTGAGACGACGAAGCTTCGCGGTTTCGGTTTCTGTTTCCTTCATCAAGTCTTTGACGACTGTAGTAAGCACGCGGTAACGCTCCTTGTCGCCAAGTCTTCCAAAATAGTCCCGCAGCCATTCCGCTAAATGATGAACGCCGACCAGAATGCCAGGGACAGCGATTGCAATTACGACAATTTCATGTAAGTGGTGGTTAAGCCATTCGAGAAACTCGGCTATAGCGCGTAGGGAGGGCATTGTTAGTTCTCCTTTGGATGAGTAGGGTTGTGAGTGACTCGCGCAGATTAGCGCGAACGGGAGGGACGCCGATACTGATTACGAAAAAGTTGTAAGAGTAAAACGAAGGGGGGCGAATCTTGAGGAACATTTTGAGAAATCTCCTTAGCAGTGACTTGGTAAGTCTGGAGCGAGCACTGTGAACACACAGTCGCAAAGTAGTCGCGGTCTGCTGGCGGGCGGTCGACACGACCGGGAAACCTTAGCAGAATTGAGGACTCCGAACTGCTCTTGAAGAGTCTGAAGCGGATTCTATTCCGCTGTATCTGCGGGTGTCAACGTTTTACTCGGGGCTAGCCGTCACTATAGGCTCAGAATCTTCGCTTGTCAAAACAATAGTTAGTTTATCACCATAGTTTTTCCGAATGGTATAATTCAGACCATGAAAGTGATCGGCACAACTGAGGCAGCTAAACGATTAGGCGTAAGCTCGAACAGAGTGCGAGCATTGATTGAGAGCGGGCGTTTGAAGGCGCAGAAGATAGGACGTGAGTATGCTATCGATCCTGCCGACCTAAAAGCCGTTCAGAATCGCAAAGCGGGCCGACCACGCAAAACCAAAAAGCGATAGCGGTTCGAAGTAATACCCCTCGACACACACAAGGTAAAAGAATGAGCTCACCAATTAGATCTAATCGCCGAGGATGTTTCATTGCTCTAATTGTGGCGTGTGGAATAGGTTTCTCTCTGTTGCTCTTTCTCGTAAGTGTCTACCTGATATGGGATATTTATTCGACTTACTCACGAATGATTAAGGCGGGCGGCGGCTGAGGCGTGGTCAGTCAACTATATTATCCCCCTGCGGAAGGTGTGCGGCTGCGGTCCACACGTAATCAGAAGAAAACCGGTGAAGTGATCTGGTTGCGGTGGAGTTTGCGCTTGATAGGCCTGGTGTTTGTTAGAGCAAATGCAGAAGAGTCTGTTGCATCCGAGCTTTGGCAAACGGTGAGCTCTAGTTTGAGAGTCGAAGCGCCTGTTGTTGCTGCGATGGCAGCCGGGACGGAGCCGGCTGGGAACGAGAAGGTTGAGGGTGGGGTACTCAACGGAAAGGCTTTTAGCACTACCACAACCAGCTTATCCGCCTCTTGCCCGTGCGGCACATGTTTCCGGCACGGTTACGGTCCAGGTCATTATCGACGAACAAGGTAACGTCAGCGAAGCTCACGCCGTGGACGGCCATCCGTTATTGCAGTCTGTGTGTGTAGCTGCCGCGCGAGAAGCCAAGTTCTCACCAACCTTGTCGGAGGGCGAACCCGTCAAAGTTACCGGAGTGATTAAGTATAATTTTGTCCCGCGCTAATGGTTGACTTTGCCTAATAACCGGCAAGCTTGTTCCAGACACTCGATTCACCTTTAAGGCGAATCATTTCGGCGACCATGAGATACGCTTCAGCGTAAAGCGCGCGCATCTCTCCCTGTGTCGGCGGGTGCTGTAGGCGCTGCTCAAGTTTGTCTTCCGAAAGCCGGTCGCGTGTAAGGTAACGCGAAATCATTTGGCCCTCACCCGCCAGGTAAAGAGCAAACCCTTCCTGCAACCAGTGTGGTGCTCGCTTGCTGACCGAATCAATCATGATGTGCGCCAATTCGTGACGAAGCGTTGTGAAGAGAACACCCCGCTGCTTCAGGATCCGCACTGGTTGCAATTCGATCTGATTGCCCCGGGTCGCGGCAGCGGCCCACCACGGCTGGCCCGTGCGGGCTGTGAAGTCTCCTGTGCTTTCATTTAATCGAATTTCGAGCCGCGGAATATTCAGTGCGCCGGATACGGATGAAGCACGGCGCAGATAATCGTTGCGCGTCAATTCCAGCATACTCAAGATCTGATCGACGGTGCGCCGGTCGACATCGCGGGGATAAGCAAGACGAAAGTGCTCGGAGGAGAGTGTCAGGAGTTGGAAACCACTGCTGCGACTTGAATATCGATAGTCCCACGTGCCCGGCAAAACGTCCGCCTTCGATTCGCCCGTGATCCTCTTCACGATGGTCTCTGGAAAATATTTCTCGAGAATCTTCTGATAACTTGCGCCACGCGCGGCCATCACATGCGCACCTTCCTGACAGAGGCCGAGCCCATGACCGAAGCCACTGCCGCGGAAAGTGAAGCTCGCTCCTGAACGACTAACCTCGAATCGCGAGCTCTTCAAAACATTCCATCCGAGAGACCGGCCGACGATGATCTTGAAATCCCAGCCGCGAACAGTCTTGCGATGCTCACCCTCGAGCGTGATGAATTCTGCACGGCCTGTTTCGTCGCGCTTACTAACCACGACCTGGTCCAGGCGGTTGCCGATATCGGTTCGCGTATCACTTTGCAGGGCCCGCAGGAGATCGGCACGGCTAATCGTGTCAGTCCACTTCGCATGAGGACCGGCATCGCAGTATTCATCGCGCACGCCGCGCAAATAGAAAGGCGGAGTCACTCCCCAGAGGTCCCGAATGTTGGCAGTTTCGCCACCACAGGAGGCGCCGAAGTATGCGTCGATCGGTTGGGCATGATCATCAAGTAGCACCTGACCTTCGGTGGCTCGAACTGCGGCCGAAAGTCGACTATCGATGTCGGTACTACCAACAAACCTCTGACAGTGTGTTGTCGAACAAAAGTCGTACCCGGAGTTTGCATGACGCCCTATGTTCTTCAGCGCGTACGTACGAACAGTGATGGCGAGCGCCTTCAATGCTTCCGGCTCAGATTCAACTGTGCCTTCTGCGCGCAAGACTCCCGCGACATAGTCTTCGAGTGAAAGTGTCTGCGTTATGTTCTCGCGCACGAGATGAACTTTGATGGTTGACGCCGCGTCCAGGGAAGGCGGCGTCACTGTCGCATCATTTGAAACTCTGGATGTGTCAACGCGAGCCCCGCTAATCTCATTTGCGTACGTCTCGAAAATCGGTCGCGCCAGCTTCGCTGCATCGGATCCGTGTGCTCGCGGCAAAAGAACCAGTACTGCCAAATCGAGTCGCGCTGCGTCTAATTCGCGGCTGCTCTGAAACGGAGCCGCGAATCCGACAAACCAGCCGTTGTTGCGAAAACCTGTGGCAGGCATCGCGGTGCCGGTCTTGCCAACGATCGTCAACGGCAGCGAATCGAGTCTGGCCGCGCGCGCCGTTCCGTAGCTGATCGCGCCGCGCATGCCGTCGATAATGATGGCGCGATGTTGCGAGACGATGTTGATGTTAGACCGCTCGATCGATCTGAAATGATTTCCTGAAGCTACCTGTGGTTTGAACAAATGGCCGCCATTCAAGAGGGCTGTGTAGGCTGTCAACAATTGAATGGGAGTGACTTGGACGTGATTGCTTTCCCCGACGGCTGCCCGCTCGAGGCAATCCGGTTCGTCAGCCGCGTCGCGCACGCGCGCATTGTTTCCGATCTCACACGGGCGCACGACACCGCTAAGTTCGTCGTCCGAGATCCCTGTCGTCTGACCGAAATCGAACTCGCGTAGAGTCGCTACTAATTTGTCTCTACCGAGTCGCTGACCGGCGGCCGCGAAATAGTAGTTGCACGAGTAGGCGATTGCCTGCGCTGGCGAAAACGGGGGCAGGTGATCCGCGTGTACGCAGGGGAGGGAAAAATTCAATCCCGTGAAGCGACCGGGACAGACAGTGCGCGAGCTTTCGTCGATCATTCCGGCGCGCAGTGCGGCCAACGCCGTGAAGGGTTTGATAGCCGAGCCGGGCAGCAACGCCTCGGAATATGCCGTTTGTGAATTGACTATCGCGCGGACGCGACCCGTGCGCGCGTCCATGATGATGATTGTTCCATCGCGATCCGCGAGCGCGGCGTTGGCGGCTTCCTGAAGCGCGGCATCGAGTTCTGCTTCGTGTGTGTCAACGGGCCAGTTGTGTGCAATCTGTTTGCTAGGCGCAGCAAGGATGAGAAACAAGATTGCCGCACCGGCAAACGAAAGCAGCATTGCATGTTCGCGCGTCATCACGCAGCGGACTCCACTGGAAGCGCGACACTCGAGGCGGGAACCTCGGGTGGCAAAGCAGGTACAGTTCTCGCAAGGGCGGCCAACGTCGATACCCAACCAACGAGGCTGAACAGGAATGCCAGCAGCAATCGCAGACTGAACACCGCGAACTCCGTCTTGTTGCCGCTGATCGTAAACGTAGGTACCAACATGATGTACGGCAACACAAAGAAAATGATCAGACCGAGCCCGTAAATCAAAACAGAATCTGGTGAAAAAGCGCGCGCGAATGCCGAGCCTATTCGTTTGAAAAAAGATTTCACGCTCGGTCTGAAAAGAGCGCGGATTTCACCACCCGCGATAGCAATCCACAGATGAATCGCCGCGAGGGGAAATGCTACTCCCAACAGCACAAAACGTAGTGTGGTAAAAAACAGACTGGGCCAATGAAGCGGTGGCGTTGTTGGCGGAGCCGTTTTGTTGATCGACAGTTCCACCGCCGGAGCCGGAACCGCGACCTTGTTCAGCAGGTAATAGAGTAGCCACACAACCAGCAGCACGGGAATCGTCACGGCCAGGAACTTCAGGGCATCGATCAGGATTACACGCCAGCGGAATTTCTGATCCAGCACACGATCGATGATCGAAGCTTGCAGGATGAAGAAGCCGACCGGAATCAGAATCATCAGCGCGTAGGTAATGAGTACCTGCCAGACCGTCGCTTCGCGTATCCAGATAAAGATGTAAGACGCGACCAGCAGCAATGCATAGATAATCGCAAACACCAGGAGCGCACCGGGGTTTGCGAGCGTTCTTACGATCGTGCCGAACCAAAGTTTTAGAATAGTCATAAACGTTTTCACCAACTCAGATCATGTGACGGCTTTGCACAACATGAATTCAAGTCTGCGGAGCGCCAAAGGCGCGAAATATGATAGCCAGGGGCAAGCGCTGAGCGGAGCGAAGCGCGTTGCCCCTGGTCGGAAGAAATAAAATCGAGAGAGCACTGAAAGTGCGAGATAGCATCGTCACGTTATTCCGCTCTTTCAGAGCTTCACAGTGATTATGATTGTGATCCAGGGGCGACGCGCTCCGCTTCGCTTCGCGCTTGCCCCTGGCTGTCATATTTCGCACCTTCGGTGCGAGGAACACTTGCCTTGGCTATCATATTGCGCGCCTTTGGCGCTGTTATCGATTTCACTGCTTATCCAGAATCCGCAACCGATCATTTGCAGTATTCGCCTGCACCGTCGGCTGGTACATCAGCTCTGCGCGGGCAGGTGCGACCTTGAATTCGCCAGGCACCTCGATGCGCATCGCGTATTGCAGCGTCGCATCACCGTCAAAGTAATTCATGAAGATCGCCGTGCGGTTGTCGCGGAACTCACGATTGCTGTACCAATCGCACCACTGGCCCAGCGAGTAATTGAGAGAAAGTCCGCTCACACGCGCGACCTGCTCTGCGCCCGCCGGAATCGGATCTTCGATCATCACATACTGCGCACGTGGGCCAGTCAGCCGCAGCCTCACGACAATCATGTCGCCTGAACGCAGCTCGCCGCTGAGCGGTTCAACCTTCCAGCTCGCCTTCCCATTTTCGTCTTCAGAGACGCGCAGCCGCAGATACTCACGCGTGATCTTCAATCCGCCCGCCGATTGCGCCGCCACATTCTCGTCGGCGGTAAAGTATTCAAGCGCCCCCGAAACGTACAAAGCGCCCTTGCCGTGTTTCACGATCCGGATTTGGTTCGATGGACCAATCTCTCCGCCCTTCTTCCAAACCGTCACAGTCTCTGCGTTCGTCGCCTCACCGGCGCCAACGTGTTGTCCCGCCACCTTGATCCCGTTCAAATAAACTTCGAACGTGTAGTCAGGCGACAGCTCCTTGCTGACTTTCAGGTAATCAACGAGCCCGTAGATCGCGAACGCCGTTTCCTTCGTCGATCGCCAGTAATAGCCGTTGGACCGGTTATGGACCAGCCAGTGCGCGGCTTTGGGCAGCAGATTCGAGTCGGGCTTGATCCGCGACAGCGCCTTCAACGATAGCGACGTCGCTTCGGCGTCAAGATAAACATCCCGGCCGTAGTCGTTCACGCGCGCCGTCTGCCAGTGCGCTTCATACTCGTTCTGCTGCGCTGAGCTTTCGATCAGCTTCGCGACTTCCGGCGCGCGCCCGTCTTTGCGCTCCTGCAAAGTGAGGGCCAGCAGCGCGCGTCCATACGCCCCGAGGTTGTTGCGCTTGCCATACAGCTCGTCAAGAAAACGAGTATCGCCTTCACCGCTTTCGGTGAACGCGTAAATCATGTAGGCACGCGTCTCATCATCAATCGGATTGCCGTTATCGTTCTTGCCCGCGTTGAGCAGTGACGACAATTTTTCCCGTCCCTGTGACTGCCGCCAGTCGTCAACGGCATAGCCCGCACGACGCGCCATGGTCATACCATCCACGACGTAAGCCGTCATAAACGGATCGCTCTTGTCGTCCTTCCACCAGCCCCAGCCGCCGTCGCCATGCTGATACGCATACAGTTGGTCCAGACCTTTTCGGACTTTCGCATCGAGATCGTTCGACGCCCGAATCTTTGCTGTCGGAATGTCTTTCAGTGTTTGGGCCACGACGATGTTCGGCAGGAAGCTGGACATCGTTTGCTCGGTGCAGCCGTAGGGAAAACTGGTGAGATAATCAAGCGCGCCGAACAATGAACCAGCGATCGACGGCGACACTTCGATTCGCAGAGCCCGCGCTTGCGGGTCTGCGCGTCCCGGCACATCCAGATTAAAAGTCTGCTCCGCGTCGTTTTCCGTAACCGTGATCGTGTTGCCAGCCGTCTGTCTTAGACCATGCGGCACGATGTCCATCGTCATCTCGACTGCATCGGATTCGGTGTCAGTGAGCGCTTTCGCGAGCAACGTCAGTCTCCCGACCGTGTTCGCCTGTACGCGCCAGTCAACACGATGCTCGCCGTTCGGGCGAATCGTCACAGTTGCATCAGGCGCATCGAGTAACTGCGCGCCGTTCAGTTCGAGTGAGATCTTTGTCGACTTGTCGCTCTTGAGGAAGTTGTGCACGATGCCCGAGATCGTGACCGTGTCGCCTTCCGTCAAAAAGCGCGGCATCTCCAAACGCATGATCACGTCTTTGCGCGCGATCGTTTTCTGCACGGCTGAACCGACACGCGTGTCCGACGTCACTCCACGCGCCGTTGCCCGCCACGTTGTAAGATTGTCGGGCAGGTTAAAGCTCACAGTCGCTTTGCCATCGCCGCCTGTTACCACATCCGGTTGCCAAAACGCGGTGTCTTTGAATTCTTTACGAATCGTCGTCTCGGCGTAGCCACTGTCGTTCTTGAAGTCAGCAAGCTGATAAGCAGACTTGTTCTTCGCTAAATCCGTAGACTTTTCACCACCGTAACCAGTGAACGTGTAATGAATCGCAAGACTCGTTTGCACTTCGTTGTAGCGCCGGCCATAGAACTCGCGCTTGATGTTGCCGGCCGCTTCCGGTGCGATGCTGTAAATCGCTTCGTCGACAATTCCCAGGCTGACCTCCGTGTTCGCTGCAGGTGAGCCGTCGTCGTTGCGGGCTACGATCGTGTACGACGCGACATCGCGAGGCTTAAACTCGCTCTTGTTCGGAACTATATCGAGCTTCAGCATCTTGTCGCGCGCAGGGACGCCAATGATTTGGCTCTGGTTGTACATGTCGCTGTTCTTGACGAACGACACGTCGAGGTAAACATTGGGCGCGTACTTCTTTTCGATTGGCACATCGATCACGATGCTGCGCCCGGCCGCATCGATTTGCCGTGCACTGAGGACTTCAGATAATTCAGTAGTCACCAGCAAATGCGCCCCGTCCACCGGGAGCATTGCGAGGACGTGCGCGGTTTCGCCTGGCTGATACGACTTCTTGTCAGGAACAAGCTTGATCGATTTTGCGTCGTAATCCTGATATGAAAAATCCGACCACTCGCCTTTCTTGTCAGGGGCCCAAAACGATCCGCCGCGATTCACGATCTCTTTACCATTTTCATTAACGATTGTTTTGACGTAGATGCTGCCGGGCGAGGGGACTGTGAAATCATACGTTGCGTTGCCCTCGCTGTCGGTGTTCACTTCCCCAGTCCCTAACTCACGCTCGTGCAGGATGTACTCAACGTTCTCATACTTGTAGCCGTTGTTCTCTTCCCACCTGCTTTGCCTCTCGAACGTTTGTTCGATGAACTTCAGCGTAACTTTTTCCGAGACAGGTTTACCCGCATAATCCGCGGTCTTCACGCGAATCTTAGCGGCGTCGCCCTGGTAATAAAGATAGCGTTCCGGATAGGCGTCAGCGACACTATGGCCGCGCGTGCCGATGAATGAAGCGGCGCCCTGCATCTCCCGGCGTGAGGCGTCTGTGACTTGCGCTTCCAACCGGTACGAATAGTCCCATTCTTCTTTCGCATCAGGCGCAGGCACTTCAAAATCGACATCCGCATTGCCTCTCGCATTCAATGTGGCGTCGCCTTCGGTTACCAGATCGCTGCCGTAGTAGCCGGGATCTTCTTCGTCGTCACCTTCATTGGCTGGGCCAGCCGCGTCGTCGAATTCGTCCGCATCGTTGTCCCACCACCAGTGGTAATAACGTTGTCTGTAGACGTAGTAATGCACCTCGGCATTTGTGACGGGCGCGCCGAAAAAGTAATTCGCGTTGATGGTAAAACGAACTTTCTCGCCCACCGCGACGAATTGCTGGGGCGTCCTGACGGTGACTTTGAACTCGGGTTTCTTGTATTCCTCAACCTGGAAATATCCACTCGCGCGGACTTCATCAATCGATGCAGTGATGTTGTAGTTGCCGAGCGGCGCTTCCTCACCCATGTCTAACTGGCCGCTGAATGTGCCACGGTCCGAAAGCGCCACGTCCTTTTCGAAAACCTTGCCGCCGTCCGGATCTTCGATCGTAACTTTGACAGTTTTGCTGTCGATCAGCTTGTAACCGTTCGTGGTCCATTGACGCAGGATCCCTTTAAAGAAGACTGATTGTGCAGGGCGATAGATGGGACGGTCGGTGTAGATATAACTGGTCACGTCTTCGCCGGTGAGCACGTCGTCTTCGCCACTGTAGCCGCCGAAGTAAAACGAATCGACGTCGGAGATGACGAAGTCGTCGCGTTCGCGAGCCATGATCAGAAACGGGTTGCTGTGCGCTTCCTCCGGGTTGAAGTCTTCCTCCGGTATCTCCGGTTGCTCGGGAACCTTCACGGTCGTTTTGAAGATACCGAGTTTGTCAGTCTTACCAGTGGTCAGGGTGTTTTTTGCGTTTGTGACTTCGACTGAGACGCCTTCGTGTGGCGCGCCTGATTTGCGGTCCACGATGTAGACCATGACCTGACCGTGACGGTTCGTCTTTTCGATCATGGTGAGGTTAGTCACGATCGCGATCGAATACGCGCGCATACCCTCGTTAACACCTTCAATCAGGTAAACGCCCGAATCCAGCTTGCCGAGGGGAATCATCCGGCTGTCGTATTCGTTTTCCAGTGCCGGCAACTTCTCGCGCCAGTCCTTCACCTTCTGATCCGGGTTCAGCAGCGGCACGCGCGCATAGTCAGCCACGTTCAGCGGCGTGCGTTCAGCCGGTGGCTCTGCGCGAAACTTTTGATTGAAAGTTTCACGATGCGGTTTCGCCAGGTGAGTGCGGACGAAATCCTTGACTGTTGCGAAGAGTGAAGTCTTGAAGCGGTGCGTACGCTCGAGCAGAGACGCACGCGCGCCGTAACCCTGCGAGATTTCCGCTTTCTCTTTCTCGCCCATCTCGTGGGGATTTTCGAGTTGCTTGAAAAACTTGCCGGGGTCTTTGATCCGGTAGACGCGGAAATCCAGATAATCGATGTTCTGGTAGCTGGTCCACAGCCGCGCCGATTCGTTTGGCGAGTAAGAGCGATTTGTCGTGAGCGAGAAGTAGGGCTTGGTGGTTAAGACCGTCGCAGGCTTTTCCGGGGCGGGCGGTGTTGGCGGTGGCGCAGTGCGCGCACGTATGACGTTGAAGCCCAGGACCGAAGCGACGAGCGCAAGGTAGATGATAGCGGTCGCAAGGTAGCGACGGATTTTAATATTAGACACGTTAGTAATCCTCCAACCGGAGAACTCACTGCAAGATCTTCAAGCGATAGAACCCGAGAAAATTCTTGTTACGCTCAACTGGGCGCCAGCGCGGATCGGGATGCTGATCGAGCACTGAGAGCTCAACCTTCTTCACTGTTCCTTCGTCCGTTGGCGATGAGCCGGTGTGATAGACAACCCAGTCCTGCGCGCCGTTGTTTGCGATTCGCGCCTGGCCCAGAAAGATCATCACGTGATACGGAAACTTCTGCACCCAGGGCTGGTAATAGAAGAGCAGATCGCCCGGCTGAGCTTCACGGCGATCACGACTGACGAAGATCACGTTGAAAGACTTGAGGGTGCGAGCGTCAGCGAATTCTGAAAAGCGACCATTGCTAAGGTCGGTTTCGGCAAATGATCCGAAATCCGTGCGAAAGATCTTTTCGCCGAATGGGTTGTGGTCCAGGTCAAAACTCTTCACGTCCGGCGCCACAGTTTGGTAGGCGGGTCCCATCTTCTGAAACCAGATACGATCGTGATGTCGCAGGGCCTCGCGCATTGCGAATCGGGCGAGTCCGGCACAGTCGCGCTGTTCAGCATTCCATTGTTCGCTCAGTTGATAGAATTGCGTTTCGGCGATCGCTGTAAACCAGCGGCGAAAGCTGTCGCGATCCTGAAAGCTGCGCAACTCGATCGGATCCGGTATGCCGTCGTTATCAGAATCGATTAGTTCGGGCCGATTATTCGCGGGCGAGTTCGTAGCGGGGCTTGCGGTCCGTCGCTCCGGCTCGATTCTGTTGGTGTGATGAAGACGTGAGAAACTCCAGGCGAGTGCCGTGGTGGATGCGATAACGACGCCTGCTAATGCTAACCAGCGTTTTAAAGGGGCACGCATTTGCGGGGACTCTAGCATTGCCGCCTAGACTACGTTTGGTATGGCCCGAGCGATACGCGGATGCTATCACGGATACAGTCGGGCAACCACTATTTAAGATTGGTAGGTACAGCGATCGGAATGTGGATTCCCTCAGTAGCTAGTAGTGTCCTAAGTTATCTCGGCGCAACCTCTGCGTCCTCTGCGTCTCTGCGGTTTAATGGTATTTTCCAGATTAGGTCACCGCAGAGGCGCAGAGGACGCAGAGGTTGCGCCGAGAAATACCTTCAGATTAGGACACCACCCAGTAGCTCGTCATCTTGTCTTTTTTGGCGTCGATGGTAGAATCTGCGCGCTCTTCCTCAACCTGCCGGCAACGGAGTTCGACCGATGACTACTCTCTCGCCCGGTTTTTGTCCGAATTGCGGAAAACAAACCGACACGAATTTCAGGTACTGCGAACATTGTGCTGCGGATTTGACTCAGTTCAGACAACCGCCGCCGCAACCCCTTAGTCAGGCACCAACCAACGCCGATGAAACTTCAGAAGCAAAGTCTTTGATGAAACGATACAAGGATGCTTACCGCGTTGCTCGTACCACTACCGGCATGGGTTCTACGATCAAAGGTATCGGAGCGCTCCTGGGACTTCTGATTTTCTTTGGCGCCTTTGTTTTAGCCGGCGGTCAACGGAATGTTTATGGAGTCAGAAGCGGCGAAATACAAGTGATAGCAATGATCGTCGCCGCCATCTTCGGAGGCACCGTTTGGCTGGTCTTCTTCATCTGGGGCGTGCTGGTCTCGGCGCAAGGACAGATACTCAAAGCCTCTCTGGATGGAGCCGTAAACGGTTCTCCTTTTCTCACCAACGAACAGCGAGCCACGATAATGTCGCTGTAGAAGGCACACACGAATGTCCACTACAAATACGATCGCTTGTCCAGCCTGCGGTACGTCCGTCAACCCCTCCGCCCGGTTCTGTAAAAACTGCGCCTTTGATTTTTGGAGTGTTCCGGCCAGCCCGGAAGCAGCGATCGATCCGGTTGCAGTTACGCCCAGTTCTAAATCGTCATTGCCGCTCATCATCGCCGGTGTGATTGCCGGTGGGGTAATACTGATAATCGTGATCGCCGTTTTGGGCGTGTGGCTGTACAAGCGGAAATCGTCGCTGGCCCCCGCGCCAGCTGCGGCGGCGCCGATCACATCTGCTTCATCAGTAAGCAGTCGATCCGTACAAGCGGAAGACAAAATACTTCGAAACGAAGCGCTTAACGATGCCGATGTATCCGCGCTTGCTTTAGGTGAATTGCGAATACTGCGCAATGTGCATTTCGCACGTTATGGCCGCAAATATGAACGACCCGGACTCGGTGATTATTTTTCAACGCGCCCGTGGTATCAGCCTCGTGACGATTTCAGTGAAAACATGTTGACGGATCTGGATAAAGCCAACATCAAGATAATCCAGGCCGCGGAGGATCGCACCATCGTGGCGCAAAGCCGTAATTGGGATACGTTTTGGACCATGCTGCGTGAAGCAGTGGAGCGAAAGGATCGCGCAACGTTAACAAAGCTCATGCCTTCCGACTTCACTTTCAATTGCTGCGACTCCTACGATGAGAACAGAAACGGTGATACGCGCGATGAAACATTCCGTTTTTGGGCGCAACCGGAAGTTAACGGCTGGGCAGCATTAAACCACGCGCTTGCTAATGGCGTTGTCGATTTGACCGCCTGGAAAAATCCGGAGAACAAGCACCCGCAAAAAGTCGCGCCTGCCGCCGCGAATCGCACAGACTACAGCGATTGGTTCGCAGTGTTTGAGCTGCGCGATGACGGCCGGTGGTACTTCGTGAGATTCCTGGTTCCTGAAAGCGACGGATAACCTGACACGCTGACATTTAGGTTCTTGCCAATTACACTCGTAAGCGTATCATCAACCCGTGTCACACTATCAAAAGATCGGGTTCTTGAACGCCAGGCGAACCCAGATCGTTGGTGCTTTATTCCTTACCGTTCTCAGTGTGCCGTCGCTCTGCGCCCAGCCGTCCAGGTCTGATCCCTGGTCTGACTTTCCGTCATACGACCAAACGCTTGTGTGGTACCTGCGCTAGGGCGCAGATGCTAAAGAGGGCAAGCGACTTCTCGCGCAGGACTCCGCATCTGTTGACACTTTCAGACGGCTCGTCGCTGCTGAACGACGCGACGATGCGTTGGTCGCATTGAAACGAATACTCGAAGCACCCTATGGCGCGCAGACGATCGCTGCACTTCGTGCCCTTAGCGAAACGATTTATACGTTTCAGCATGATCAAACACGCTCGTACATCGCGACGATTCGCCAAACGATCGCACCCGCACGCGCGCGCATCGCACAGCTACCACGCGAAGATGCGGCGCGGCTTGTGCGTGAAATGCTGTTCATCGATCAGTGGTTGGAGGGGCCGCAAGCCAGCCAGAAATGGCCCGAGCGGCTGGCGCAGTTTGTCCGAGATTACGACGGCACCGACGCGGCACTACTCACGCAGGAGACGCGTACGCCCGCGTGCTCGGCGGAGCATTTGCCTCGCGCACGCTCGCTGCGCAAGGTCGGTTCGACGAATCCCTGTATGCCGCGAATACTGCACTGAATAGTTGGGACGCAGACTATGGATTCGAGTATTCGATCCGTTCGCCGCAGGCGCCGCTGTCGGGCGTGCTCACCGGACCGTTTGTCGACACGCTACGCGTCACTCGCGACGATCTGGCGGCGCGGGTAGCCACTCTCGATCGTGATCTCCGTCAATCCGGCGGCGGACTGCTGGCGCGCGGACGCTGGCAGCTCGATCAGAACCAATTCACTGAAGCGATTGCTACGCTGACTACGTTCCTCAAGCAGCAACCACGATCGCCGGCGCTGACTGAGGCGCGGTCACTACTCCATCGCGCGCAACTCGAGTTAGCCCTCGATCTGGCTGCCGTGGAAGGTGCGCATTATGACCCGGCGAAGGCTTTAGCTGCTTTGCACGCAATCACTAATGAGCCGTTTGATTCCTACATCGCGACTGCTGCCGTGGCAGAGGCTGCGCTGAAGCTGACACAAGGACAATCAAGCGAAGCCGAAGCACTGTTGGGGAAGACACTGGACCAGTGGGTAACAGCTCAGCGCGATCTCAACCCGCCGTTGAGTATCGACGCTGATGTCGCGGAGATTCGGCAAGTGTGTTTCGGCCGCTCGGCGATTTGTCGATCTACCGCGGCACCGGTTGGAATGCGTTCAAGTTTCCGGCGACGCTGCCTCGCTTCATCCTCGTGCGTGCTGATGTCGCAGTGAAGACTTCGGATGGACAATCTGTTCGGCACATCGTGTATCAGCGGTTCCCGGATCTCGATCATGTGCTGTTACTGAAGTCCGATGAGCTAGCGCTCCTGGCGCGGCTGTTGCCGACAATTGGCGGAACGAAGCGCCGCGCGTGGACCCAGGTCATGGAAACGCCGAATCAGCCAGTCGGCGATTCGATGCAAATCCTTGCGCTATTCGGGCGGTTCTTCGAGGCGAGACCCGGCCACTGGGGTGGCTGGGAACTCAAGACCTATCCACACGTGCCCCAAATCGAATTCGTCAACGCCGAGCGGACCAAAGCGAACGCCAGCGTGACGATCGGTTACTCAGGCGCCACGGTCGTGCTCGAGAAGGTGGAGGGTAAGTGGCGTGCGCTTCGCCTAACGAACCACTGGATCACGTAGGGCCGCGCGTCGACGAGGCCCAACGATCCGGCGCGGAATCACCGATTGCGCCGAATAACGGTTTGCCCGGCTGCGAGTGATGTATACCGGTGTCAATGGTTAGTAAAGGCTCAAGTGCAAAGCGAGCGTCGGATGCAATCCATTTCTTGTCGTATTCAAAAGAGGCACTCTCACGCCCTTTGAGTGAACGCGACCAAAGACGACCGACAAACTGAGAGGTGCCGTCGAGCTCAACAAAGACTTCAATCGCCCGTTCCATGTTTCGGTTTCCTTGACGAAGAAATTCGTTTTGGGAGTTTTTCACTTTCGAGGTCGAGCCCCAGTCGATCATGCGATGCATCCGCGATGTCGGCTAGTCGATCAGTCATTCCCAGGACGAAAATCACGGTAGCGATCACCCCGATCGAGACCCCCGGATCTCCTTTTTCAACTTTGACCAAGGTGGTGCGGCTAATCATGGCGCGCTGAGCCATCGTACTGGTTGAAATCCGGCGGCGCTTCCTTGCATCAGCCAAGTCAGCACCTAATTTTTTTAAGGTCCGCTTCACTGGCAGAGGCAGTGGCTTTGATGATTGAGATCTCATACTGTTCAGTATCTTGGACAATACCTGCGTTAGTGTACAGAATACTGAACGTTATAGCAATGAGTTCTGTGGAGCTTGAGTGGCTACAGGATTCAGTAAGGTGAGATTGACGGTTCGTGTATACTTCCCAAAAGCTTAGCCTCCGCATTGAACGCAATGATCGGTAATGGCGGTAGCCTGTCTTCCGCAGTTAACCCCGGCATTAACTCAGATGTCGATCCCCGGCGCGCCCTGACCGGACAGGCGTACGTTTAGATTTATATTTCCATTCTCAACTGTATCTGTTTCCAAACCCGGCATCGCAGGCGGTCTGCCTGTCCTCTTGCTCAAAGACACGGGACTGGTGTTTCTCCATGAAGGAAAATCTCAAACATACGATTTTGTTGGGTGGGATCGGTGGCGACGCTCACTCCGTAGGATTGTCCATCCTGCGTCAGAGTCTGCTCATGAATCATTACCAGGTTCACTACCTGGGCACGCAGAACCGCCTTGAAGACTTTATTCAAGTAGCCGGTTTAGCCAACGTCGTGATGATTTCCAGCATGGATGGGCACAGCCGCTATTACCTGCGAGAGTTTCCGAAGCTCTTGAGAGAGCGGAGTTTTGCTCAAACTCTCTGGTACCTCGGAGGCAATCTACCCATTGGTAATGACGCCGGATACGAGAAGCATTTTCTTGAAATGGGTTTCAATCGCGTCTTCTTGAAGTTTGTTGATGTTTGCACCGTCTTGCAAACATTGGAACGCGACCTGAAAGATGTGACCCCGCTGCCGGAATGCTCGTCGTTCATGAGTCAGTTACAACCAGCTCGAATCCATCTCTCGTCACCCGTAACTGACGATGTGTTGGCGCCCGATATCTTCGAGCGTGCTCGCCGGCAAGTGCTTGAAACTTGGAAAACCGGTTATCGCGCAAAAGACTTGTATGCGAATGCCGAGTTCCTTGACGGTCAGCCTTCCTTTGCGGCAGTGCAGGCTCTCGTGAATGCAGGGCGTGCGCCGGCGTTGATACAGCCGCGTGCCGGAGTGCCGCTGCTGCGTAAACAGATCGCGCTCTTCAAGGCGTTCAAACGTGCCGGGGTGCGGGTACTCTCATATCAAGTCGATTCACTCACACGAAATAACAACTATGCCGGCGTGGAAGAGGTGCTGGGTGAAAACGGCGTGATTGGGAATACCATCAACGGGTTTCCTGTCATCAACCATGGAGTTCCCGGTTTGCAGAGAGTAATCGCCGAAGTTGGCGTTCCTTTACAAACCCGGCATAGCACACGCGACCCGCGGCTGTTGGCTGAGATTTCCTACGCCGGCGGTGTCACGTCTTTTGAAGGCGGAGCTATCTGTTACAACATTCCTTATTACAAAGACTATCCGCTGGATGAATCCATCAAGGTCTGGCAATACGTGGATCGTTTGACCGGTCTCTACTATGAACGGTTCGGCATTCGGCTGGATCGCGAATTCTTTGGCACCCTCACGGCCACCCTAATCCCGCCCTCTCTCGCGATCGTGGTAAACATTCTCGAAGCTATCCTTGCGATTCGTCAGGGCGTCAGATGTGTCAGTCTCGGATATGCCGAACAGGGACATCGTATTCAAGACATCGCTGCGATGCGAATGCTTCGCCGTCTGCCGGAAGAGATCATCCGTCGCCTCGGTTATCACGACGTGCAGATAAATACGGTTTTTCACCAGTACATGGCAGCCTTTCCCGAATCGCAACCACGCGCCGAAGAGTTGATTTACCAATCGGCCATTACGGCATCACTCTCCGGTGCGACGCGTGTGATTGTGAAGACTCCAGCGGAAGCGTCAGGCATTCCGGATCTTGAGGACAACTTACGCGGCATTAACCTCGCGATGAGTGGGACGGCGGCGGAGCACAGACCGGTTGACGAGAGGCAAGTGGACGAAGAGTGCGCCATCATCAGGCGAGAGGTCGAGGCAATCCTTGAGAGTGTTCTGCTGTGTGGCGGTGGCAGTGTATCTGAGGGAATCGTCGAAGGCTTCCGGCGCGGCTTCCTGGACATCCCATTCTCGCCCAGTATTCACAATCGGGGAACAGTCATGACGGCGCGGGATCGAGACGGCGCGGTGCGTTTTCTCACGTTCGGAAATTTGCAGGTTGGACGTGAGCTGCAGGAGTTTCACCGGGACAAGATGGATGAGCGCCGGCGTGCCGAAGGACTACTCTCGGAAAAGCAGAACTATCTCTTAGTTGAACGAGATGTACTACAGATTCCCAGAAGCCTTTATGAACACTGGCCACTCTTTGGCTTTGAGAACAATCTGGAAAGTGTTCCTAGATCCGCCCGCCGAGCTTCAACTACCTCTCACGTGAAATGAGCGACCGCGACGACGGTTGCAGTTCAATAACCATGTCAGAATCCAAGCATTACTACGCCTCGCCGGCAGCAGATCATCTGTCCGCTGCCTCGGAAGAAGAAGTTTTTATTTTTCCACTCTCGTTTGCGCAGCAGCGTCTATGGTTCTTACACCTGTTAGACCCGCAGAGCAGCGCTTACAACATGCCCTTTGCGCTACGCCTGGTGGGCCAACTCGATATACCCGCGCTTGAACGAGCTTTGAATGAAATCGTCGGCCGGCATGAAGTGTTGCGCACGACCTTCGATGCGTTGGATGGTGAACCGGTACAACTGATCGCCCAAACACAGCGGCTCGAACTTCCACTCACAGATTTAAGTGACCTGCCGCCGGAGAACCGGGAGGCTGAGACACGGCGTCTCGTCGTGCAAGATGCGTTGCGACCATTCGACTTTGCGCGCGGCCCGATGATACGTGCGAGCTTGCTGCGGCTCGCTGAGGAAGAACATGTCTTGTCGTTTGTGATGCATCACATCGTCTCCGACGGGTGGTCCATAGGCGTGCTGGTCCATGAATTTGCCGCGCTCTACACGTCCTTCTGCAGCGATCGCCCCTCACCGCTCGCCGAATTGCCCATACAGTACGCGGACTATGCACAGTGGCAGCGAGAGTGGCTCTCGGGCGAGGTCTTGGCGGAACAACTCAGTTATTGGCAGCGGCAGTTGGCGGGAGCGCCGCCGATCCTGGAATTACCTACAGATCGGCCGCGCCCGGCAGTGCAGAGTTTCAAAGGCGCAAGCGAAGTCTTCACGCTCTCGAAGGATTTGTCTGATGCTCTCGAGCAGTTGTGCCAGGACGAAGGCGTGACGATGTTCATGCTAATGCTCGCCGGCTTTCAGACGCTTCTTTATCGGTATACCGGACAACGGGACATCGTCGTTGGATCGCCTGTCGCAGGCCGTAACCAGACCACCACTGAACAACTCATCGGATTTTTCACAAACACTCTGGTGCTGCGCACGCGGCTCTCCGCGCGGTGGAGTTTTCGTGAGTTGCTGGCCCATGTCAGGGAGACGTGTGTCGGCGCGCTGGCGCATCAGGATGTGCCGTTTGAAAAGCTGGTCGAAGAGCTTGGCCCAGAGCGCAGCCGCAGCCACTCGCCGTTGTTTCAAGTGGTTTTCGCTTCGCTGAACACGCCGGAGGAAGTTCTCGAACTGCCACGTCTGCGCGTGTCGTCTCTCGACTTTGGCGTAACGGCGGCGCTCGTTGATCTGACGTTGAATACGTTTGACACAGGCGAGCAGACTTACGGCTCGTTGTATTACAACACCGACTTGTTTGAGGCGGAGACCATCCGCCGCATGTGCGGAAATTTTGTAATGCTGCTCGAGCAGGTTGCGGCCAGTCCGGACCAGGCGCTTTCGCAGTTGTCATTGCTGACTGACGCAGAGCGTCGCCGTCTCATTGAATGGAACCAGACGGACCGAAACTATCCGACCGGCAAATGTTTCCAACAGTTGTTTGAAGAGCAGGTTCAGCGTAGCCCTGATGCTGCGGCTGTGAGTGACGAAAGTACAACGCTGAGCTACTCGGAGCTCAATGCGAGAGCGAATCAGTTGGCCCATCATCTACGCGACATCGGCGTCGCGCCGGAAATGCGTGTCGGCCTGTTCGTGGAACGTTCCACGCAAATGATTGTCGGCATCATCGGCATCCTCAAAGCGGGTGCGGCCTTTGTCCCTCTCGATCCGCAACAACCATTCGAACGAATCTCTTTCATGCTGGCAGATGTTCAGTCGTCGGTGGTGGTGACGCAGGAGCATCTGGTTGAGAAGCTACCGGCGGACGTTGCGTTCATCGTCGAGCTTGATGCCGAGAGAGAAGAGAGCCGGGAAAATCCTCCTGGCGACGTTACCCCGGAAAACGTCGCGTACGTGATCTACACCTCGGGTTCGACCGGACAGCCGAAGGGCGTGGTTGTCGAGCATCGACAACTGTGCAACACGATGTTCGCCGCACAGGAGGCAGTCCAGTTCAACGCTAAGGATGTAATGACGTGCATTGCGCCTTTTGCTTTCGATATTTTTTATTTTGAGCTGCTGACCCCGTTGCTCGCAGGAGCCCATTGCCGGATCGTCACGAATCGTGAGCTGTTGGACGCGAGTCTCATGGCTGGCATATTGGAAAAGGTGACGTGCATACAGGCTGTCCCTGCTCAGATGAAACAGATTCTCAACTCACTGAGAACTGATCGTGGGTACGAACAAGTAAGACACATCTTCACCGGAGGCGAGGCCATCACACCCGATCTTCTGCGGGAGATGCAACGCGGATTTCCTTCAGCACAACTGAACGTCCTGTATGGTCCAACCGAGGCCACCATTATCTGTAGTCACTATCGAGTGACAAACGCCGAGACGCTTCGACATCAACTCATCGGCGTGCCGTTGGGAAATATGCGGCTGCACCTGCTCGACGCCCACGGAAATACAGTTCCTATCGGAGTAGCGGGGGAAATCCACATCGGCGGCGCCTGTGTTACACGCGGGTATCTCAATCGTCCCGAACTGACTGCCGAGAAATTCATTCCCGACTCTTTCTCGGAAGAGAGCGGTGCGCGGCTATACAAGAGCGGAGACCTCGGACGTTACGTGGCTGAAGGAAACATCGAATTCCTCGGACGCAGCGACGAACAGATCAAGGTGCGCGGCTTCCGCATCGAGCCCGGAGAGATTGAGGCTGTGCTGGGAAGTCACCCGGCAGTGCGCGAGCAGATCGTTATCGCGCGTGAAGATACACCCGGGGACAAACGTCTCATTGCATATCTGGTCGTCGAACAAACGTTAGACTCCGGTGAGTTGCGCGGCTATCTGAAAGGGCAATTGCCGGAGTACATGATCCCGTCAGCCTTCGTCTTCCTCGACTCTCTACCACTAACGCCCAACAGCAAAGTTGACCGGCACGCATTGCCCGCACCCGATGAGGCGCGGCCCGACTTGCAAGCGGCACTAATTGCACCGCGCACAGCTACAGAAGAACGAGTGGCAGCGGTTTATGCCCACGTGCTGAATCTCAAAGAGGTTGGGATATACGATAACTTCTTCGACCTGGGCGGGCACTCGCTGCTTGCCACACAGGTTATCTCACGCGTGCGCGAAGAGTTTCAGGTTGAAGTGCCAGTTTACAGTGTGTTTGAAGCGCCGACAGTCGAAGGGCTGGCCGAAAGCATTGATGCGCAACTCCGCGCGGGCAATACTCTGAAGCCATCGCGGCCAGAGCGTGTCGACCGAACCGGACCGTTGCCACTTTCATACGCGCAACAGCGGCTGTGGTTCATCCATCAACTTGATCCACTCTCGCCGGCCTATAATGTTCCCCTCGCCGTTCGCCTCACTGGGCACTTAGATGTCGAGGCACTTAGCGCCACGCTCACGGAAGTCGTCCGCAGGCATGAATCACTCCGCACCACCTTCGCCGTCCATGATGACCAACCCCGGCAGGTCATCCATCCGCCCACTCCATTGGAATTGCCCATCACAGATCTGACGAGTGTGGCGCCTCCTTGGAGTGCGGCGGCCTGGCGCCGCTTTGGCCTCGATAACGCAAGGTCGGGACAAAGCGGCGCCAGGCCGCCGCACTCCAAGGAGGTGCAACGGATAGTCGAAGAGGAAGCATGTCTGCCGTTTGATTTAGAGCGTGGGCCATTGCTGCGTGCGCGACTGTTGCGACTCTCAGAGGAAGAGCACGTGCTCCTCGTGACAATGCACCACATCGTCTCGGATGGGTGGTCCATGGGCGTGCTCGTGCGCGAGGTCGGACTGCTCTATCCGGCGATGTGTGCGGGAGCAGAGTCACCATTGGAAGAGCTCGCGATTCAGTATGCGGATTATGCGGTGTGGCAACGGCAGTGGTTAAGCGGGGAAGTATTGGAACGGCAGTTAGGCTACTGGCGGGAGCAGTTGTCAGGGGCGCCGGCGGTGCTGGAGTTACCGAGTGACAGAGTGCGCCCGGCCGTGCAGAGTTTCCGCGGCGCGGATCAGTCCTTCCTCATTTCAGAACGACTGACAGCCGCGTTGAAGGAGCTGAGCCAGCGTGAAGGCGTGACGCTCTTTATGACGCTGCTGGCAGTGTTTAAGGCATTGCTCCACCGGTACACGGGACAGGCGGACATTGTCGTCGGCTCGCCCATTGCGGGGCGCAACTTTGTCGAGACTGAAGAGTTAATCGGCTTCTTCGTCAACACCCTCGTGCTGCGAATAGGTCTCTCCAGAGACCCGACGTTTCGCGATTTGGTGAGACGAGTCAAAGAAGTAGCACTGGAAGCGTACCTGCATCAGGACGTCCCGTTCGAGAAGCTCGTCGAAGAACTTCAGCCTGAACGCCATACGAGTCATTCGCCTCTCTATCAAGTCATGTTCGAGTTGCAGAATGCGCCGCTCGGAGGATTGGAATTGCCTGGGGTGAATCTCGAGCTGATGGCGGCCGACAACGCAACGGCGAAGTTCGACCTGACGCTGAACCTACAAGAGCGGGACGAGGTGATTGATGGCAGTCTGGGCTACAGCACCGATCTTTTTGAGGCTGAGACTATAGACCGCTTCGTCTCTCACTTCCTCACCTTGCTGGAAGCGGCATTGGACCATCCGGACAGACGCGTGTCTGCGTTGGAGTTGATGAGCGTCGCAGAGCGCGAGCAGTTGGCCTTTTCGTGGAACGACACGCAGAGCGCCTATCCACACGACAGACTTGTACACGAATTGTTCGAGCTACAGGTTGAGCGACGGCCTGAGGCTATCGCCGTCGTCTGTGAAGACGAGGAGATTACTTACTCGGAATTGAATCGCCGCGCACGGGAGACCGCGCGTCGTTTGCAAAGCGTAGGCATCGGGCCGGAGACGTTGGTCGGCGTCGCTTTGGAGCGCTCGATTGAGATGGTCGTCGCGCTGCTCGGCATTCTCAAAGCCGGGGGTGCCTTTGTGTCTTTCGATCTCGCGTATCCGAAGGAACGTCTCAAGTTCCTGTTTGCGGACACAGGGGTGCGTGTGCTCCTGACGCAGCCGCATCTGTTGGAAAAACTGCCGCCGTTCGAGGGCGAAGTATTCTTTGCCGAAGCAGATGGAACTTTCGCGCTGGACGCCAGATCCGTGGCGCAATCCGTTCCCGCCAGATCCGTCAAATCCGTGGCCCAGCTCGCGTACATCTTCTATACCTCAGGCTCGACCGGCCAGCCGAAGGGCGTGCTTACTTCGCACAGAGGAGTCGTCAACTATTTCACTTTCAATACTAATGCTTACGAGCTAAGTGACGCCGATACAGTTTTGCAGCTCGCATCGCTCTCCTTCGACGCATCGGTGCGCGACATTCTTAACCCGCTCGTCGCAGGCGCGCGGTTGGTATTGGTCAATAACACCGACGCCAGAGACCCGGACGCTCTGCTCTCGAAGATGTCGGAGAGGGGTGTGACCTGTCTGCTCAGCGTGGTTCCGTCTCTGTTGCACGCTCTGACGGATCGGGCTGCTCGACGCGAAGATACGCCGGAACAACTGCGACTAGTCTTAACGAGCGGAGAGAATCTTCTGTTGTCGGAGTGTGCGAAAGCGCGTGCCGTGTTCGGCGAGACTCTTACAATCGTTAACCAGTACGGTGCAACGGAATGCACGATGTCGCAGAGTTTCTACTCTGTTCCACACGCGGAGACGGACACAGGCACGTCACTCGCCGGCAGGCCGATTGCCAACGCGCAACTCTACATTTTGGATGAGCGACTCAGTTTGGTTCCGGTTGGGGTTTCAGGTGAAGTGTACATCGGCGGCGTAGGCGTGGCGCGTGGTTATCTAAATGATCCCGTGCAGACAGCCGCGCGATTTATCCCACATCCTTTCAGCCGCGAACCGGGCACGCGTTTGTACAGAACGGGCGACCTTGCTCGTTATCGTCCTGGGGGAGATGTGGAGCTACTCGGTCGCATCGACCATCAGGTCAAGCTGCGTGGGCTGCGTGTTGAGTTGGCAGAGATCGAAGCTGCGCTGAACCTGCATGAGGATGTGAACGAGGCAGTCGTGCTCGCGCGCGAAGATCAGCCGGGTGAGAAGCGCCTCGTCGCTTACGTCGTCACAAGTGTTCCTGAGCAGGAACAGGCGCGCGCGTTCCGCTCGATGCGCGGCTTTCTGAAAGAGCGATTGCCGGAATACATGGTGCCGGCGGCTTTTGTCTTTCTCGACTCTCTACCGCTGACACCTAACGGCAAGGTTGACCGGCAGGCATTGCCCGCGCCAACTTCTGCGCGGCCCGAGCTGGAAGCGACCCTCACCCTGGCGAATACACCAACTGAAGAGGTCCTGGCGGGATTGTGGGCTGAGCTGCTCGGTGTCGAGCAGGTCGGAATTCACGACAACTTCTTTGACTTAGGTGGACATTCGCTGCTCGCGACACAGGTTGTCTCGCGCGTGCGTGAGCTCTTCAATGTGGAGATTGCACTGCGACAACTGTTTGAGACGCCGGCTGTGGCGGAGCTGGCCCAGAGTATTGATATCGCTTTAAAGGAGACGAAGGGACTCCTTGCTCCATTCATCGAGCGCGTTCGGAGAGGGGAGTTGTTACCACTCTCGTATGCACAGCAGCGGCTGTGGTTCATTCATCAGCTCGACCCGACTTCCGTGGCCTATAACATTCCGCTCGCGGTGCGTCTCAGGGGCCAGCTCGATATCGCTGCGCTGCAAGCGACGCTCACGGAAGTCGTGCGCCGCCATGAAGCCCTGCGCACTACTTTCTCTATCCGCGATGGCCAGCCGCAGCAGCTCATCAATCCGCCGTCGCAATTGGAATTACCCGTTACCGACCTGACTTGGGCGCCTCCTTGGAGTGCGGCGGGCTTGTGGCGCCGTGGGCCCCTT
>Ga0081539_10002359_pt1 | contig 27116 bp, 26 predicted proteins | sample TabmetS4T2R2_FD_71023 | JGI IMG/M metagenome (GOLD analysis project Ga0081539, IMG submission 71023) | Tabebuia heterophylla rhizosphere microbial communities from the University of Puerto Rico - S4T2R2 | ecosystem: Host-associated > Plants > Roots > Rhizosphere ...
GCTCGCTGCGCTCGCTCTATGGTAAAAGATTCCTGCTATCTGCTATCTGCTATAAAGTGAGTGAAACGAGCGAGCTATCTGCCAGTGCTATAAAGCGACGCCGTGAGCGAGCTATCTGCTCTATGTCAACGTAAGGAGGGAATTATGCCAACCATTATCGACGCCGATGGGCACATTATTGAACCACGTGCGATCTGGGAAGAGTACACTGAACCTGCCTATCGTGATGGTGTTATCCAAATTGCTCGCGATAGTGAAGGAATCGATTGTCTGCGTATCAATGGGGAAATTCGCCGTGATCGTAACATGACGATTGCCGCAGCTTGTACACCTGGAGGTCTCTCCGAGCCCCACAAAGCACGCACGATGGGATGGGACGAAGTGACCCCTAGTGGCTATGATCCCCACGCTCGCGTCAAAGATATGGACCTCGAAGGGATCGAGGTTGCGTTCTTCTATCCTAGTCTGTGGCTTATCTACGGCGACCTCGATGATCCTAAACTCGCTGCTGCCTCCTGCCGAGCGTACAACAACTGGATCACGGATTTCTGCAAGCCCTACCCGAATCGCTTCTTCGGCGTTGCTCCGTTGCCGTTACAAGATGTTGATGAGGCAGTGAAAGAAATGCGTCGCGTAGTGAAAGACCTCGGCATGCGTGCGGTGTTTGTGCGACCTAATCCATTTAATGGCCGGCGACTGTGTGATCCTGCCTATGACGTATTCTGGCGTGAAGCACAGGAGCTTAATATTCCAATTGCTATCCACGGCAGTTTCGGCACCAAGATGCCCACCCTCGGACAAGAACGCTACAAGGACCCGTTCTTTTTTCACATGGTGTGTCATCCCTGGGAAATGCAGGGGGCGTGTCTCGACATCGTGTGTGGTGGCGTGTTGAGTAAGTTCCCCAAACTCAAAGTGGCGTTTCTTGAAGCCGGGTTAGGCTGGATTGGGCACTGGCTCGATCGCATGGATGGCCACTTCGATAAGATGGGACACTATGTCCCTTGGCTGAAGCGAAAACCAAGTGACATGTTCCGCGAGCAATGCTTCATCTCGATGGACCCGGATGAGCACTCGATTGGCGTGGTCGCCTCAATGGGTCTCGAAAACTGCGTCGTCTGGGGTTCAGATTATCCCCATTTCGATTGTACGTTCCCCGGTGTTGTTGAGGAAGTACAAGAAGCGTGTGCTTCACTGCCAGCGCAAGCTCGGCAGAAGATTATCGGGGAGAATACGCGACGGCTCTATAACCTCTGACTTTTTAGTTTTAAGTGGTAGGTTCAGATACACGGGGGAAAAGGGCAAATGGCGAAAAGGGTAAATGGAGGGCAAAAAATTTCTTTTCCTTTCCTTTTCCCCATTTCGCCGTTTCCCCATTTCGCCCTACGTTGATGGGCATGATATCCACACTCGTAAAGTCGCCGTATCGAGGTGAGAAGAATGGAACTCGCGTACTCAAAGGAAGACGAATCTTTTCGCAAAGAAGTGCGATCATGGCTGAAGAAAAACCTGCCGAAGAAGGACAAGGCCATTAGCGAACTCATGCCCCACGACCCGGAACGAGTCCGGCTGGCTAAAGAGTGGCAACACAAGCTCTACGATGCAGGTTATGTGGCGATGAACTGGCCCAAAGAATACGGCGGCCAGAGTGCCGATGTCATGCAGCAGACTATTGTCAATGAAGAGTTGGTATTAGCGCGTGCTCCTGGTTTGGTTGGTGCATCGGGTTTGCTGATGCTCGGTCCGACGCTGATCCAGTACGGCACCGAGGAACAAAGGCGACGCTATCTGCCAAAGATTCTGACTGCTGAAGAGATCTGGTGCCAAGGCTACTCTGAGCCTGACGCAGGGTCAGACCTTGCCTCGCTACGCACGCGAGCCGAAATTGTTGGCGACGAGTTTGTCGTTAACGGCCAGAAAGTATGGACCTCAAACGCGCAGTTCTCAGACTGGATGTTTTGCCTGGTTCGTACCGATCCCGATGCACCGAAGCATCGCGGTATCTCGTATATTCTGATCGACATGAAAAGCCCTGGGATCACTGTTCGTCCGTTAGTGCAAATGACCGGTGATGCGGGATTCAACGAAGTCTTCTTCGATAATGTACGAGTTCCACGGGCAAACCTCGTCGGCGAGCTGAACCAAGGTTGGATGGTCGCCAATAACACATTGTTCCATGAACGCAACCTGTTGGGCTCAACCACCCGTACTCAACTCATGATGCAGAACTTGATTCGTCTAGCCCGCTCGCACCAACGATATGGCAAGCCTGCCGCAGAAGATCCCATCGTGCGTCAAAATCTGGCGGGATTGCTTACCCGTGTCGAAGCGATGAAATATCATTCCTACCGACAACTCACAGACACGATCAAAGGGCGGCCACCAGGAGTCGGCGCGATGGTCAATAAGCTGGTGGGCACTGAACTGAATCATGACATTTGCGCTCTGGCATTGGAGATTATGAACTCATACGCACCGCTCAAGAAGGGTTCAGCGCGCGTGATCGATCACGGCACCTGGCAATATGAATTTATGTTCACACTTGGTTTGGTCATTGGCGGCGGCACCTCGCAAGTGCAAAAGAACATCATCAGTGAACGTGGACTGGGGATGCCGAAATCCGGATGAATAAAACGTAATACGTAATACGTAACTACTTCCCCTCCCCCTTACGCTTTACGCATTACGTATTACGTTCCACGCATCACGCACTACGTTCACACTCATCACTCGTTACTCATCACTCATTACGTATTACTCGTTACTCGTTTCTCATCACTCGTCACACATTACTAAGGCGAACCTATGGATTTCGGTCTCTCAGAAGAACAAGAAATGTTGCAGCAATCCGCGCGAGAGTTTCTCACTCAGGAATGCCCACCGACCTTTGTGCGCGCGATGTACACAGAACCAGACGGCTTCTCGCGCGAGTTACATCGTAAGATGGCCGAACAAGGCTGGACCGGCCTGCTCATTCCCGAGGCGCATGACGGGCTCGGGCTCGGCATGCTCGATATGGCCGTCCTGCTCGAAGAAATGGGCCGTGCGGTTGTTCCTGGTCCGTTTCTGTTTTCCTCGACCCTCTTCACTCTTGCCCTGATGCAAGGTGGAACAAATGGGCAAAAGAAACAGTGGCTGCCGCGCCTCACTTCTGGTGAAACCGTAGGCACTGTGGCTTTCCTCGAAGAAGGCGACCGCCTTGACGCCGCCGGAGTTCAACTCAAAGTGAAGAAGACACGTGATGGCTATACACTGTCTGGGACGAAAATGTTCGTCCCGTTCGCGACAGTCGCCGATATTTTTCTGGTCGCAGTACGAACCAAAGGCAAAGCTGAAGATGGCATCAGTCTGTTACTAATCGAACGTGACACTCCTGGCGTGACAATCACACCGCTCGACATTTTTGACCAGACGCGGCGCGTCTACGAAGTGACGTTTAAGAATGTCACGGTACCGAAAGCAGCCCTAGTTGGCGCAGAAGGTCAAGGCTGGAAAATTCTCGCGCGCATGATCGATGCTGCATGTATCGCATTAGCGGCGGACAGCCTCGGTGGTGCACAGAAGTCGCTGGAGATGGCTGTGGACTACACCAAAGTACGTACCCAGTTCAACCGGCCTATCGCGTCATTCCAAGCACTGAAACATATGGCCGCAGAAATGGCTAGTGAGCTCGAACCCGCACGTTCGTTGGTGTGGTACGCTGCACACGCCTTTGACACACTGCCGCGCGAAGCTTCACGTGCAGCCTCACTAGCAAAAGCGTGTCTGTCTGATGTGTACACACACACGACCAATCGCGCGGTGCAGATGCATGGTGGTATTGGCTTCACGTGGGAGCACGACATGCACTTTTGGTTCAAACGCGCGAAGTGGAATGAATTCGCGTTTGGCAATGCTACCTATCATCGTGAACGATTAGCGCAATTGGAGGGGTTTTGAGATAGACACATTGCCTAGTTGACCGCATCCTTCTCTCCTCAACAACACTGTGGTAGGCTCTACGGCTATGAATGGTAGTATGATGACATTAGACGATCTCTTGCAGAGTTTGCACGCACTCGAAGGCCAATTGCGGCAGTTTGAAGAGCGCTATCGTCTACGCTCTGACGATTTTTATCGGCTCGTACAAGAGGGTCGACTAGAGCAGAGTGCCGATTTTATCGAATGGCTCGGTCTCTACGAGATCAGGTGTAAATGTGAGCAACAGTATCGCCGCTTGACCGATGCGCTTCTCCAACCCATATTGAGCGCAGAACCAACGGCGGACAAGAAACTGACCTTGCCCTTGAGTGAGCCGACGTAGGACGCTCGTATGCCGCCGACGCTGGAAGAGTATGAAGCGTTCATCTATGCCTTACCTACCCACTACCCTGTCATTCAGCATACAGTGCTCAGTTTCATCCGTCTTGGCCCTCTAACAGCAACAGTCCGCGCGGAACTCTTTTTTGCGCACGAGGTAGTGTTGCGAGTTCGGCAAACTCTAGACTTTACTGACGGATTTATTCAAAGCTACAGCTACGAAGTGTACCGAGGCGAGGAAAAGCTCTACTGGTACGACTCCTGGCCACATCCTCACATTCCTGAGCTGGCGGCAACCGATCCGCATCACAAGCATATTCCGCCAGACTTGAAGCATCACCCTATTCCGGCTCCCGGGTTAAGTTTTACGCGTCCAAACCTGCCATTGCTCATCGTAGAAATTGGCCAGCTACTGGGATCGAGGTCATAGCCAATGTTTCTCTCAATCCATGACGTAGGGCGTACACAGCGCGCCAATGCAGGAAAATGACGCATGATACGCGCCTTACTCCGCTAGCTTCCACCTTGTGCTGAGTGGTCAAATAGTCACTAGAAGTGAATGAAGTGCAAAGTCCTATTTTTAAGCTTTATTTGGGACTTGCAAAAAATTGACTACCTAAGCTAATCATTTCGACCACAGCGTTGCAGAAATAAGGAGAGGTCATGTACCCTTATGGCCGGTTCACCCCAATGTGGATGGTCACACTCATCTTAGGGATGACGGGTGTCTCCTACGTAACACGCAAGATTGTGGTTTCTCGGCAGAAGGAAGAGTGCCGAAGAGAGTTTCTTTCACTAGCATGCCCAACGGTACTAAATCTCGTAGTAATATGCCTGATGGTGCTGCTGACAATCGGCCGGATCGATGCAGGTGTGAACCAGTGGACCAGCCATGGGCCCGAAGGGGAATATGTCCAAGCCCTAGCGATAGATCCCCAGACGCCCACCACTCTCTATGCTGGCACCTCTGGCGCTGGTGTCTTCAAAAGCAGCAACGGCGGACAGAGTTGGAGTGCGATCAATGCAGGCTTGGGTGATCCCTTTGTCAATGCCTTAGCAATTGACCCCCAGACGCCGACCACGCTTTATGCTGGCACCTTTGGTGGCATCTTCAAGAGTAGCAATGGCGGACAGAGCTGGAGTGCCGCTAATGCGGGCTTAGGTAATTTCCATGTCCACGCCCTAGCGATTGACCCCCAGACGCCGACCACGCTTTATGCTCGCGCCTCTGGTGGCATCTTCAAGAGCAGCAATGGTGGACAGAGCTGGAGTGCGATCAATGCAGGCTTGGATAATCGCTTTGTCAGTGCCTTAGCAATTGACCCCCAGACGCCCACCACCCTCTACGCTGGCACCGATGGAGCTGGCATCTTCAAGAGCACCAATGGTGGGCAGAGTTGGAGTGCGATCAATGCAGGCTTGGATAATCGCTTTGTCAGTGCCTTAGCAATTGACCCCCAGACGCCCACCACCCTCTACGCTGGCACCGATAGTTTGGTTCTCAAGAGCAGCAACGGCGGACAGAGTTGGAGTGCGATCAATGCAGGCTTGGGTAATCGCTTTGTCTTTACCCTGGCGATTAATCCTTTGACTCCGACTACCCTCTATGCTGGTACTGATGACGGCGTTTTTGACATTGAGCAAGTAGCGCTCTCACTACCAGTTCTCTCTGTCACTCCTTCGCCCTTAGACTTCAGCTCGATAGCGGTTGGCGCTTCAAAAGACTTGAACCTCACCGTCCAGAACACCGGTGGTGGAACACTCACGGGTTCTTGCACAACCGCTGCGCCTTTCAGTCTTCCTAGTGGCTGCTCATTTAGTTTGCCTGCAGGGCAATCACAACAAGTGAAGGTTCGCTTTAGCCCGACTGCTGCCGGGACTTTCACGGGGAATGTCAGCTTTACCAGCAATGGAGGTAATGCATCACCGACAGTGAAGGGAACAGGAACAGGTATAAAGCCTACCGTCACTTGGATAACTCCGCCCCCATCAAGTGTAACGAGTGGACAGCCTTTTACCATGGCTTGGTCGATCACTGGGGCATTGACGGTCCAGCACGTCAACGTTCATTGGGATCCCACAGATCCAACCTCTATCAACACATGTTCCAGTGCAATTAGTTGCTCCACTGTTTCACCCACGAGTAGCCCTATTACGCTCATCGCTCCTTCAGTTACTACCCCGACTGTTCTTAAGTATGTCGTCCATGCCAACGTCAATGGAGATGGGATTGCCCGGTTTAGCGCTGTTGTGTCAGTGAGGGTCGACCCGTCTCCTGCCACGCGTGCACCTAGCCCTCCGACTGCTTTAGGCCAATTTAGATCGGATGGTGCAACCTCGATTTCACCGATCGGGACAATAACAAACGAAAGCGTGGTGGTCTTCAAGGCAACGGTCAATGATCCTGATGGCGATAAAGTGAAACTACAGATCGAGCTACGACGGCTCGATGAGTTCGGAGGGGCTTTCACAGGGCAACCTACGCAAGAGAGCACCTTTGTTTCGAGCGCCAGCCAGGCACAGGTTATCGCCTTTGGGCTCGTCAACGGTAATTACCACTGGCAGGCTAGGACAATCAATTCTACAGGAGCAATGAGCAACTGGCTGAGCTTTGGAGGTAATTCCGAGAATGCTGCGAATTTCATCGTCAACCGCCCGCAGAGTGCGGCAGATTTAGCGGTAATCGGTGTGAATGCACACCCCTTATCAAGTTCGGACAATCTCCTGTTACGAGGTAAGCCTGCACTCGTTGATGTAACGATCAAAAATTTAGGGAGTGCACCGCTTCCACGATCGCAGTACATGGTAGAAATTATCGTATGGGATATCAAAGGCAAAGGCTCTGACTCAACCTTTGCAAAACGAGCAACGGATGGTCGCTGGCCGAGCCAGCCCCCTACTCAGGTTGTGATTTCTCTAGAGCTTGCTCCCAAAGAAGCAAAACTCATCTCAATGCCGGTTATCTTTTCTTCTTCGCTCTTTGCCGATGAAGTAGAAGTGCGCCTCTTGCCTCCATACGAAGGGGCTCCTGCTTTCGATTCTAACCCTGATAATGATTTCAATACCCAAGAAATTAGTGTGTTTTCTGGAGATTCCGGAAATATCAGGCGTTGTTTTGAGGAAGTCTGGTCAACGGCATTCATGGCAGCCTTTTTCTCAATAACATTTGCGGAACAGGGCGCGATTGCTACGGGAGCCATAACGGTCGAGGCGGCAAAAGAATTACGTGACCTTGCAAAAATCGCCTACCATACTGGCCTTAGTCTGTGGGATTTGTACGGACCATTTAGAGATGCAGTACGGGCAGGACAGATGCGGGAGGCAGGTGGAATCTTAGTAAAAATTATTGCCAGACTCTCAAAAGAATTTCTTGCTAAGGAACTCAGCACGGCCTGGAATATCCTTCAGATCGGTTTGCAAGAAGTAGGGGGTATAGGATGCTTCTCCCTATTCCCTTCATTATCTGACGCAAAAGAATTGTTTTGGTCAATGGCTCAAGGCTTCCAGGAGGAACTCAATACCCTAGGCGGAAAGGTATATGGATTCCTCGGCGGCTCTCCTATTGATCTAGTGGTCATGGATAGTGCTGGGCGACGTGTAGCTGTGAGGCTTGACGGAACGGTAGAGTCGGAGATTCCAGAGGCTATAGCGTTTCGGATTAACGACGTTAGCACCAGCGTAATTGTTATCCCACGATCTGATACGTATACCTTCAAAATATTGGGTTTGGCCACGGGAACAGCTCGTGTTGGCGTGAGCCAGCCTAGGTCGGATGGCAGTGTCAGCACGGTCATCTATAAAGATGTTCCTCAACGAGTGAACTCTTCTAACGCTGTCGTAGTAGGTCCGACCACAATTCAGTATCCACTGCAGGTCGATATCAATGGAGACGGGAGCATCGATGAAACCCGCCAGCCCAACTCCGTCAACGTCTTTACGCCTCCTGTGATCTCGCCTCTAGCCCTGTCCACTACCGCGCTGCCTAGCGCCGTGATTGGAACGCCTTACCTCTTCCAGGTCGCAGCAACAGGCGGCTTATCTCCATATCAATTCACGCTAGCTAAGGGTGTTCTGCCTGCTGGGCTCGGCTTTTTAGGGACAGGGGAAATTGTCGGTATACCCACGGCGACAGGAAGTGCTCCATTTACGATTAAGGTAGAAGACCTTTTAGGCTCCTCTGCAACCGCAACATTTGCATTCAATAATCCACTTCCCGCCTGCGCGACGAATGTTTCTCCCCAAGTGACTATCATCCGTGGCGGCTTCCGCAAAAACAGTACTACCGGTCGCTACGTGCAAACAATGACGTTCAAGAACACTAGTAGCAATGCTATTGCTGGTCCCGTCTCGCTAGTCCTTGATGCTCTCAGCAGTAACGCTACGTTGTTTAATAAAAATGGAGTCACTTCCTGTGCGACGCCAACAGGTAGCCCCGTTATCGATGTGAATGTGGGCACGGATAACGTGCTCAGTGCGGGCGAGAGTGCTTCGGTGGTGGTGGAGTTTGCGAATCCGAATAATCAGAGCATTACGTACAATACGCGGGTGCTGGCTGGGAGTGGAACGCGATGAAGTCAAGAACTACAGCTCGTCCCAAAACCTACCTCTGGATGCCCGCTCCCGGTAGAACCTGGGACAAGCTGCGCGGGCATGACGGAGGAAGCCATAGGGGCGTCATTCCGGGCAAGGCCGCAGGCCGCGACCCGGAATCCAGTCCCCGCCCCTGGATTCCGGCTCCCCAGTAGGGACTGGGGACAGGTTTCGCCGGAATGACGAATCTCCCCTTTTTCGCGGGAATGACGAAAAACTGGCACAAGGCAGGTGGGCATCCAGAAAGATTGCATTTTAGTATGAAAGGAGACCAATGCATGCATCGGAAACACTTCTTCCTCCAAGGTCTCAGCGTGATAGCAGGATTGTGGTTAGGGCTGGGCGCGTCGCTCTGTTACGCCACAAGCTTCACTATTAGTGTTGATACTACATCACTCGTCGGGAATCCGGCGGGACCATTTGCGCTGAATTTTCAGTTGATCGATGGTGGTAGCACCGCGAACAACACTGCTACTCTCAGTGACTTTGACTTCGGCGGCGGGTCGGCAGGGATCTCTGCTTGTAGCGCAATCAACTGCACGGGCGGAGCGAGCGTGACCTCACCTCCGTTGGTCGTTACTCTGACCGATGACTCTTCCCTTGGCGGAGCTTTCCTCAACCAAGTCGTCCTGCTGTTTACGCCAGGGAGCAGTGGGCCATTGAGTTTTCTATTGGACCTGACGACGAACGTGGAAAACGGTGTGGGAGTCTCGCCCGACGCTTTTTCGCTGGGCATTCTCGACAGCTCAGGGTTTGGGCTTCCGACGAGTTTCTCTGATGTATTCGTGCAGATTGACATTGCAAATCCGCTGACCATCAATACCTTCGCGAGTGATGCCAGTGCTTCACCGCCAGGCTGTCCCACTTGTCCGCCGATTGCGATCGGTGCTCCTTCCGTAAACGCCGTACCTGAACCTGGCACCGGAGTCTTGCTGATTGTTGGTCTTGTCGGCCTGGCTTTCGCTCGTCATCCGCACAAGTCGTAGCGGTGGAGCAGACCTATGTGAAGCCTACTATTTCTTTGAATCTAGATCAGACAGTATGAGAACGGTACTCTGGATATGTCACTCTGAGTGAAACGAAGAAGCTTTCAGAAAGCTTCTTCGCGGAGTTTATCCTGAGCATTGTTGAAGGGTTGCTCAGAAACAAAATTCCCACCCCCTGCCGCACGTAGCAGCCCGTCATTCCGGGCGAGCAACGCGAGACCCAGAATCCAGGCGGCATAACCACAGACAAATGCTTAATTCTCCTGGATGCCAGCTTTCGCTGGCATAACGGAATCATACCTACCAGAATCAATGAGATGAACCACTAGCCGGTAGGTTTGCTGCGAGAGAGAACAAAGCAAGCACCATGCTCATGCGCCCTCTCACCCTGTCTCTCTCCCACAAGAGGAGAGAGAATCAAAAGATACACAAGAAGTTAGATCTTCTTCTTCGAGAAGTACCAATCGGTCTGGGCGACTTCGCCCTTCTTACCCATTTCTAAACGTTCGCGCAGGGCGGTCTCGTTGGCTGGTGGCGGGACAATGACTTCTTCTCCTGGTTTCCAGTTGACCGGTGTGGCAATAGCATGCTTATCGGCTGCTTGAGCGGCATCAATGGCGCGCAAAATTTCCTGCGAATTGCGGCCCATGCTGAGTGGATAGTAAATCAGAAAGCGTACTTTCCCATTCGGGTCGATTAAGAAGACCGCCCGGACGGTTGCAGTATCACTCGCACCAGGATGAATGAGTCCAAACAGACTCGCTACTGCCATGTTCCGGTCAGCAATGACCGGGAAGGGAATTTTCTGACTAAAGTTCTTTTCGATATTCTGCTCCCAGCCCAGGTGGGAATAAATACTATCCACTGAGAGCCCGATCAGTTGCACGTTACGTTTCTCGAATTCCGGAGCTAGGCGCGAGAACTCGATAAACTCCGTCGTACAGACTGGAGTGAAATCTGCCGGATGAGAAAATAGCATTACCCATTTCCCGGCCTTAGTATACTGCGAAAGGGTAATTTCACCATGTGTGCTGATCGCCTTAAAATCTGGGGCTGGATCACCAATACGCGGGATTGGTTGTCTTTCCTGTGCTTCCATGCAGGACACTCCTTTCCTGAAAACTCGGTATTTTCCTTCAACTTATGAATGCGGGTAAGATGCAAGCCGCCCTTTATATAGCCCCTTGCTCAGGGCAGGGGAAGTGGGGTTTCTGAGCAAACCGTCCACGACAGTCCTGTTAAGGCATGCTAGGTTTGGCCGATCTTTTTCATACCGGTGGGACTACATATCGACTGAGGAGGACGTTGTTCATGGAGTTGACTAGGTCATCGCTTCCAGGCCGCATCCAGCGATTACACGAACTTGCCTATAATTTATGGTGGAGTTGGCATAAAGAAGCAGACGCATTGTTTGCTGCGATTGACCCGACGTTGTGGGTCATCACGCGACATAATCCGGTCAAATTGCTGCGCGAAGTGAAACCCGAGCGTTTGGCGTTCCTCGCCCATGACCCTGCGTTCCTTCGTCGCTACGATGCGGTCATGGTCGCTTTTGATGCTGACCTGACCACGCGTGACACCTGGATTTCGCGCGCCGCGACCTCATTAAACACCACGACCGTGGCCTACTTCTCAGCTGAGTTTGGTATCCACAACTCACTGCCGATCTATGGCGGTGGGCTTGGCATCTTGGCTGGAGATCATTGCAAAGAAGCCAGCGACCTTGGCCTTCCATTTGTTGGGGTTGGGTTCATGTACCCATTAGGGTATTTTCACCAACGCCTTTCTGTCGATGGCAGACAGGAAGCAGTCTATGAACACCTTGATCGTGCTGACGCCCCACTAGTGGAAGCCCGCACTCCCGAAGGTCAGCGATGTTTGGTTGCTGTGCCGATCGGTGATCGACAGATTTATGTCACCGTGTGGCATGTCAAAGTTGGACGCTCAGTACTGTATTTAATGGATACAGATGTCGAGGAAAATGCGCCCTGGGACCGCGAATTGTCTGCACGCCTCTATGGTGGCGACCAAGAAACTCGCATCTTGCAGGAAATCGTCCTGGGAATTGGCGGCATCCGCGTGCTCCGCGCCCTCGGCATTGCGCCCACCGTTTGGCATTTGAATGAGGGGCACGCCGCGTTCGTTACCATCGAACGGCTGCGGGAATTCATCACCAGCGGCCAGACGTTTGACGAGGCGGTCGCGGAAATTCGCCGAACAACCGTCTTTACTACGCATACCCCGGTCCCGGCAGGCCACGATGCCTTTCCGTTCCATTTGGTAGAAAAATACTTGTCCAACTACTGGGGCCAAATCGGCTTGGATCGCGATCGCTTTCTCGCCCTTGGCACGCACCGTGAACCATGGGGTGAGGTATTCCATATGACGGTTTTAGCCTTGGGGATGGCGGGCAAATGCAACGGGGTAAGTAAAACTCACGGTGAGGTATCTCGCCGGATGTGGCAGCGACTGTGGCCTAACATGCCAGTCGAACGTGTCCCGATTACCGCGATCACTAATGGTATTCACACTCCGACGTGGATCGCGCCTGAACTCGATCGGTTGTACGACAAATATCTCGGTCCGGACTGGATCAGACATCACGATTCTCCAGCCTTGTGGCTGCGCGTGCACGAAATTCCTGACGGAGAATTGTGGCAGGCGCGACTGCGACTGAAATACAAGCTCATGCACTTCATTCGTGAACAGGCCCGGACGTTGTGGCGGGATGAGCATCGCGATCCCGTACAGGTCTTGGCGAGCGGAGCACTCCTTGATCCAGAGGCGTTGACGATTGGTTTCGCACGTCGATTTGCGACATACAAGCGGGCCACTCTGCTCCTGCAAGATTTAGCTCGGTTGCAAACCATTCTTCAGGATCGCTGGAAGCCTGTGCAGATTGTCTTCGCGGGCAAGGCGCATCCGGCTGATGAGCCGGGAAAGCATCTCATCCATCAAGTCTACGCACTAGCAAAAGAGTATGGCCTCGGTGGCCAAATTGCCTTTGTTGAAGACTATGACATCCGGGTAGCAAAGTTTCTGGTGCAAGGCGTCGATGTGTGGCTCAACAATCCAGTGCCTCCACTCGAAGCCAGCGGCACCAGTGGTCAGAAAGCCTCACTCAATGGGGTGCCAAATCTGAGCGTCGCCGATGGGTGGTGGTGTGAAGGCTATAACGGCGGCAACGGTTGGACGATTGGGCCGACAAATCCACTGGCTGAGATTGAAAACCGTGATACCCACGACGCGGGCGCGTTGTATCAATTGCTAGAGAGCGAAATCGTGCCGTTGTTCTATCAACGTGACTCTGACGGCGTCCCGCGTGGCTGGGTGCGTGCGGTGAAGGAAGCTATTGCTTCCATTGCGCCGCTTTTTTCTGCGCGGCGTATGGTGAAAGAGTATATTGAACGATTTTATCTCCCAGCCGCGGGGGACCTGCCGAAGGTGGTTACGACTTCAAGCGAAAGCCAACTTTCAGCTTCACCTGAAATTGATTAACTTTTCCGTCTTGAATCAAGCCGCGCGTTTCATTGACCTCAAACCAATCTAGGTTCTTGAGTGTCTGATTCGCGCGGCTGACTGCATTCTGTATCGCATCCTCGATCGAGGTGTTGGACACTCCGACGAGTTCAATAAGCTTGTAAATTTTGTCTTCCATGATTGTACCCTCACTCCTCTCTGGTCTTGAGAAAATGGTCGCTTCCGCTGCATTCTATTTCTGTATCCACGCTCGCATTTCTTCGTCACTCAAGTAACGGAAGCCGACATCCAAAGTCACTTGATACTGTCCCACTTTCCCGTTCACCACTGAGCCTCGCACTTCTTTAATCTCGAACCAGTCAAGGGCCTTGAGGGTTTGATTTGCTCGGGCGATCGCATTTGCCACCGCGTTATCAATCGAATCCCCAGAGACACCGACAATTTCGGTAATCACATATGTTTTATCCTGCATATACCATTCCCCCTTTTCATGATGGCCAGGAGCAAAACTGCCATAAGCGAATCAGCAACTCGGTCGTGGCGGCGAGCGAGGCGGTGAATTTTTCATAGAGCTATTGTCCTCTCTTACTTTATCAATGCAAGGTCTTACCACAAGTCTGCTCTCTCATTTTTGCCACTACGACTTTTTTTTGAACAGCGCTTCCAGCCGCGCACGAGTATCGGTTGCTGCCGTTGAAGGTTGTGCTCGGCGTTCGCTTGGCGCAAAGAAATCGCAAAAGTTTCCGGCTTCTTTATCAACGACGGGCTCAGCTTGCGGCTCGCGACAGGCACTAGCGTAACTCGTGTCATAAAACAAACAGTTACGACAGCAACGAAGATTCGCGCCACATCCGGTGCACGTTTCACCGCGACCGATACGTTCCTTAGTGTCTACCTCTTGTTGACAGTGATAGCAGTGCATGATGTTGCTTCCTCCGCTGATTGTTATCTTCGTACGGGAGTGATCAGTCCCATACTCCAGAGCAAACAGGGTGAATTTCGTAGAGACGCGACCTGTCGCGTCTCTACAAACCCCTTACAACAGTCAACAAAAACGACCCCTCCTCCTGCTTTTCTCTCTCGCCTCGTCTTGGTATCATGCCCAAACGATTATACAGTCATGACTACCACAGAGCTCCATCTTTTGCTTGATCGCTTTGCTACTTTTCTGCGCGTGGAAAAAACTATGTCACCTCACACCCTACGCAATTACATGAGCGATCTAGCGCAATTCTTTTCCTTTGTTGAGCAACCGCATGAACAAGCCGAACGACGCCACATTACCGTAACCCAGATCGATCATCATGTGATTCATGCGTACCTTTCTCGCCTTCATCGGCGGAACAAAAAGAGTTCGATTGCCCGTAAGCTCTCAACCTTGAAAAGCTTCTTTCGTTTCTTGCTGCGTGAGGGGGAACTCGAACGTGACCCAACCGTGCTCATCTCGTCGCCCAAACAAGATCAACCGCTACCGACCCATCTCGTGATTGATGATATGTTTCGTCTTCTGGAAACGCCAGCCAACGACACTCCTGCAGGGCTCCGCGACCGCGCCATGCTGGAAGTGCTTTACTCATGCGGGTTACGCGTCAGCGAGTTGGTCGGGCTTAACTGGGGTGACATCGATAGCAACGTTGAAGTGGTTCGCGTCAAAGGCAAAGGTAACAAGGAACGGATCGTACCGATTGGCCGTAAAGCGCTCAATGCGCTTGAGCAGTACCGCGTGCGCATTGCGGAATTGGTTGCACCCAAGCGACGTAATCGACTGCCCTCTGCGGCATCTGTCGCTACCTCGCCCGTGTTTTTGAATACTCGCGGAAGCCGACTCACGACCCGCAGTGTGGCTCGATTCGTCGGAGGATACGCAAGAGCCTGCGGGATTGCGCTCAAGACCAGCCCTCATGCCTTGCGTCACACTTTTGCTACGCATCTGCTAGATGCAGGTGCAGACCTGCGAGCGATTCAAGAACTCTTGGGCCATTCGAGTTTATCAACAACGCAAAAGTACACGCATGTGAACCTTGACCATCTCATGCAAGTGTACGATAAAGCCCATCCGCGGGCATAAGAAATTAAGAATTAAGAGTTAAGAATTAGCAATGAACAGAGAATATCAAACTAGCATCATTTTTCATGGTTCCCCATTCTTCATTCTTCATTCTTCATTCTTCATTCTGGAGGGGAGGTCGTCATGGATGGGCTAGTGATGCACGGCACGACGATTCTCTGCCTCCGCCACAAAGGAAAAGTGGTCATGGCGGGAGACGGACAAGTCAGTCTCGGCAATACGGTCATGAAACATACCGCCAAGAAACTTCGCCGCTTAGCGCAAGGACGAGTGCTCGCTGGATTCGCTGGAAGTACAGCGGATGGACTGACGCTGTGTGAAAAGCTCGAGAAAAAACTCGACGAATACAACAACAATTTACGACGGGCCGCAGTTGAACTTGCGCGTGACTGGCGGGCAGACCGCGTCTTACGTCGGCTCGAAGCACTTATGGCGGTTGCCGATCGTGATTCTTTACTGTTGCTTTCCGGCAATGGTGATGTCATCGAACCTGATGATGGCTTGATCGCGATTGGCTCGGGTGGAAATTTCGCTCTAGCTGCGGCCCGGGTCTTAATCAAACATTCAGACCTAGACGCGCGGACGATTGCGCAGGAGGCGTTACGCACGGCTGCAGATATCTGCGTGTTTACCAACGATCAAATTGTGATCGAGGAGCTATAACGTGCCCAAAACTGCAGAACGGGAACTGGTCTTGACTGATGAAACGCGCCTGTATGTTATGACGCCACGAGAGATCGTCTCCGAGCTCGACCGCTACATTATCGGTCAACAAAAAGCCAAACGCGCCGTCGCAATCGCGCTCCGTAATCGTTGGCGTCGACAACAAGTCTCTGAAGATCTGCGTGATGATATTGTACCGAAAAACATTCTGATGATTGGTCCGACAGGAGTAGGGAAGACCGAGATTGCCCGCCGCCTGGCGCGCTTAGCACAAGCGCCGTTCATCAAAGTCGAAGCGTCTAAATTCACCGAGGTCGGCTACGTTGGCCGCGATGTCGAGTCGATGATTCGCGACCTTGCAGAGCTCTCAGTGAATATGGTGAAGCAGGAGGCCAAAGAGCGTATCCAAGTCAAAGCAAAAGGCCAAGCAGAAGAACGCTTGCTCGATTTACTGCTGCCGCCAGCCTCTCGCGCCGGGTTCGCAACTGAAAGTGAATCGCCCGCGAGCCAGGGAACGCGAGAGAAGATGCGGCGCATGCTCCGTGCCGGCAAACTTGATGATCGCGAGGTTGAACTCGAAATCACGCGGCCTGCAGCGCCGTTTGTCGAAGTCATGGCCCCGCAAGGGATGGAAGAAATGGAGCAACATCTTAAAGAGATGTTCTCCAACATCATGCCGAAGAAGACCAAAAAGCAGCGCATGAAAGTGCCTGAAGCATTAGAGACTCTCACCCAAGAAGAAGCCGACAAACTCGTTGACGCAGAAGCGGTCGTGCGCGAAGCCGTCAGTCGTGTCGAACAAAGCGGGATCGTGTTTATCGACGAGATCGACAAGATCGCTAGCCGGGATGGGGCTCATGGTCCAGATGTGTCGCGGCAAGGCGTCCAACGCGATCTTCTCCCGCTGGTTGAAGGCTCTACTGTCAACACTAAGTACGGAATGGTCCGTACCGATCACATTCTGTTCATCGCCTCCGGAGCGTTTCATATTGCCAAGCCCTCAGACCTGATTCCCGAGTTTCAAGGGCGATTCCCCATCCGCGTTGAGTTATCACCGCTTACCCAGGAAGATTTTGTGCGCATTCTTAAGGAACCCAAGAATGCGCTGCTCGCGCAATATGAAGCGCTGCTCGCGACGGAAAAGGTGAAATTGTCGTTTCTGCCAGAAGCCGCAGAAGAGATTGCTCGTATCGCTGCCACCGTCAATGAGCGCACCGAGAATATTGGCGCGCGACGGTTACATACCGTTGTTGAACGCTTACTCGAAGAGCTTTCCTTCGATGGTCCTGAGCTCAGCGGGCGCGAGGTACAAATCGATTCACAGTATGTGAAAGATAAGCTCGACGCCATTGTGAAGGATGAGGACTTGGCGCGGTATATTTTGTAGAAGCTCCAATCCCGCAACATCCGCTCTCGCACGCCAGTTGGCTCGTATCCCCTTATTCCTTCCCTCCCTGACTCTCCTGCGTCAGGCGTTGCAATCCGTACGTTTCCAGCAGTTTGTTCATGTTGGTAGTTTTAATGTCCATTCCTGACCCGGACACTGGCAGCAGGAGAATCTTTTTCCCGGCCAGGGCTTCGGCAATCTTGAGTTTCACCATTACCTCGCCGCCGCTCCCCGCAAGGGCTTTATTCATCTCGGTAATCCCTTTTGCTTGGGCAATGCCTTCGGCCTCAATCGCCTCGGCGATACGTTGCTGTTGCTGATAATAGGCATCGGCTTCGATCTGCGCCTGACGAAAGCGACCATCTATCTCAGCCACCATCTTGCTCACTTCACCTTTCGCTTCTTCCAACTTTTTCAGATATTCTTCTTCAGCGGCTTTGGCGGCGGATTTGTTCTGCTCAGCTACCTGGTCTGCCACTTTGCGTGCTTCTACTGCATCTTGGTAGGCATCGTTGAAGCGATAGTCTTTGGTCGACACACGCTCAACAATCACGCCGTATGACTGGAGTATTTCATTGAGCACAGCTTTGACCTGTTCACTTTTTTCATTGCGTTTGTCAGCCACATAGAACTGTTCAGTCGTCAGCTCACCGAAAATATCGCGGGTCCGACTTCGTGTGATTGTGCGGACTACGTTATCTTTCAGTTCAGCATCACTCCCTGCCACGAACTGCAAAATCTGCGGCGCTTTTTGCGGCTCGATACGATACGAGATGATCACGTCAAGACTAATATCGTTGCCGTCAACCGTCTTGAACAGCAGATCATCGCGGTGCCCTCGGTCTCCGCGATTGGGATCAATCGTCATTTCGACGTTTTGTAAGCGCGTATCAAAAGTATGCCAGTCGTTGAAGACCGGAGAAAAGAAATAGGTTCCCCCGGGCTCATGCGGCTCTGGCATCACTCCTCGTTTGTATAGGGGATGCCACTTGATCGTACGTACCCCAACTTCAGTAGGGCCAGTCGTATGAGGGTACGGAAAGAAAATCAAAAGCAAGGGCAGAGCGATGAGAACCACAAGGAATTTCACGGAAGTATTCATTGTTTGGCTCCGTGTTATTTTTTCACTTCAAGGAGTTTCAAGGTTCGCTCGAGGTCAAGCGGATTCACCCCGTTGGCTCCGTCGCTCGGCAGGATCACCACATCCAAACCTTTATAGACTTCAGCCATCTTGAGTCCGACCATGCGATCAGACCCCGCCCCTTGCAGTGCGTCATTGCGCAATTGCGTTTTCTTGGCCTCAGCAATTTGTACTAACAAATCTGCTTCAGCCTTTTTCTTGCGTACGTAGAGGTCACGTTCCGCCTCTTTTGCCGTGACATACGCGCGCCCTTCTTGCAGCTTGATATCTACAGTGGCTTGTCCCTCTTGTGTGACTTTTTTCAAGTTTGCTGCTTCAGTTGCCGCTCGGCCCTCGGCTTGGTTCTTAAACACCAATTGATCCTTGAGTTTTTTCTCCTCGATGTTTTTTTGGATTTCCTTGGTGTAACGAAAATAGCGCACCAGTACATGTTCGACCTGAAGTCCGTAGTCCGCCAACTCCTTATTCAGCATCGTTTTGGCTAATTCCGCTTTAGTAACCCGTAACGGACTGTTATAGAATTCTTCAGTCGCTAACTCACCAAAAGTTTGTTTCAGTACCGGCTCCGCCTTCGGGATGATACCACCGGTCTCAAATGCACGACCCGGTCCCAGTTTGGTAAACACTCTGTAAGGATCAACTATTTTATAGAGAATGCTCGCGTCGATATCGACGAAGAATCCGTCAGAGGTCTGAATGCGTGCGGCTTGGGTAATACTCGCTTCTCGTGCAGCTTCTTCGCGCGTCCCGGTAAGGTCAAAGACACGAAGATCTTTAGGAAAAAGGTACATCGCCTCACAGCCAAAGGGCTTGATCACGAGATGAAAGCCACTATCGTAGACCTTTTCATGTACCCCTTTCTTGATCAGCCCAGGAATGATCGGAATACGAACCACCTTGACCCCATACTCGTTCGGTCCCACGTAGGTGAAACACAAAAACCCCAGAAGTTTCAAACCAATGATGACCACAAGAAGAGGGCCAATAATTTTGCGAAACAACCCACCTTGCAAAAACTGCCCAAACGCAGAATCACGGCCTAATTGGTTACGGAATTGTTCGAGGTCAATGACGCGATCCGAGTCGTCATCAGAAGAGCCCCGTCGAGCCATACCGATCCCCCTTTCCCAAGCTGAAGAACTATTATCTTATCACAAACGAAAGAAATGCGTGGAAAGTCTGTGGGGGCGCAGCTGTGCGCCCCCACGTTTTCAGGAGAATGAGGCCTGAGGGACAAGTACGGCAAAAGGAAAACGTTTCCTCACAACTCGTCACTCATCACTATTGGTTTCGAAACGGCCCATCGCGTAATTCGAGAAAGGCCTTAAATCCCCGCTCCATCAGGGTACTCATCAGTTTCCTCTTCTCCTCAATTTGTGAGGCATCGATGACCAGAGCATCATTGGCACGATGAAGCTCCATAGCGTTCTTAAATCCCATCATCTCGTACGCAGCTTTGATGCTACGCTTGGTCAGTTGCACCGGGTACGCAGGGACGAGAGCAATACGTCGGGCGATACGCTGCGCTTCGGCTTGCAGCTGGTCTTGCGGAACAATCTTACTAATGAGTCCTAGCTTGAAGGCTTCGTCGGCGCCAATCGTATCGCCAGTGTAATACAGATAATGCATCGCCTTGCTGTTATTGGCGAAGTACGGCAGAAGAAGCAGCGGAGATAACGCAAAGTGACGAATCTCTGGCTCACCAAATGTGGCGTTGTCAGCGGCAATCGTCACATCGCAGATAAGAGCAAGGTTCGACCCTGCAGCCACAGCATGCCCGTTGACTGCTGCAACAACCGGCTGACGCAGATTCCAAATGCGCATCAAGGTATCGAAGTTGAGACGAATGAGACTGTTCCAGTCGGATTCGTCTTGAGGCGCATCAGAGACTAACTCACGCGGATTGAGATCAAACCCGGTCGAAAATGCTTGTCGCCCAGCGCCTGTCAGTACCACGACGCGAATCGCTTTGTCGGTTTCAAACGCATCAAAGGTGTCGCGGAGTTCGGCCAAAAGTCCTTGCGAAAGCGCGTTATGCTTCTCTGGTCGGTTGAGGGTAACTGTGGCAACCCCATTCTCTTTCTCGACGACGATATATTCGTATGGCACGGCTTTCCCCTTTCTTCCTCAGCGTCAGAAAAATATCACAGAAAGACCTTTCGTCCGTGCGATTTCTCCCTATTTTCATTTTTTTATGACATTTCGCTAAAAATTTAACAGCAGAGATGACAAATGTTATCGAAACTTGACAGATTCTCTTGGGACTGGTTGCCTAAAAATCAAACTTTATCTTTATAATTTCTATACTTAGAGAAGATTCGTTACTAACGCAATTTTTGGCACCATAATTGCTCCTCTATCTTTAGCAATTGTGGAGGCACTGAAAATGAAAAAGATACATGAACAAGTTACACTTCTTGACCTCGTTCAGACCGTCAACCAATGTACTGAGAAAGATGACGAAGTAGTAGCAACGGTGGCGTATCTCATTAACAGTGGGAAAGTAAAGTTACAGAGCAAATCTTCTCGAGTAAAAGTTTCTTGGGCCTCTCCCCTGGACGTGTTCCCGATTTGGGCACGACCCAAACTGCCACCGGTTCCACCTCAGCCAGCGTTAGCTGCGTAAATCATACGGTTACAACCTGTGTCCCTGGCTATGGCTAAGCGGGATGTTTCCCTCCTCCTTTCATACCGCTTGGTCATAGCCCCTCCCCCTTCCTCTTAGTTCAAGATTCAATGTTTAAGTTCCTCCCCTCCCGTAAATATCACATTTAGGTTCGTGACCTTTCATTCCTCCTTAGCGTAATCTCAACGCATTCAGGACGAGCAGCAAAACGCACGCGCCAGGTGTAACCAATGCCTCGACTGACAAAGACCCAACCATCTCCGCGGGCAGAAAGCCCACCCCAGTAACGCCGGTCTGAGGTCATGGTGAGTAATGGTGGAAATGGCGGAATCCGTACCTGGCCTCCATGTGTATGCCCACACAGCACCAGATCGCTATTTTTCTCCGGGAGAAATTGCACTACATCCGGATTGTGACATAACACGATGCGTGGCAGGACAGGGATAGTGGAAGACAGTCGCGAGACGCAGGCACGCCCACTCCATAACTCATCAACCCCGTAGAGTGGAAGGCGGCTTCGTCCTGCTACGATTTCGGTCTCATCATTACGTAGCACGATAGCCCCTGCGCGTTCCAAAGCTGCAATAACGATATCCTCCACTCCAGGTATGCCAGGATTACCAGGGTGATTCACCGCGTAGTCATGATTCCCCAACACCGCAAAGACACCGTGGGGGGCCCGAAGGTTTTGCAACAGACTAAACAGATTGTCGGCGTCTTCCGGACGGCTGTGAACAAAATCGCCAGTAAGCACGATCACGTCAGGAGCAAGACGTTGTACGGTCGCAACGACCTTGCGGAGAAACCAAGCTGGGACTTCTGAGCCTACGTGTAAATCGCTGAGGTGGATGATTCGTAACCCATCCAAGTCCAGCGGTAAGGATGGCAATGGCACGGCTAGTCGTTTGACGCGGAGCCATGTCGGTTCAACAAAGCGTGCATACAAACCAATTCCAGGAAGCCCGACAACCAGAAGAGCAGATAGCGCGTGATGGATCAGCGGAGACCGTGCAACCGCTGTCGAAATTGCGTTGATAGACGAGAGCCAAGGTGATGCCGAGGGAACAACAATCGGATCAGCCGTCTTCGCGAGTCGAGTATAATCCTGTCGTGGAGCAGTGTTTTTCATAGTGAGTGTTTCTTACTTCTCTTACCCACCGTACATCGGTCAAGTGAGGAAATTCTTTGACCTATGAGACGTCGCTAGACTGTAGACACCATTCCTAAGACGACTGTATCTCCCACCTCTGGCAAGCAACGCGCAGGTACCATATGGTAATAATCTATATACGCAGGTTGTAGAATTGTAAGGAGAGCGCTCATGGCTATTGTCCGTGCAGAGAAATCACGGGAACTGTCAGTTGCGATCGGCCCCGAGGCGTATGCTGCTCGTCGGGAGCTGTTTGTTAAACAGATGAGCAGCTCGGGCGTGGCAATTTTTCCGGCAGCCCCGGCTTCGATTCGCTCCCATGATACGGAGTATCGCTATCGACAAGACAATGACTTCTTTTATCTCACCGGGTTCCCCGAACCCGAGGCTTTATGTTTGTTATCGCCGCAACATGAAAGTGAGCGATTCATCCTTTTCGTCCGTCCTCGCGACAAAGAGAAAGAAACATGGACCGGCAAACGTTTCGGTGTAGAAGGAGCAAAAGACCTTTTCGGCGTAGATGCCGCCTACACCATCGATAAGATTGACGAGATCTTACCACAGCACCTCTTACAAGCTGAGAACGTGTATTACGCCTTTGGTCGGGATGACCAGCTCAACAACAAGATTGTCACCCTGATGAACCAAAGCCGTATGCAGCGTCAACGCAATGGACGTGGCCCGGTCTCGGTCATCGACCCCGGTAGTATTCTCCATGAGATGCGCTTGTTCAAATCTCCACAAGAACTTGCCCTTATGCGACAAGCAGTAGCTGCGTCTACAGCGGCTCACCACGCAGCCATGACACAGACAAAACCGGGCATGTATGAATATGAAATTGAGGCGTTATTGGAATTTCATTTCCGCCGGCTTGGTGCCGCGGGACCAGCTTACGCCTCTATTGTTGCCTCTGGGGCCAACGCCACGATCTTGCACTATATCACTAATGACAAGCAGATGCAGGATGGCGACCTGTTACTCATTGATGCCGCCGCTGAGTATGCCAACTACTGTTCCGATGTGACGCGTACGTTTCCGGTGGGCACGTATTTTTCTGCTCCACAACACGACATCTACGATCTGGTATTGACTGCACAGAAGGAAGCGATTGCGATGACCAAACCAGGAGTGAAGTTTGATGATGTGCACGCACGCGCAACTGAGATTCTGGTTGATGGATTACGGGGATTTGGACTGTTGAGTGGCGACACTAAGGAGATCATCGAAAAAGGTGATCACCGCAAGTTCTACATGCACCGCACCAGTCACTGGCTTGGCATGGACGTCCACGATGTTGGCAAGTATAAGCTTGGCGAGGATTCGCGGATTCTTCAGCCAGGGATGATCCTCACCGTCGAACCCGGTATCTACATCGCCGAAGATGCTGAAGGCGTTGAAGATCGCTACCGTGGCATAGGGGTCCGCATTGAGGACGACGTGTTAGTCACTACAAGTGGCTATGAAGTCTTAACTAAAGAAATACCCAAGGAAGTCCATGATCTCGAAACATTGCGGAAGGGGGCATAATGATACAGTGGCGTTATTGGGGAACGGTATGTGGTGTTTTTCTCCTCGTCGGGGGCGGTTGTACTGTAAAGCAGCAACAGGATGTGCTGGCTGGTGTTGGTTCATTCATCCCCGGTAGTCGAAATTCTATGTTCTACCCTGAGTCCCCAAGCACTTCACCGCAAAGGAATGGTGCAACTGCCACTATTCCCACGTCTCCAGGCACAACACCAATAGCAGCCGCCTCTTCGACTCCGCCTCCTTTACTTGCACCACGCAACGACTTGGGGACAACCGACGCACAATTAGTTTTGCAAACGATGCAGCGTGCTATGAAAGAGAATCCCAAACCGTTTATCGATTGTTTAGATGAAAGCGCGTGCCGCAGTGCTTTGACTACTCACCTCGTTCGTTTGCAAAAACTCGCTGGTAGCACGCTTGAACTGCCAGCGGTGTATGATCGGTATGATTTACGACGTGGGAAGGAGTAACACGTAACACGCATTACGCAACACATGACACATGATTCGTGGTGCATGGACCCGTAGCCAACCCTGTAAGCATCAGAGAATCAAGCATTGTCCAAAAACTGACCGCTCAGAACTCTCAACTTCGAACTCCGAACTTTCTTATGTCGGTTTGTTCGCGTGCTTCTGCAAATACCCTAGGATCGTCTGCTTCTCTGCCGCGTTGAGTGGCGGAATGCGGCGACGAAGCATCTCTTGCTCCATCCGCGGAATCATATATCCCCACATGTCTGCGGTGAGCAGTTGTGGTGCATAAAGTCGGTGACACGCCGAACAGCGTTGGCGATAGAGCTGGGCAGCTGGGGACTCAGGTTCTGGCAATGAGGCATCACAGCTACTGATGACCACCGCGACCAATATGTTTACTGTCCACTTAGCCGCCCGTATCACCACCCCTTTCATTAGGAGACTCACCAAAAGTTATCTCACAAAGAAATCTTCACGGCACACCGCTTCTTGTCCAGGTATGTCTTCGATCAGAACCTCAATGGTTTGAATGCTGGCGCCTCGCACGTCACGCAGCCGCTCTCGTATCCGCGCGACAAGATGCTGAGCGATTTCCTCTGAAGAGGAGTGAACAATCGGGAGAAAGTACACATCATCACGTGGAAAAACAAAGTAGGCACCGTCTTCACAATGTACAGCAACTTGCGCGGCGCTTTCTTCGATGACAAGACAATCGCTTTGCTGAGGAAGGAGCGTACGAAAATGGAGTCGTGCGACCTCTTCTTCTGCGATTTTCTTCAACGCCAAAAAGTCTACGACATAACCGTCGGCACCTACTGGACCGCTCACGGTCACCCGTACTTGATAAGTGTGCCCATGCAGCGGTTCGCGGAAACCACGGAAGGCAATGAAATGGGCCGCAGTGAAACGCAAATGGTCTTTGCCGATTGCAACCGAGAAGAATGCCATATCTCCCCCTTGAGGTGATGACCTAGAGTCCATATCTAACATAGGTGTCATTCGACTCCGTGTGGACTTTAGGGCGGTTATTTCGTTTCCTTTGTCAACAAAAAAGCGTGGAGTCCGCTACGCGTCAAGCGTCGTTCTCTTGTACCGAACTCTTTCTCGTAGATCTCAGCAGAAAGACTCGTCGCGTTTAAGAAGCATGACACCTCTTCTTCAAGTTCCTTTCGCAAATGGCTTCGTAGGCGTGTGATTAAGCTCTGGTCATCACTCACAGAAATAAGCAAGTCCCGAACGTTGACGCCATGCGCACCACCAAGTAGGCAAGATAGAAAATAGGATAATTGATCGTCGTTCGGCTTGCGTCGCCAGGTTTCTCTCGTGCTCATCACTCCTTGTATCGCTGTTTGTTGTCGAACAGACACAACATTGTCGGAACCTGTCCCCTCGAAGCCCGGGGCAAGAAAGATAAGCGCATAGTATCCCTCACTTAGACGTACCGGATGAGGAATATAGTGCGGAGAAGTGAAACCGGTTAGTGCAAACAACTGGCAGCGATACAGAACAGGGTCATGTCCCACATCGGCCTGGATTCGCCAAAGAAAGCTCGCAAGAGACCTTTTCTCTTTGCCTGCTAATTCAGCTAACTGCTGTATGGCTGCGGGACTATAACCTTCACGCTTCACTAACCGAGAGAAATCATCAAGGGATACAGTAAGAGCAAGGGTTTCGATCTCACTGTTTGGGGGTGCCGCCAAAGACACTCGTTCCCCTTCAATGGGAAACTGTGGCGTTTCAATATCGGTTGCAAAGCGATCGCCGTAGCGAGAGAGTTTCGCAAACCCACGAGTACAGTTTTTGAGCGTAACAATAAATGTGTCCTTGACTTGCAATGTTCCCGAAAACACGAGCCCTCGACCACTCATCAGTGAGCCGTGACCAAGAATGGTGACGTCCATGTGCAATTTCTAGTTTCTAGTTTTAGGAAAAATGAGGAAGAATCGACTTCCCGTAGAGGTCGATTTGCGGAAGAATATCCTCCGTAGGGCACGGGGGTCGAAGCACGAATTTTACACATCCGGCCTCAACAAAGCTGTGCAGCTTTTCAACACACTCTTCAGCTGGTCCTACGAGACAACGTGCAGCGACCGCCTCGGGTGGCATATTTAAGCCTTGCAGAAACGGCGCGACTTTTTGCCACGCGCGCTCGCGGTTATCGTCGATATAGGTAAATAACAGTACACCAGCTTCGCGCGGATTCACTTTACGGCCCGCTTCTTCTCCATACGCTATCAGCTTATCCATGTCGGCTTTGAACTCGGCTGGTGTTGTCAGAGCGGGGAACCAACCATCCCCCAGACGAACCACACGCTTGAGAATAGCGTCGCTTTTGCCGCCGATCCAAATATCGAGTGAACCTTTGCGCGGCTTTGGCTCGATGTTCACATTCTCGAATTGATAAAACTTCCCGCGATGCGTCACATTAGACTCTGTCCACAGCTTGCGCAGAATCTCGATGCCTTCATCAAGGCGTTTTCCTCGCTCTTGCACAGGCACACCACAAGCTTCCAAATCACGCAGATCACTTCCCGAACCGACAGCCATGACCATACGGCCATTTGAGAGGTAATCGAGCGTGGCATAGGTTTTCGCCACTTGCACAGGATGTCGTGCCGGGAGCGTCAGTACACTTGGTCCCATTTTCACACGCTTGGTGCGCGCGGCAATCATGGCAAAGAGGCAGGTAATATCGAGCGTGGGATTTCGTGTCACAATATGATCCG